>Ga0222713_10004835_pt1 | contig 13348 bp, 22 predicted proteins | sample C33_649DmetaG_FD_165061 | JGI IMG/M metagenome (GOLD analysis project Ga0222713, IMG submission 165061) | Estuarine water microbial communities from San Francisco Bay, California, United States - C33_649D | ecosystem: Environmental > Aquatic > Marine > Unclassified | place: USA: California...
AAAACCTCACCTGCCTTATCACCAAACTTCTCTTTCATCAGAGCATCGGCTTTGTCCAAGTTTTGCTGCTTGGTCTTAGCTGATTCCCGACCTACTAACGTTTTCTCAACAAGCTGTTGCACATCTTCAAGTTTGAATACTTGAACAGGAGGGGTGTCGTCCTCTGGTGAACCGCTGTGTTTTGACATACGTTCTAAAACCTCATCAATGGTCTTAGCTGAAGCAGCCTGCTCACGTAGTTTACGGTTTTCCTCTTTCAAGGTTTCAATAAACTGGTCAGCGTTGGTATATGCCTTAGCCAAATCCTCGGGGGTTTTATATTTTTGATTCTCACCAACTAATGCGGTGAAAAGCTGTGCTTCAGTTGTCGCTGTCGCAGGGGCGGTAGTTTGGGGGTCTTCACTACCAAAAATGGTTGCATTGGTCATGCGTTGTATCTCCTAAAAAGTAAAGTGCTTAGAGTAAGCCCTATTGAAAGTGTTACCCTTTTGCTGAATCTGGTAACATAGAAATGATTAAATCTGCCATTTTAACCTGTCCCATATTGAAAGCAAGCTTAGCATAGTGGTTAGGGCAGTCAAAGTCATCTTTCTTCATAACTGCCAACTCTTCCTTAAGCTGTACAAGGGTTTTGTGTAAAGCCTCTAAAGAAACTGAAGAGTTATTCCAGAGTTTGGTAAACTCTTCATTACTAGTATTTAAAGGTTTATTATTTAATAATAGTTTATTCATAGTATATATTATATATTATATTATAGTTACTATATTATATATATATATATATTACTATATACTTATATATTAATATAATAACTATTATATTATATTACACCATTCCTTCTTCGCTGTCAACCCCCTCTTCAGGAGGTGGTCCTTCTGGGTCAATCATTGCTTCAGTTTGTACATCTTCAGACACTTGGTTCATAATACGCTGTGTCTCAGCTTGTTCAAAGATTGCAGCATTGTCTTTCACAATCTTATAGTTGTGCCAGCCTAGGTTCTCTTCCATAGCTTTAGCAATGGCTTTACCTGAGATGTGAGCAGCTACAGAAGGCATAGCTTGCATAGCAGCCATAGTCTGTGACAACTCTTGGATAAAACGGGCTTGGTCGCCAAAGTGACGTGCTCCAATAGGGTATAGCTTACCTTCAGCAGTTAGGTCAGCCTTGGTCACTTCTACGTACATTTCAGTGCCATAGTCTTCGTCAATGGTACGAATACGCTCAACACCTTCAAAGTTACGGATAGCTTCAGCCAACATACCGTTTAACAAGGGTTCTAGAATGTTACGTTCAAACCAGCTTACCTTGCTTTGGAAGATACGTCCAGCAGCGTTCTCTAGGCTCTGTACTTCATACTTTGTCTTCTCGCCGGGGGTACGGATACCCATAGCCTGTTTAGGCGCTCCTGCAAGCTCTTCCATGCGGTTCATCAACTCGTTAATCTGCATGTCAGCTTGTAATGCCGTAGCATCAGGACGTAGGAACTGCACGTTACCCTCATCACCAGCAAACACGGTAGCTCCGGGTTCGTACTCAAACTCTTCTACGGTAGAACCAGTAACCACCATTACAGGATAGGCAATAAGGTCAAATACGTCAGCTTTCAAGTTCTCCAAGTGGTCAATGCGGTATTGCATACCTACCAATTGGTCTAGAGGACCTTGTGCCCACAAGTTGTCGCTACGCAAACGCCAGCCACAATGGAACATAGGCTTCTCGCCTGTCCACAATGGGTTAGGTTGTTTACGTAAAATCCACTTACGGTCAATAATTGTAACCAACTGGTTACGAAGTAGCTTCTTTGTCTCTGGGTCATAAATGTCACCCCAGAACTCCAATAGCTCAACCATGTCGCCTGTTAGGTATTCATCAGCACTACCAAAGCCGTCAATGGCTAGGTTAACTTCCTTCTTAAACTCAGGGTCATCACGGAAGTTCTGACGGAATGCCATAGCTTTGTCTACGACAGCTTTGTTGTAGTTAAGTCCGGGTTTGGTTTCAATGTCGCTTAACAAGTCACCAAAACTCTTTAACATGCGCCTTACTACAGGAGTCTTGCTAAACTCTTCTGATAGAGGGTTAAACACCAAGTCATTAGGATTGATACGATAGGCACGTGGGCCAATGTACTTGTTAACCAAGTTACCCTTTTCATCACTGATAGTGTCGCGTACATAATCATAAGTAGTTACCACGTTACCAAAGTCAATGTAGTCGTAAATTAGTTTAGAAACTAAAAGCTGAAAGTTAGAAGCTTTTAACTTCTGTTTCATGTAGTTTGTAATGGCATAACGCTTTTGTGCCAACTCAGGACTCTTATCTGTGCTTTCCCAGAAGAACCAGTTTTCAGATGGAAACAATGCCGCCATGTAGTTAGCATGAAGGTTATCACGAATCTGAGTAAGCTTAGGAGTAACCGTAGAGTTCTTCCAAGGAAGCTTGGAGTTACTGGTTTTACGGCTATCAGTTGCAAATAGATACTGGCGCAATTCTTGCTGGTCTGCTTTCCAGCTAGAACGTGCTTGGTCCCAACGGACCCACATATCAGCAATGGTAGTTGCTAGGTTATCATCACTAAAGTCTGATTGGATATTATCGTTCATATTGTCCTCGTATTAGCCGAAAGCTACACCACCAAATTTACTGTTAAATGGCAAAACGTTACTAGTACGTTTGCCCCATGTACGACTCGAAACAGGAGCCTTACAAATCTCTACACAAGCCGCTACAGCATCCTTAACGTCATCATGCTCAGGGTTGTTCATAACCAGTTCCTCTTCAAGAATCTGGCAGTTACCACCTTTGTAGTGCCAAATCTGATTGTTGCTGTAACGTGGTTCTAGGATAGAAGCAATACGCTCTTCCTTACGCATGTTACGTGGAGGGTTGTATTCATCAATAGTGAACACAATGTTCTGGCTACGCATGTACTCTTTAAACTGCTGTACGATTAGACGCTGCGCTGCAGCAACTTCACACCGTAACTTTTTAAACCGCCACTTACGAAACACTGCCTCAGCCTTTTCGTACATCACACTAATCTTGTTAGTCTTGAAACGGTCAATGTCTAAGACGTAATAGTTGTTATCTTCATCAACACCAATCACCGCAATAACAGTGTAGTCGCTGTGGTTGTTAATGGTGTATGCGAAATCCATTGCTGCATACACATGAAGTAACTTGTCACCAAAGTACCAAGCACCACTAAAGTTCTCAATTCGATTCCTTTCGTAGTAGTTGAACCTACTTCGGTCAATGAGTTGTGTCTCTACAGCGTTAGGGTTGTTGTAATACTGAGCGTAAAACTGAGTAATGTCCAAGTATTTAGCTTTCTTACGAGCCAACTCTTTAGCGTCAAATCCAAACGTTTTACCGTCAGTACGGCGCTGTTTAGGCCATAAGAACTCACCGTTACTCTCTACAACACGCTCAAATACTTCGTATACTTCTAACTCTACTTCTTCATCCTTCTCGTCATCAAAGTAGGATTCAGACATTTCCATCATGTCTTTATACAAATCACCGGGGTGGTAGCGAGTACCTACCGCCCACTCCTTAGCACCAGTAGATTCAATAGATGATAGCTGTGAGTAGAATGCCCGTACTTGGTCACGACCAGTTTGGGTGTATGCGTTATCTGGAACCACAACGTCATCTAGTACAGCTACAGAACAGTGTAGACCAGTAACGTTAGCTGTAATACCTGCAGCTTTAACTGTGGCATCACGAACACCCTCTGCTTTACGCTTAGGGTGGTCAACGCTAATTTCATCTACAGCCCAACGTTCCCGCTTACCTTCTAACTCGTTAACCATCTCAGGCCAGTAAAAGCGATAAATGTCAGAGAGCAAAATGTCTTTGACAGCTTTCAATTGTTTTTCAGCCAAGTTAGCGGTAGCTGAAACGTACAATACAGTGGCTTCTGGGTATTTCGTAATGTGGTGTGCAACACGATAGGCAATCATGGCACTCTTCTGGTGGTCACGAGGAAGTAGGACAAGCTGGTTATCCTTAGCATCCTCACGGCTCCACCATGAACACAATTCTTCATGGACAGCACCTAGTACACGGTGAGGTGCTACTAGGCGAATGAACGTAAGCAGGTCAGCTTCCGCTGCTTGTTTAACAAGCTCTTTATCAGTTACCATTTGACTTTATCGGCCCAGTATGCAGCCGACATTTTTCCTTTTGAAATGTTACCAGCGTGTCGTGCTTTGAAACTCTCACGGCGTTTACGATAGCTTTCTGACTCACCCTCTTTTTTAGGGCTACCAGACACACCTTGTTGTCCAAAGCGAATAGTCTTAACCTTTTCACCTTCTTTAGCTACAACTACGTGGCTTTTAGTAGGGTGGCTAGGTGTGCGTTTAGGTTTGTTAAAACCTGCTACACCTGCCCGTTCTAGTCGAGGGTCTTTAGCCATTATTTCATCTTTCCTGATTTAGTACGAGCAAAGCTTTTGTTTGCTGAAGAAGACTTAACACGTAGGTTAGACCGACTGTTACTACCACCTTTACTCAGTGGCTTTTTGTGGTCAACATCTTTACCATCGCCCTTGCTAACCTTACCTTCACGCTCTAGTTGCCTACGAGCGCCATTACGTTTAGCACGGTCTTTCTTTACTTCGTCTTTACCGTCATACTTTTCGTACTGCTTTTTATAATCACGTTTACCGTTCGTCATGTAAGGCATTATCGCTTACCTCCTAGTACAATTCCTAAACGAGCCATATCCCCTGCAATTCGACCTGTCTGTGGGGTAGGTATATCCTCTTCCTTTTTAGGCCGTCCTACGGGCTTTTTAACGTCTTCTGAGGCATATCCTTTGTCAGCCAACCACTTCGCTGCAGCAGTACCTCCCGGTTGCTTGGCATGTGACTTCATTTGCTGGATAGCTTCAGAGCGTAGCTTAACTTCTAATTCTTTGTGCCACTTATCAATGTGTGGCTTAATCATTGCGTGGTTACGAATCTCTAACCAATGGTCCCAATCGCCTAACAAGGTCATAGCCACAGAATACTCTGATGGGTCACGACAATCTAGGAATACTTCTTTCCATTGCTGAAGTGTATATACAGGTTTAAACTTCACATCGCTGCGAGCAAACTCTTTAAATAAACCCAGTATTACTCGCTTTCCACTTCCGTCAAGAAACTTGGTTCGGTCAACCATTCTATACTCCTTATCATACCTCGCGGTATTTGATTACGTCTTGCAACAATGCCATCTAACATCACACCGTTACTAATAACAACACCCTCTGGGCCGTCATACAAAAGAAACCCTACTTGTCTACACAGTGTTGGTTCATATACAAAGTCTTCAGTATGGAATCCCCAAGGGGAGTCATCTAATTCACATGCATCTTCCCAAACAACGTAGACAAGTTTCATTTTTTACTCTTGTGTTTAGCTGTACGGCTACCACGTTTGGGTAGATTGGCTTTTGATAGAGCTATTGCCACTGCTTGTTTTTGTGGCTTACCACTTTTAATTTCTTCTTTGATATTCTTGGAAATAACCTTTTGACTACGACCAGATTTTAATGGCATATTATTCCTTGTATAGAGTACCTAGAAACAAATTCTTTTCTGCTATACGGCGTTTGACAAGTCCGGGTAATACCCTGCCACCACCTTTTACCCACGTCATAAACTGCTCTGCAGCACCTTCCATGTCTCCACGGTTGATACGCATACGGATTTGACTACGCTGGAAATTCCCCAAACCTGCGTTGTAGGCGAAACTAACGCAAGCGTCGAATGCGCCTTGATTGCCAGCAAGAGAAGGAGCAAGTCGAAGAACACCACGTTCAAAATTAGCCACATCCTTTTTGAATAGGTCATTAATCTCTTCCTTACTCCATACCCGATTGTGCTCGGGTTTTAGCGGCATCTCTTTCCGAATCATCGGTGTGTCTTTACCTTCGACACGTGCTACAGGTAATTTAATCTGGTCTTGGTAGAGTACGTGCCCATAGCCAATGGTCCAGATGTGTGCAGGGCATAGGTAGGGCTTATTGCGACAACCCTCAAACCTATGCATTAAGTCAATACCTGCCTGACTAATTTTCATTTCTTATTGCCTTGTGAGCGTGAGCCGAACCAGAAACCAATAATACCGCCTAGCATAGCCATTTCATCTTCAGAGAAAATAATGTCTACGTAAGTCATTAGTTGTTCAAAGTTGGTAATCATGCCGGGATGTTGCCACAAATAAACAGCCAAGAATACGTTAATGGCTACTAGTTCTAGAATAAGAATGTAAGTTACCGTAGGGCGTACAGTGCCTACGTAGTTAGCAACCCACTTACTAGCTTTATCTAGCACATGTTTGTCATGGTCTAGTGCAGCACCTTGCATTTCTGCTTGTGACTGAATAGCTACTTGTTCAGTTTGGATTTCTTCAATGCGCTGTTGGGCTAAGAAGCCCTCTTTAGCCAATTGCAAGTCTCGTTCAGCAGAGATTTTAGACAGTTCTAACTCATGCTTCTGGTCTTGCTTAGACTGAAAGTAGTCCATCATCTTAGGCAAGAAAGACAGTAGTAAACCGCCTAGTGTTGAAATAAGGGATAACATTACTTACTACCTTTCGTTAATACATATACTAATTCACCCATCCAATAGAGAACATATAAACTAGCAAAGATAACTGCTGTATATACTACGTTCATAAGGTATTCTAGACGCTTTTGGCGTTTAGCTACTTCTAACCGTACACGTTCTTTTTCAGCTTCTTCTCGCCGTTGGCGGGCTTCTACTTGAAACTTTAACCAGTCTTGCCACATTCCAGCACGACCTTGGTAAATCATCATTTGCTTTAACTCAGCTTCTTGTTTCTTAAGCTGCTCTAAAGCCATAAACTCTTCTAAGTCAGACTTACCTTCACCCTTTTCGTTAGCCTTCTTTTGGATAACACTCTTGGTATCGAAGTAGTCAAACAGTGCTTGCCCTGCGTTCATAATGTCGCCAGAGTTCTGCACTGCTTCTTTAATCACTGCGAAAGCTGCATTAGCTATGGCGAGTTCTGCTAGCATGTTATCCTTTATGAGGGGGCCATAAAGCAGCTACTGCTGCTCCAACACCTACAATCCATAAAATAGGCTTAGCAACCTTTGCAAGCCACTCTAAAACAGTGAATGCACCTTGGGCTGCTTGAAAGGCTGTAACAACACTAGCAGTGTCTGCTTGTAACTTGTCAACCTTACCTTCTACTTCGCACAAACGTGCATAAATCTCTTTATGAGTGACTTCCTCAGGCATACTCACTCCTTAGGAAAACGAGCTTTAATCTCAGATACTTTAGCCTTCCACTCAGTCATCAAGACTTCGCCTCGCTGAGCTTTAAAGAATAGAGGGTCTGCTTCCTCGTTGTATGCCTTAACTCGTGCAGCAATGGCTTCTTTCTCTTTAACAGTAGCCAGCTTACTTTCGTCAATCTTAATTAAACTCATACACTGCCTCCAAACTCATTGCTAACGCCACCAACACCGTCTGTTAAGTCTTCGTATGCCACTGTCCATGCGTCACGAGCACTACGGTCAGTTGGAATGTCAGAAGCATCGACAATCTTAAATGGTTTATGAGCGGGTACATCCTTAATAGCAATTTCCATAATGGTATGTTGCTCAAGGGCTTCTGCGGTGGGAATAATGACAGCGACCACGCCGTTGTCTTGGTTATAGATGATTCGGTTCATGGGGTGTCCTTAGCGGAAAAAAGCACAATTAACTTCCGGGGAATCGTATAAAGCCGTGTTTGGCGTGTAAACAACTCCAATGTTCATTGCGCTCGTTGTTTTTGTGTACGCCACTCCAGCGCCAAGTAAAAAACCCGGAGGCGTATCATCTCGTCTAGCAAAACCAACAACCGCATAATTAGTGTCAGGCATCGCAGTGGTGAAGTTCACCGTGTAATTACCAGTGCCGTTATCAGTGATGCTCGACACGTTCCCACTCGCACGAATCGCCACAGTGCCCGTGCCGTTGAAGTTCACCCATGCTCTACATGTGTAGCTAGGAGCACTACCAGTAGGAGTAACTAGTGGAGAACTACCTAGGTTAAGTGTACCATTAACTGTAGTAGCACCACCTGAGGTTAATGTGATGTTAGGTGTAGAAGCACTCTCGTGCTTAATGTTGGTTGTTGCTAATGTACTCATTATTAACCCTCTATAGTAGGCTGTAATTTTTGTTTAGCCGCATTATATGCTGCCGATGCATTTACTATACAATCAAATGTTCCTAGATGTATTTGTTTTTTACCAACATTAATTTTGGCACGAAACTTAGTGCCCCAACGGTGAACACCTATACATCCTGTGCTATTGTTTGTTGGTTTTCTATATTGGTTGTGTTCGTTTTCTACTTGGGAAACACAACGCAGATTAACCCACCTATTGTCTAGTTTTTCTCGATTAATGTGGTCTACGACTTTTTCTGGCATTGTACCGAGCATAGCCAGCACTGCTAGTCGATGTGCTAAATACCTTTTACCGTCTAACTGAATTTCAATGTAACCGGAATTTGTAATTGACCCGAGAATATCGCCAATTTTATTTTTGCTTCCACGTCTGTTTTTTGCACAAATAAAAACACCTGTATCTGGGTTGTAAGTGGCTAGCTCTTTTAGCCGTTCTTGTGTTAGCACAATTCTCATCCTTCCAGCATAATGTTAATTGTGCCAGCGTCAAAGGTGTCTGTGCCGTTGGCTGTGGTGATGCGGACTTGGGTTAGGGTGTCGGACAATTCTTTAGACCCGCCGAGCATTACCCCTCGCTGCCCTGACAACAAGACTCCAGAAATAACCCAAATGTTACTGTTGAGTTTAGATAGAGTAAGTGCGCCGTTCATTGACGCAAGGGCGACTGTCGCCCCTGTGTATAAAGGAAAAGCCGCAGTAATCGAAAGAGACCCACTTGTCGTGTTTGCTGCGGTGGAAACTGAAGCAACAAAGTTCAAATAAGCTGCGCTTTCAATGCCTCCTGCATCGCCGATTTGCAAATAAGGCTGGCTTGTACCGCTTGTACTCACCCCACTGAACATCACAGTGATGCGCTTCACCCACGATGGGATAGAAGTGAAGTCAACAGAAGTGCCAGAGGCTGTAACAGCAGTCTCAAGCTTCATAAGAGGCAATGCACCATCACCGTCAGGAAGGGTAATGGTACGGTCAGAGTTGGTAGCAGGGGAGATAACTGTTACATTCCCTGTACCACTAGCGTTGGATGATAGTTTAATTTTACTCATGCTGCATCCTTAGGATATTTAGCTTTAACAGCAATGCATTTATCAACGTAATCTTGCACTTGTGCTTGGTCACCCTTAACAATGCCGTCAATGTAGTCGGTAATGGAGGGGTACTCTGCGGCGCGTTTCTCGGCGTAGGTCAGCGCATCGAAGGCGGCTTGCTGGTTGTGAGCGCGAATGGTCGCGGCCTCTGCGTCTGTAATCTGCACGCAACCGGGCAACCATTTCTGCGGGTCGTCACCTTCGTTGAGCCAGAACAATTCGTTGTTTGCGTTTTTGAAATGAGGCATTTTTATTCCTTAGCGAAGTTCAACCCAATAAGTCACAGCAGCGTTGACAGAGTATGTTGACCCAGACGGCACTATGGCTTGTTGGTTACTTGTATCGCCGGAATTTGTAGAAACCAGCAAACCATCCACAGTTAAACTCCTGCCTGTAAAAGAGGTCTGACCAACAGTGACCCATATAGGTCTGCCAGTTGTGTTTGTATAAGTAACACCCGCGCTTCTACTCCCAGCTACGTTCTGCAACGTCTGTCCAACACCAAGAGGCTTTGTCAACGTAGCTAATGCGTTAGCATCTACAACACCATCTTGTACCTTAGAGACACCAGTACTTCCAGAAATAGTTGTTGGCATAATGTTTACTCCTTAAACAATGGTCCACACAGAGCCATCCGGCACTGTTACAGTGACACCATCGTCAACTTCAATGGGACCAGCACTCATAGCATTTTTACCAGTCGTAATGGTGTAATTAGTAGTAACGTTTTGGCTATTCTCATAAAACACATCATCATCACCACCACCAGTAGCACCGCCACCACCACCTACTGCACCCCACTCTGCACCGTCATAACCCTCAAAGCCACCAGCATCTTCGTTAAAACGCAAGTAACCTGCTGCAGGAGAGCCGTCTCGTTCTGCTTCTGTACCAACTGGAAGCTTTAAACTACCACTGCTACTAGTAACACCAGCAACAGAAACATCAATTGCTGCTTCTTTTAATAGGGGATGACCACCTGCTAACGCACCATCGTGGACAACAACAGTATCTTTAGTGGTGTCTACGGTAACTTCACCTACCGCACCTGTGAACGAGGCATGTTCGGCTGTAGTGCCGCGTCTTAGTTGTACTGCTGTACTCATACGATACTCCCATAATCAAGTGTAGCTGCCAGCTTATCAACTGTGACAGCGTTGTTGTCAATTTGTGTAGTGCCCACTGTGTCTAAGAAAGCTAAATCACCTACATCGGCTGTTTGTAGTGCGCTATCTGCCAAACTACCTTGTGCCGCAGTTGCATAAGCCGTAGCGTCTGTAGTAGCTGCTGTACCCAACCCTAGGTTGGTACGGGCTGAACCTGTATTGGTTAGGTCAGATAGGTTGTTAGCCTTAGCTAAGTAGGTTGCACCGGGAACGTAGGCAAATTCCCAACTGCTACCAGTCCAAATCTTCATACCAGAACCAGTCTGGAAATAAAGAGCACCACCGACTAATGGGTCGCCATCATTATCTGTAGCAGGGTCGCTAGCCTTAGCACCTAGGTAGCGGTCATCAAAATTGTCATAAGCTGCTAGGGTTGATGCTAGTGCAGCTTCTGCTGCTAGCTGTGCTGTAACGGCATCATCTTTAGCATCGACTGCTACAATGGAGTAACCACTAGCTGCAGCTTCCGCTGCTTCAGCAGCTACTTTAGCATCCTCTGCTAATCCCTGAGCAGCTTCTGCTGCCTCTTGTGCTGCTTCTGCATTATCCTGTGCTAGTTGAGCAGCCGCTTCGCTAGAGGCTGCTGCTGTCTCACTTAAACCTGCTGCTTCTTCACTAGCCAAGGCTGCTGCAGCACTTGCTGCTGCCTCTGCTGCACTACTCACTGCCTCTTGAATAGCTACAATGTTATCAGCCACAGTGTTAACATCTGCAATGTTTTCTGCAACGACAATGATTGAACTATCACTTTCTTCTACTTCACCCACTGCAGGGTCAGTGATAGCACCAAAGTCATACACAACACCTTGCTGGAACGCACCGTTAAGTTCCAAACCTACAATTTCAACACTACCAATGTTGTCGTTTACTGTCAGGATGTATTCTAGGTTTTCAGATAGGGAGGCTGCTACTGGTGCGAGTTCAACTACAGTGTCAATTTCATTAGCAACAGTGATTACACTGTCAATGTTTTCTGAAACAATTGTAATTTCTTCTACATAACCATTTAGCAACCCAGTAACTGAGTCAACGTAATCTTTACGTACAGCATCTGCCGCACCTACGGGTGCTGGCAAGTTGATGATACGATAGGAACCAGCATCTAGGTTTGCTTCTAAGGCGTTTGGCCCCTCACCATCACGTGAGAGGGTGTTCTGGAAGGCTGCTTCAATCGCTTCAAAGTTGGCATTGAGAGCATCAATGCTGCCATAGCGACTCCCAATTGTGTTTAAAACTACTTTAGCCAACTGTTTCTCCATTTTTGAAAGTTGCTTAGAGGATAGTAAAACTAAACTGTTACCCTACCATTTAGTATACATCAATTTAAAGGCTGTTTAAAGGCGTTTTTAGCCCTTGTAGCACCTACCCCCTTACCTGAATCTGAAACAAGCCTTCTAGGGCCGTTTAAAGCCCTTTAAGAACGATAGTGGTGGGTGGGAGGGAACAGTGTTTTTACCTTTCTGAAAGAATAATACTAGTAAGTTACTGGAACTGATAATTTTGTGGAGATAATTTTACGGGTCTTTGCAGTATAAAACCAACCCCCCTACCCCCCTTGGTGGGGTTGCCCATGTAATACTTTAGTTTTAAGAATTGAAGAGAGGTTGAGAGAATGAATACTTTAGTATTACTAGTATATATATATATATATATATAGTTATATATAGATAGTTATATATAGTTATATACTTATATAGTAATATAACAATATACTTATATATATACCCCCATATATAGTTATATAATAATATACTTATATATAAATATATTAATATATACATATACTTATATAATTGTATGCTTATATTTATATATTGATATATATTTATATGCTCATTATTAGTATCAATATACATACCCATATACATACATGCGCGCGCGAGCGCATATATAGATACATACCCAGATACATGCTTTGTTGTTTTTATACCACTATTTTACGTGTAAGGTTGGCGTAAGGTTACATGGTTACATTCAAGGCATCGGTTCTGCACCGGGTTCTGTTTACCAGCTAGTGTGGCTAGATTGCAACACTGTAAGTTTGGTGTAAGGTTCATGTGTAGAATAGATAGCAAGCGACAACGTTGCAGGAATGCAACAAAGTTGTAAGTTTCATGTAAGAATTGGAGAGTACAATGGATAACGAAGCACAACAAGCTTTGCAACATGTATTCGGTGGTTTTGCCTTGCTACTAGTATTGGCAATCATCGGGATGATGTTGTAAGTTTCGTGTAAGGTTAGTGTGTAAAATGGGATTCAACGGCGATACGTAAGCCGCATAAAACGTATAGGTAAGCTTTGACCACGGCAACCCACTGTCCGTGCGAGTACCTTAGGGGTGGAAGTCTTATGCAGGACTGCCAAGGATGCATACGTAGGGACTACTTTATGTAGGATAAATCTACGGAAAACGTGAGTTTTCTACAGTGTGTTACTAGTAGCGCATTGTAATCAAACCCATGTAAGTCTTAACCAAAGCAAGGAATCAAAATGTCATACGAAAATCAACTGCGTGTCGCCCTGTCTCAAGCCAAAGAAGGCAAGGATATTACCCGTGAAGCGGGGCAAGGTGTGTGGGCAAATTATGTCCGGGCAACATGCTACCCAGTAGCACCACGTGACGTAGAAGAGTTGGACAGCCGCCACAAAGAATTGGTGCAAACCCTCACCGATATGAAAGAACTTAGCAAAGAGGAAAAGAACTCGCTCCGCTCCGCTAAGTCAGTGATTGGTAAGGCTGTTACTAATAACGTGGACATGTGGAACCGAGAGGATGATGGTACGATTGCCCACGAATCGGGGCAACCTATGCCTAAGGGTAAGTCTGAATTGTCTGAGTCTAAGTCTGACTTTCAGCGCCTGATGGATGGTATCAAGGCAGCACAGGGTAAG
>Ga0222713_10004836_pt1 | contig 13347 bp, 29 predicted proteins | sample C33_649DmetaG_FD_165061 | JGI IMG/M metagenome (GOLD analysis project Ga0222713, IMG submission 165061) | Estuarine water microbial communities from San Francisco Bay, California, United States - C33_649D | ecosystem: Environmental > Aquatic > Marine > Unclassified | place: USA: California...
GTGAGTTCAGACGGTCTCTGGGGGTCATTGGTCTGGTGGTAGAGGGCTGTGAGGTAGTCGTCCCACAGTTTGAGCCAGTGCGCAACGTCTTGGTTGGTGGGGTTACGGCTTGACTTCATTTTGAAGGGAACAGAGGACAGCGGCTGCAATGCATTCGAGGACTGGGCGCGGTGCACTGCCTCTAGCAGCCCTACAAGCGGCTGTAACAGCGTTCTGATAGGCGTGCAGGGAGAAGGGCGCGGCAAGGGCTACAGAGGCGCCAGAGGCCACTGTGGGGTCTCCTAGCGCACGCAGGCGGATGAGCTGCCCGCGTTCGATGTTCAGTTCCTTGGCTTGGCGTAGCAGGTGGTCGTTCTCGTCTTGGGTGAGATAAACCTTGACGGGCAGGCGCTTTTCGGTGGTCATGTCAGTAGGGCAGGGCGTTTTCTTCAGCGGGTACAAAGTCGCGTGGGTTGACCACTTCGACCTTGGGGTCAGCGTCATCGACGGGATCGCGTAGCAGGTTGCGGTACATGCCTGGGTTGATGTGACCGGGCGGTGGTGCGTCAAAGTCCTCTAGCACGCACCGCTTGGCATCGATGAGGCGCTGCAGGAGCTTGCGGGCACCGACAGCGGTTGAGATTGGTTTGAGTGCCATCAGGAGAATGCCTCCTCGCGCTTGCGCTCCTCATCGGCAAACGGATGCAGGACAAATCTGCCAGGGCTGACGCCTTCGATGGCAGGCTTGTGGGTCATGTACCGACCGAACTCGTCGTAGCGCCCCACGCAATACGGGTAAGCGTTACGCAGTTGGAACTTATCGAGCTTGCGCTGCGCTTCATCAAAGTCGTCAGCGTCAACGGTGCGAAACGCTGGTGCGGTGCCTTCCTTGGCAGCTTTAGGCAGGACGGCAAAAACAAATTGGTTACGGCTTTCTGGGCTGAACAGTTTCATCGGATCACATCGGGGATGTAGTTGGTGGTGTTGAGGGGTCGGTCGTTGACCGTGAGGTAACGCTCGTCGCGTAGCCAGCGGAAGCAATCAGGCAAGGGGCTGACGAACGTGCCCGCTGCGAGGTGCTGATGGCTGATCTCAGTTTCCAATGCTTCGAACAAGCTGGCAACGGTTTCGGTCCGGAGAGTTTTCTGCCACTGCCCAAGGGCTTTGGGCTTGGACTGACTGGCAGCGCGTACAGGGGCTGAAAGGTACGTTTTCCAGAACTGCTCAAAGGCTGGATCGCCTTTGGTTCTACGCCTTGGCACGGGTTGGTCAGACGCTGCTGGAAACTCGTTTTCCAGCTTTACATGGGTTCTTGTTATGGGTTCTTGTTCATGGGTTCTTGTTTGTAGGTCGTTTTCGACCTGGGTACCTAGGTCGTTTTCGACCTGACCCCTAGGTCGTTTTTGACCTGGGTCGTTTTTGACCTTAGGTCGTTTTCGACCTGGGTGGTCTAGGACGACGTGGTACACGGCACTGGTGCCAGGGCGGCGTTCAACCTCCAGCCAGCCGGTTTCTACAAGTGTGCTCAACGACCGCTGAACGACCTTCCGTGAGATACCAGAACGATCTGAGATTGTTTGCAGTGATGCGTAGCAGCCTTTCGGGGAGTTCCAGCCGAACCTGTGTAACCAGAGATAAACAACGATGGCTTTTGAATCGATGCCGGCGTCCATGAGTTTGTATGGGACGGCAGCAAAAGCCGTGGACTTAACCGCAGCGGTCATGTAAGATTTGCCCGTGATTTGTCTACGCCTTGCAGGGTCCTTCACCCCTGCGGGGCGTTTTTCATTGTGGCAGGGAATCTTGGGTCATGGGCACCTCCAGCTCGATCCGTTGCAGCGCTTGGTCTAGGAGCTGATTGACGAAAGATTTCTGTGATTGGTAGGTAGGCATCACAGCCTTAGCGCGGCTGAGGATGGCGTCGTCGATGGCGACGTTGGTGGCTTTGCCGATGGGCATAGAGGTTGCGTTATGCGGGTATCCGACGTAGATTACCCCGAAATCGACCATTGCGCAACATGCTCGCCCCGGTCCAGCACCTTGAGTTCAACGAGGATTTGCACCGCTATCGGTACAAGGGGCGCTGGCTGCCGTTCAGCGTGTCAAAGGTTGCGAACCGCACCACGCCGGAACAGGAGGCGCAGTTTGAGCGGACCAAGCACATTTGGGCGCCACGCGGCACGACGATCCATTCCTTCTGCGAGGCAATGCTGCTAGGCGAGGAGCTGCCGGAGACTGATTACACGGCATGGACCGATGAGTTGCAGGAGTGCTGGCTGCTGCGTGACTCTGACGCACTGGCTGTTGAGTACAGGCTGTGCGATGCCCGCAAGGGCGTTGGCGGCAGCTTTGACTTCCTGCTGCGGACATCGAACGGCAAGGTCGTGCTCGGTGACCTGAAGACGGTTGGCAGCAACTCAGGCGTATCGCAACGCAAGCCAGCCACAGCTCAGCTTGGGGGCTACCTTGCCATGCTGATCGACCATCACCCGATGGTGACGGTGGACTGGTGTTACACGGTGGTGGTCGGTCCTGGGCGCTGCAGGGTAATTCAGAGTGAGCCTGACGAGTGCTTAGGTGCCTGGGTGGATGCTTGGGATGTGTTCAAGCAAGAGGTCTGCCCGTTCTGAGTCGCCGTACCGCGTGACAGTTTTTATGGTGTCACGGGTTGAAATAGGTTGCATCTCCACCTGATCCATGGCATCCTTTGTTTGTCGGGGATGCCCGGCTACCACCAACCACCTGCACAACCCCAATGATCAATCGCATCAACAATGCAATTTGCCTTGTGGTGGTTGCAGCAGTCGTTGCCATGATCGGCATCGAGGCTGCTAACCAGCCCGGCATGACCCACAGCGGCACTCAGTTAGAGATTCGCCGCTGATGTCTGACAGAATCGCCCGCAACTTCGCGCAGTTTGACCGCGAGAACCCAAGCGTCTATGACGGGCTGCGTCGTTTGGCGCTGCAGGTTCGCCGCACAGGGCGGCAACACTACGGCATCAAAGCCTTGTTCGAGGTTCTTCGATATGAATATGCTTTGACCACATTCTCTGATGATGGCCTCAAGCTCAACAACAACTACACCGCTCTTTACGCCCGCAAGTTGATGGAGTGTGAACCAGAGCTGCAAGGCTTCTTTCACCTGCGCGAACGTGCGCCGCGTTTCAGAGCAGACCAGATCTTTTAACCCCGTTCTTACAGCACCGATTCATGACTGCCGACGAAAAACTGTCAAGCCTCCTCAAGGAGATTGAGCAAGACCTAGCAAGCTACCGTTACCCCGTAACTGAACAGAAAGATCTGTTCACATCGCTAGAACTTGACCTGCTTTACGAATTGACTCGTGATGCCCGCAACTCATTGCACGATCCAGAGGATGAGGTACAAGCGGGCAGTTGGGCTGATGCCATCATCAAGCTCGACAACAAACTGACTAAACTCTTTCGCCAACGCCGCCAATGAACCCCTACAGACTGACGTGGCAAACAAGACTATTGTTTTGGTTGCTTTCTATGCGCCCAGATGTCAGTGCAATCCGTTTGCGCTCTGAAGTAGATCACCTCCAACACTGCCTTGTGAAATCACGATGAAACGACCACTCGTTCGCTCCGTGCCGATGGAATTGATTCTCACGGGCTTCCATTGGGAAACCGTTCGGGAGGAATATTTCCTCAAGTACGGGCAATTTGCAAAAGCCCAAGACTGCAAACACCTACGCGCTTTGTACAAACAACGTCTTTGGGAGGAGTGCGGCATTGAAGTGACGCTATAAGTCGCCGGCAATGATTAAAATCCTCAAACGCTGTTTCTTTCGCTTGATGTCCCGCTACGAGTATTTGCCACCTGATGATTGCTTGCCGCGATTCCGTGGCAAGTCCCTCAAAGACTTTGACCCAGAATGGCAGGTGGCTTACTTGGAATACGTGTTCCTGCTGGATTGCTCCAAGCATTACCAGCTAAAGCCTGGTAAATCGCCAGACTGATAACGAGGCATTGGGTGACTGGTGCAAACTTCGGTCGCTATGGTTGCTGCCTGCGTAGGGGATACCACTGGTCGGGCTAACTGGTGGAACAACATCCCAAGCGCAAGAAGCCAAGGTTCCCGTCGTGGACGCGGTGTAGTGCCAGCGGTGTGTGTACCGTACATTGGCGCCGCGCAAGCAACCTGCCCATGTAAGTCCTCAACCTTTCCAATGGAAAAGGGGTTGCTTTTCGGGCGGTTTTGCCCCATAATACGGAGACGCGGGACAGCCCCGCAGCCCAACGCGCAACTCAACCCATGCTTCCCTTCCAACCCACCGACTGCCCTGAGCTGAGCGCCGAGCAAGAAACGGCAATGGCTCAGGACCTTGCAGATCAGTTCAATGCCTACGTCTGCGAGGAGCTTGTTGGCGTCCTAGCTCACCTGGCGCAAGACGTTCTCAAAGACAACTACATCGACCCTGATTCCATGCTGGGTCACGACCTGATCCATGACCTGATCAACCGCATCGTGGTAACCGCCAAATGAAGCACACCGTCCGCCTCCAGCGTGGGCTCTACGTGCTTGTGGATTCCTACGCCAGACCCACCTTTGCTTCACGCATCCGCCAGCACTTCCCCATTGCCCTTTGCCTGACCAGCATCCTCGTTGCAGGAATCACGCTCCAAGTCATTGAGCAACGCACCATCACTGCTTGCCAAACCACCCATCGCGCATCCTTCTAACCATGTCAACCGCACAAGACCTTATTGATCAACTTGTCACCCTGCGTGCAGACAAAGAGGATCTAGAAGCCCGTGAGGCATTCCTGCGTGAGCAGCTTGAAGGTGCCATTGCCCTAGGCGAACTTGATCCCTACCAAATCGATGACAGCACCTACGAGTTCGTCAACGCCAAGTACGTCCGCTGTGAACGCAACAGTTACAAGCTCAGCAAGGAAGCCGAACGGGCAATTAGGTCTATTAAAGAACAGGACATCGACGCTGGACTTGCCCAGCGGAACGTGACAATCTACTACCAGCTCCGCATGAACCCTTGAACACCAGCATCACCTTCGCTGTCCATGGGCTGCCAGCACCTCAAGGTTCAAAACGGCATATGGGCAACGGGATCATGGTGGAGTCAAGCAAAAAGGTCAAGCCATGGCGGCAGGATACAAAATACGCCGCACTGGAAGCCAAGCCAGCCGACTGGGATGCATCTGGTCCCATGTCTTTGTCCGTTGTCTTTCGGTTCCCAAGATTAGCCGCTCATCACCTAAAAAATGGTCTACGCCCGACCGCCCCCTACTACGTCACCTCAGCCCGCAATGGAGACCTTGACAAGCTCCTGCGGTCTACCTGCGATGCCATGACTGGCATCCTCTTCGATGATGACCGCCAAGTCGTCAGCATCAACGCCATTAAGCGTTACTGCAACACCAACGAACAACCTGGCGCCATCATCACGCTCACTGCGCTAAACCTCACAGACCAATGACCTTTCCAAATCTTGCGGGCGTCATCACCAAAGATGATGTATTCCGCAAAGGCACAGGATCCTACGCCGCAGATTACGTTTCTTGGGCACGGATCGCTAATCACCTGCATACCAGCGCCCCAGGCTGGATCATGCAAATCAGAACAGCACCGCATGGTGAAAACCATGTCTGGCGCAGTCCTGATGACTCTGGTTATTTGACCGTCTACTTCCTGCATACAGACGGCACAGAGACGCCAGATTTTGTTTACGCCATCACCGACAATCGCAATCTTCCGATTGCGTGGGACAAGATCAATAGCCGCATGATTTGCGATAGCCATCGCCGTGCGCTTTGTGCTGCTGCTGCATTTTTCTTTAGCCTTGGCTACGAACTATGGGCACGAGAGGAGATTGAAGAGGCAAAGGCTGACAGCCCGTTACCAACTGTTGAGCAGCCCGTTGCTGCCAAAGCAAAGCCCGTTGCCGCAGCTACAAAGAAGGAAGAGCCACCTGAGTTGTCGTCAGAGGAACTCCCGATCACTGACGGTGATCTAAAAACGATCCGTGACTTGCTGGCAGCAGAACCTGTTGTCAAAAGGAACAAAATCATTAAGGAGTTCAACAAGGAATTTGCCGTGCCTGAGGGTGATCTCATGACTGCTCACATCACGCTTCCTAAACACCTGCGCTACATCCAGGAACGGCTATCCACCTAACAAGGATCAGCCATGACCGATGAGATGATGCACGCCCAAATGGCGGCAGCATATGCCGCTCAACGTGCAGAGCTGGTTAAACAGCAGGACAATCATCTCCAACAGCTTCTTCCGCCTGATTTGGTATCTTTCCTGCAGCATTACATGCAGTCCAGGGAATATACAGCAAGACAGGCATTGTCCGTTATCCTTTACCAATTTTTCGGATCATGCTCCAGATCACAGCAGTTGGCAACCTTGCCGCCGACCCTGAACTCAAAACCATTGGTGACCGTGAAGTAGCCAACTTCACCTTGATGGTCAACAAAAAGGTCAAAGGCGAAGACCATACGACAGTGCTCCGCTGTGCCGTATGGGGTCCACGCGCCAAGGTGGTAGGCGATTACCTGACCAAAGGTGCTCAAGTCACCGTTACTGGGCAGGCATACGTTGAGACCTTTGCACGGAAGGACGGCAGCCCTGGCGCTTCCTTGGATGTAGCGGTCAATGATTTTTCACTGCCTGCCAAGACAAAGGTTGCAGTAGACGACATGCCGTTCTAGGGTCTCGGGGGCTCTGCCCCCTTTTTTTATGATCGGATGTCGGACCCTCTGCGCGATTACCTAAACCAGATCGGCAAAATCCCGTTGCTAACCGCTGCCGAGGAGATTGAGCTGGGTCATGCCGTGCAGCGCATGGTGGCACTCAGATCAAAGCAGGAACACAGTAGAGAGGAGCTGCGGCATATCAAAGCAGGCATCCGGGCAAAAAAACGGATGATCCAAGGGAACCTGCGGCTGGTGATTGGCATCGCGTCAAAGTACAAGCACCTTGCAAACCGCGTCACTCTGCACGACCTAGTGCAGGAAGGCAATATCGGCTTGATCCGTGCGGTTGAGCTGTTTGATCCAGAGCGCGGCTACAAGTTTTCGACGTATGCGTACTGGTGGATCCGTCAGGGCATCATGCGTTCAATTCAAGTACAGGACCGGATCATCAAGTTGCCGTCAGGCGCTAGCGACATCCTGCGCAAGGTCAAAACTTACATGGTTGAGCATCAGGACCTTTACGGTGAGCCGCCTTCCATTGAGCAATGCGCTGCACATGCTGGCGTTGCACCTAATACCCTACGGGATTACATGCATAGCGCACAGGATGCTGTGAGCCTTGACGCAAAAGCAAGAACGCAAAATGACGATGGCAGTTCAATCCTTGATTTAATCGCTGCCGAAAATGAAAAACCTGAGGATGATTTAATTTTGACAACCAAGGTGCAAGCCGTTCAACAAGCCCTTTCGTATATGTGCGAAAACAGCAAAATGATTCTGAGTATGCGTTATGGGTTAGACGGTGAGGAACCTTGCTCCAAGCGTGAGATTGCCCGAAGGATAGGTATCGCGCAGGACACTACCGCTAGGTTGCTTGTTAACGCAGAGCGACAACTAAGGCTGATCCTAAAAGAGGGACCGCCGGGAAAGTATCAACCACAGAAACACAGCTCCAGCTTGATCTGGGGTTGGGGGTAAGCCGTGTCAGTTAACAGAATGGGGCCGCCGTGTCCTGCTTGCGGTTCCTTGACTACTGATGTCATGCGCACTTGCCGCAGTGAAACAGGAGATTTTCATCGCCGCCGTGAATGCCCATGCTGTAATCATCGGTTCAATACAATTCAGATGAGAGAACTTTTGGCACCACCAACGAGCGCCAAATGGAAAGATCGCAAGGTCACAATCAACTGGCGTCGTGTCAGTAAACAACTGCTTAGCCTGTTGCAATGAAACGCGAGACACTGCACCTGCCGGGTGGTATGTCGGTTGAAACCGGCAAGGATTGGAACGGGCGGTATTTTGTCTGTTACGCCAAGACTGCCAGCGTCATCGTCAGGACAGACAAGGAGATTAAACGCTTCCTGCAGTTGCCCATCAAGACTCCGAGTCGCGATTCTCTCGATTCTTGGTTGGCATCACTCGCAGCAGCAGACCAAAGCAAAACTCACCAAGCTCCATCACTATCCCAAGAATTATCAGCAGAACATTTACAAACGGGTTTTGGACCCGAGTGTCATCTTGATCAATCTGACCCGAATCATCAGACTCGGACGATAATTTAACATTATCGCCAAAGGTCATAATCATCTCAAGTTCAGCAATGTGCCCTGTGGCTTGCCTGACCAACTTGGTGTAGTAAGCATTTTGCTTGACGAGGGATGAGCAAAGATGCGCCAACTGCTCAATATCTTCGCAACGATACGCTGATCTACATTGATTCTCCAAACGCAGTTCTTCCTCTACGGAGAACTCAACGACCATCCACTGCCCCCAAGTCATTGGTTTTAGGCATATCAATCACGGTAGCGAGGGAAGCTAACCTTGGCTTGTCGCGCAGTTTTTATGGCTTCCATCTCCAAGGCTGGTCTCTCGCTAATTAAAGAGTTTGAGGGGTGCAGACTGACCTCTTATACCTGCGCTGCTGGAGTGCTGACCATTGGCTATGGCAGCACAGGTCCGCACGTTACGCCAGGCAAAACCATTACCCAAGCCGAAGCTGATGCGCTGCTGCTAAAAGATGTGGCGCGGTTTGAACAGGGCGTGGATGACCTGATTACTGTGCCGCTGAAGCAGTGCCAGTTTGATGCGCTGGTCAGCTTTGCCTTCAACTGCGGCAATGGCGCATTGGAGGAATCAACACTGCGTAAGCGGCTAAACGCAGGCGAGGACCCGAACACCGTCGCCAAAGAGGAGCTGCCGCGTTGGACGAATAAGGGCTTGGCAGGTTTGGTGCGTCGCCGGACGGCTGAAGTCAACATGTTCTGCTCAGGTGGCGGTGCGGCAACAGCAGCAAAGACCACGGACCTGACCGCTACCAATAACACCCTGCTAAAAAAAGAGCCGGTGCCTAGCTCTGAGCTGGAAGACAACGAAAAATCGGAGATTGACAAGGGCAAGGCGTTTAAGGGTGCCAAGGTCCTAGCTACCCAAGACAACCACACCCAAGTTGAACTGCCTTACGGGCTTGGGACTTGGTGGCTCTTTGATGGGCACTGGGCTGAGCTGGATGGCAAAGAGGACAAGCCCGAGCCTGCTGGTGATGGCAGCGTCAACCTTGCCGTGCCGTACTTCAACCAAGTTGACAACTACACCCAAGCTCAGCGGACCTGCAATAGCTCAAGCTGTGCCATGTGCTTGGCGTTCCTAATGCCAGGCAAAATCAAGGGCGATGATGATTACTTGCGCAAGCTGCTAACAGGCGGCTATGGCGACACCACCGACCACGGCGCTCAAGGCAGACTGCTGGCGTCGTATGGCTTGAAGTCAACTTGGCACACCAACCTCGGTTTTGATGACCTAGAGAAAGAAATCAAGGCAGGTCGCCCGGTGGTGATTGGCATTCTGCACCGTGGCAGTTTGTCCGCACCGACAGGCGGTCACATGCTGGTAGTACGTGGCATTACTGCCAAGGGTGACTTCATCGTCAATGACCCCTACGGCAGCGTCAACGATGGCTACAGCGGTCCTGTAACCAACGGCAATCAGGCTGTTTATAGCCGCGCCATGCTGCAAAAGCGGTGGCTGCCTGAGGGTGCCAAATCGGGTTGGGGCAGGAAGTTCCAGCCCTAGCCAGTGCGCTTGCCTGACTGGCTCCACACCTTGAACCAACTGTTCTTGCGGGTGAAGAGACTGTCAGGCAGACGTTCCTCTAGCTCGGCAATAGCGGCTCGATGGTACGGGTCGCTTTTGTCAAAGTTCTCAAAGAACTTGATGAGCTTCAGCTCCTTCACCGACGCTTGGGCAGCGTCAACTTGAGCACCTGCAGGATCAACTGCACCCAGCTATTGGACTTTAGCGGGGACATGCCGATGATTTCTGAGCCAGCGGCAACGACAACGCCAGCGATGGCAAGCTGTTCAGCGGTCATACAAATAAAGCAGACACCTCAGGCTAAGGCTTGACCTCAAGTTTGGCGATCCGCTGCTCGATCTGGTTTAACCGACCGAAAACTTCTACGCGATCAGTACGGAAGTCGTCGTGCAGTTGCTGGATCTTTTCAGCAACGCTTTCTACTGCCATCGTCAGCCTGAGCACAGAGTCCCGGCTTTCGCCGCTGCGGCGTGAAACACCTGTGAAAGCCATTGCCGCTACAGAGATGCTGGCTCCTGTAACAGCAGCAAGAATCTCAACCACGTTCAGGGCTCTAGCTACGCTCTCATTATGGCAACACCTCGGCGCCGGTCCCCTAATAACACTCGGATTGCCGAGCTGGTCCGGCTATGCGTGCTCACATGGACGGCAACCTTATTGACTGCCAGCTATGCCGGTTTACTGCCTAAAATGGACCCTACCTTTATTGCCAGCATCTTTACAGGCTCGCTGGCTTGGTACGGCATTAGCAAGATGGAACGCGATGAAACATCGGCTTCTACAGTGAGACCATCGCGTCCACCTGCAAAAAAGCCATGAAATGGCGCCTTCTGCTGCTGGTCTTGGTGTTTCCCGTTCCGGCAATAGCTCAGTCGGTCACGCCCAACTTCACCCAGGGCAGCATGACCAGCACGACCACCACAACGCAGACCATCAACGAAACGATCCAAACGCAGGTCTTTGGTGGCGCTTATCGCAGTGTGTCAGCAACCAACGTGACGCCAAGCGGGGACATCAACGCCGCTGGTACTACCTTCAGCGTTACAACCCCTGGCGATACCTACAGCTTGGAAGTGGTAACCCGTGCCGCTGGCATCGTCGAACAGACAGACATCACCCGCACCATTACAACCAACGCCACCACCAATTCGCTGTCTGTCTTCTCGCAGTAGTCCTAGCCTTGCCAGCCAAGGCACAGGACAGCGGCGGCACCACGGCAATCGCTAATCCTGTGGCGACCTCAACCGGCAGCGTGAGTAATCAAGCTGTCCAGATTAATCAAGGTAGTTACAGCCAACAAGGCTTTGGTGGCGGGCACATTTGCAATAGCGCCACCATGGTGTTCACGCCCTTTTACTTGGGCAACGATGTGTACCAGTTAGAAGCGCCTTACACGCGCAACGCTAACTTTGGCGCACAGGTCAGCCTCAGTGTGCCGTTGGATTTTGAGATGGTCAACCTGTGTAAGCAGCTAGCTAAACGCAAGCTAGAGAAGGAGCGGCTGGACTACGAACTGGTGCGTCTGATCAAATGCACCGAGGTCATGAAGAGTGGTTTTACTTTTGCGCCGGGATCGCCGTTTGCAACAATCTGTGGTGACGTTGTGCCAATCGCTGCCGCGCCCAAGACTTCACCGGCTTCCCCCGCATCTTCTGCAACCGTTTTACCGCAACGCTAATCACTGGCTTGAAGAGCGACACCAACCGCTTAAACAATGCTGTCGCACCAAGCGTGGCGGCAACACTGATCACACTGGTGGTTGCTGCGGCGCTCAAAATCTCCGCCTTTGGCACAGGGATTTGTATTGCGGTGCCCGGTAATGTGATTGTGGTTGTCTCTGCGCTAATTGGCTGTGCAGGAGCCTCAATCGTTTTGGCTGGTTCTATTTCGGGCGACGGCTCCCACGCTGGCGGGGGTTGGATTGTTATTGGCGGTAGTGCTGCCGGTGCTATGGCTGGTGTCGCAGCAGGTTTCTCAGGAGGTTGCTCCTGGCTCGCGGGTGGTATGCCTACGTCGTTGACCGGGGCGTAGGGATACACCATCGGCGTATAAGAAGGCATTACCGCCCGAGGTAATTCCAGCCATGGCGCTGGGATCTCAGGCGGATTAGCAAGTGGCAATGCCGGCAGCAGGACCGGCGGTTGCATTAGCCCTTCCCTTGCCCGCGTGTCTTTTTCCTGCCGTGATTAGGCAGGCTGTGTTGACCTTGGCCTTGGCGGGTGCGCTTGGGTTTGCCGGGCGTGTGCTCGACGGTCTTGGCGCCAGTCTTTGCTTTGACTGCCATCAGCTAGCCCAGGGAACGCCGGCGGCTTTAGAGGGGTGGCGCTGCTCGTCCAGTTGAGCCTGGAGGGCGGCTAGGATTTCGCTGACTTTTTCCTCGCCACCAAGGGCTTCTTGGACCCAAGAAACCACAAGCTCCTGCGTCAGATCCGAGAACGGAACCAGATTTTCGGGGCGCTCGAAGCCGACAGAGCCATAGGCCGAGCTGGCGTAGGTGCCATCTTCAGCCGAGAGCGTCCAGTGCGCCGTCAGAACGAATCCATCGGCGGTCTCTCTTTCGAGGTTGGCAATCCGCCAAGTGAAGGTGGTGCTAGGTGTAGCGGTGGGCATGGATTTCTGTGCCGTGACGTCAATCTATCAAATCTCCGGCATTTCGTACTCCTTTGTGGTATTGCAATAATGTTTAAAAATTACCTCGCTGGTGTTGCCAGCCCAAGCCGCCACCTGAGGCACAGGGATGCCAGCCTCGATCCAATGGCTGATCGCAGTGTGCCTGCAGTCATACGGACGGTAGTGGTGTGAGATGAGGCCGACCTGATGCAGTGGTTGCAGCTTTTTGCGGAAGTAACTCTGAAATGCCAGCCGATCCCACGGAAAAATGAATTGGGATTCCTTCGGTAAAGACTCAAGGATCGCTTGGCACTTACCGTTTAACGGCACCCACCGCTTTTTGTTCGTCTTGGTGCTGTCCTTTAATCCATGGGTCAAAGTCCAGTTCTGATGAACAAGGATCTTCCCGTCCTTGATGTCATCCCAGCGTGCAGCACGAACCTCGCCAGTGCGCATCGCGGTTTGAAGCATGAACTCGGTATAGGCCGACCAGTTGACCGTGCGATAAGTCAGTTTTGCTTCCAAAGCGGCCAACACCAAGCCGATTTCATTGCGCGGAATCACGATGATTTCTTCATCGCGTTGAGGCGCCTTTGGCATTTTGAAGCTCGCAAGCGGATTGCGGTTCAGGTAACCAACGTCTTCCTGCGCTGCCCACTTGTACATCGTTTTCGTGTACATCGCGACGCGACGTGAAGACAGCACAGGTTTCTGCCCCAGCACCCAGATCATCACCTGGCGTGCTTGTTGCAGATCTTGGATCGGGCATCGCTTTAACCACTTAGTCACCTGCCTGTAGTCGGAGGTGAGGCTGGTAGGGCAAAGCGAGATGGATCGCTCAGCGACAAAGGCATCCCAAAGCTGGGACACCGAATAGGATGTGGTCATCGTTCCAAAGCAGTGGAGCGGTCATGGGGTAGGCAGTTGGCGCTGCGCTACCTCACAATCCTATACCACGACCCAGGGCGAGTAACGAGTAG
>Ga0222713_10004837_pt1 | contig 13346 bp, 9 predicted proteins | sample C33_649DmetaG_FD_165061 | JGI IMG/M metagenome (GOLD analysis project Ga0222713, IMG submission 165061) | Estuarine water microbial communities from San Francisco Bay, California, United States - C33_649D | ecosystem: Environmental > Aquatic > Marine > Unclassified | place: USA: California...
GACCAAGTCCTTCCACGAATAATCAAAGACTTGAATCTCACCGTTCAAGAAGCTTTCCTTGGTTTAAAACTTATTCAACAACTTCCCGAAGGTCAATATCAACTCCTGGATGCCAGTTTTAAGTTAGATCTAATTTGGCAATATTTAAAATCTAATCAAATGATCTTAAAGAATCCATTTGTGAAAAAGAAATACCAAAACAAAAGATTTTTTATTGATGGATATCTTCAAGAGGATCCACAATTAAATGTCGCCATTCACCAACTTCAAATCCATGCATCATTTCAAAACATCCTTTCGTTCCCATCCAATTCGAAAGTTTTAGAATATGCATCTATTGAGGATGAAATTACCGCGATGTTTAATCGTATTGCTGCTTTAAGTGAACAAGGTGTTCCATTAACGGATATCATTGTGTTACAACCCAGTGACGATTATCTCTATGAAATAGAAAGACAATCCGCCTACTTTCAAATTCCAATACAATTGCCGATAAAGCACACGCTTTTTTCATTGCCGATCACCCAAAAGTTTATTCAACGATTAAGGCGTGGCGAAAACATTTCTGCGATTTGGGAAACGTTAGAAACTGAAGACTTTGAAGAAACCCAACTTTTAAAAACCCAGCTGACACCCTTAAAGTTGGAGTCTTTACCATTTAAAACGAGAGTTGCGTTGGTCGAACATCTAACCCAACAACGGTTTTTGAAGGCTGCCAAATTTAAATCTGCGATTCAAGTTGTTAAAGACCTGATACCTTCAGAGAAACAACACGTATTTGTGATTGGATTCCTGCAAGGACAATATCCTTCTTCACCAAGGGATCAAAGTCTATTTGATGAAAAGACCGCATCTCAATTAGGATTACTAACTCCTCCGCAAAAACAACAAGAAGGTAATCAAAGATTAACGAATCTCTTTGCTAGATCCAAAAACCTTTATCTTTCTTATCCACGGATCATTGAAGGTAAGTTAACCATTGTTTCACCACTTGTACCGATACATCAACTGACGGTAGTTCAAGGTGAATATTTAGCGAATGGGGTAGACTATAGTGGAACTCTAGGCGCTATTCGTAAAGGTAAATATGATTTTTTGGAAAAGCAATTTCATCAAACCCATCCCAATTTAGAAGCCTATCGAAAACAATATCCCAACAATGTGGTGATGTTTGACAATGCTTTTACCCCGATAGATGCTGACTTTAGTCATAAACCTTTGAAATTATCTTACTCGGCTCTAAAAGACTATTATCAATGTTCTTTTAAATATTTTGTCGGTCGAATCTTAAAAGTAAATCCGATGGATCAAGACGAATTCTATATGCATTTAGGCACCTTCGCTCATGAAGTCTTTGAAACCATGAAAGATGACTTAAACCAATTTGAAATCGTTTTTGAAGAAGCTTTATCCAATCAAAAAAATCTTACACCTAAAGAACAAATTTTATTTCAAAATCTTAAACCGCAACTAAGAAAAGTTTGTGAGTTTAATGTATTACATCAACAACACATGCAAGTATCTTCCATCGAAGTGGAAAAAGAAATATCTTATCAGCACGATGACAAAACAAAACTCGTTGGTTATCTTGATAAAATCATTCTTCTTAGAACTCCCGAAGGTAAAGAATATGTTTCGGTCGTTGATTATAAATCTGGAGCAGAAAGCTTTGATGAAGACCTTATTGAATTTGGATGGTCTTTGCAATTACCGATTTATGCATTGATGTTAGAAAACCATCCTGAATATCAAAATAAAGATGTTCTTGGCCTATTTATTCAACATATTATTGAAACATCCTTGAATGCGAAGACCATCGAAATCGAGGATGCCACTTATCCAAAGTCATATCAATTGGATGGCATCATCGTCAATGAATTAGAAAAGATTCAAATCATGGATGACACCATTTTGGATGGCAAAACAAAATTTATTCAAGGTGTTAGTGTTGTTAAAAAAGGTGGCTTTCGTAAATCGAATCATCTCAAAAGTGCTGAAGAAATATCAAGATATGCTGGATTAGCAAAAGATAAGATTACCCAGGCCAGTCAGGCGATTCGCCAAGGTGATTTCACCATCAATCCCAAAAACATTAAAAGGAAATCTTCGTGCGATTATTGTCCTTTCCTGGATACCTGTTTCCGAAAACCGCATGATGTGCAAATGATAAAGATTGCAAAAAAACTTGAAGGAGAAGTTACTGATGGCGACGTTGACTAAAGCCCAACAATTAGCTCGCGATCACCTTCATGGCGATGTTTTAATTGCTGCGGGGGCTGGTAGTGGTAAAACCAAAGTTCTCACGGAACGGGTGATTAAACTTTTACTCACTGATAAAGTTCCTTTGCAACGTCTATTAATGTTAACGTTTACGAATGCGGCTGCCGCAGAAATGAAAGCAAGAATTCGCAAAGAGTTATTGAAGGCAAAAGCACTAGAGCTCGCTTCGCAAATTGACGCAGCCTTCATCATGACCTTTGATGCGTATGCACTTTATTTGGTTAAAAAGTATGGGCATTATCTGGGGCTAACGAGGGATATCGGCGTCTATGAAGAAACGCTTTACAACATTGAAAGAAAAGTCACCCTCAACGAACTATTTGATGAAGAATATAAACAAAAACGTCCTGAATTTTTATCTTTCATCAAACAATTCGTGGTCAATCAAGATGAAACAATCAAAGCCTTTATTCTAAGGATTGATCAAAAAGCGGATTTACTATTGGATAAATTAGATTATTATCGGAGATATATTTCCCAACATTTTAATGTTGAATTTAAAGACCGTGGTCGCGATGAGCTTTTTCATTATTATCGTCGGGAAATCGAATTCATTCAGCATCTCGCGATTAAGTTTGAAAGTTCACAACAAACAGAATTCTTTTATCAATTAACGAAAAATTTATTGGCATTACCCGACCTTGATGCCTTATTAACCGGTTTGAGTGAGATTAGTTTTCCTCGACTAAAAGCAAAATCAATCTCTGAGGACGACAAAATCCTAAGGGATAAACTCAAGGAAGAGTTAAGTCTTTTGAAGGCGGATGCTGCGATGGTGCCGATTTCAGGACAACTTGAACACTATGATGACACGCAAGTGCATGTACAAGTGATATTAGATTTACTCTTAGAATTAAATCGTCGTCTTGATGAAAAGAAAAAACAATATGATCGTTATACCTTTGCTGATATTAGTAAGTTAGCAATGCAGTTAATGAAGATAAAGTCTTTAAAAAAAGAAATTAGTGAACAATTTGAATTCATTATGATCGATGAATACCAAGACACGAATGATTTACAAGAAGCCTTCTTACAAGACCTTTCTAGGAAAAATTTATTCATGGTGGGTGACGTTAAACAATCCATTTATCGATTTAGAAATGCCAACAGTGAAATTTTTAATCATAAATTTGCCACCTTTAAGGACTATGCATTAAGTGAAGATCATCATCAAAGTAAAATCATCCTCCAAGATAACTTCCGTTCAAGAAAAGAAGTATTAGAAGGGATTAATAACCTCTTCTCTCATGTGATGTCAAATGAAGTCGGTGGCGTGCATTACAATCACGAACAAGCGTTAACGTTTGGTCAATCTCTATATGAAACATTACATCAACCCAATCAGACGTACCAAATGGATGTTTTGAGATACGCTAAAACGGAACAGGATGCTGAATTGAATGAAGCTGAAATCATTGCCTCAGATATTCTTAACAAAATCAAACAAGGTCTTCAAGTTGCCGATTTAGAAAACAAGCAGATGCGACAAGCAACCTTTAAAGACTTCACCATTTTAATTGACCGTAAAACCAATTTTGAATCTTATATCGAAGTCTTTAATCGCGTTGGCATTCCCTTAGAAGTTTATGCCGAAAGAGATTTATCGGATTCTGATTTCTTCCGGGTGATGAAGAATTTAATGACCATCATGGTGCATCATCAGGGTAATACTCTTGTTCCTCGCATCATGCAAGCGTATGTCTCCGTACTGAGAAGTTTTATCTTCCAAGAAAAAGATGATGCCTTATATCGCTTAGCACTTGGTAAAAAACCACTAACCGAGTTTCCACTTTTTACTTTGATAGAAAAATTCCAGAAGCTCGGTAAGCAACAAGTCTTATCGATATGGATGAAAGATTTAATTCGGGAGCTAAACCTTGAAACTAAATTATTAACGTTATCAGACCTTCCTGCGAATCTCGCACGTCTTGAAGGGTGGATGAAAACCGTCAACCAATTGTCTTCTTTAGGTTATTCCCTTGAAGCTTTTGAAACCTTTTTAAAACAAACCAATAACATTGATGTCGATTTGACGATTACGGCTAATGTTGAAACCGATAATGCGGTTAAATTGATGACGATACACAAATCAAAAGGTTTAGAGTTTAGCTATGTTTATTACCCCGGTCTTACCAAAGGTTTCAACATGGTTGAAACCAAAGGCATGTATCAATATTCGAAAACCTATGGTATTCAATTGCCGTATCCTGAAGCGACGTATGCTCGTCCTATCTTTGCCGATTTAATTTTAAATGAAGAAAAAGAAGCAATTCTTTCTGAACAAATGCGTTTGTGGTATGTGGCCTTAACACGGGCGAAAGAAAAGATCACCTTAGTGATTGAATCAAGTCAACCAAAATCGATTGTCGATATTGAAAAAGCAAGAACCTTTGCCGACTTTATGCAAGTCTATGATCAAATCACATCAAGAAACAATGAACGAGATGCCTGGGTTGAATGTCCTATTGAATTTGCTTCCACTTCAGAAAAACCAAGTCCCTCAAAGAACCATGCTATTTCATTTAAGACCGTTGCCCACTCTTTTGAAACAATCACGCCGAAGCGGGCTAGTAAAGCGCTTGAAGAAGAAGTGGATGCAAAAGTTCTCTTATATGGAACCTACTTGCACGAATGTTTATTTTTACTCGATTTTTCAACGATGGATACGAGTTTTATCTCCAATGAAAAAGATCGTTTACTCATTCAAAAATTAGTCGATCAACCGTTGATGAAATCAATCGCTGATAAAGTTAAAAAAGGGACTGCAAAAGTTCTAAAAGAATACGCTTATCTAGATGAAAAAACCGGACAAACTTCGATTATTGATTTATTAATCCTTGAAGGTAAACAAGCAACGATTATCGATTACAAAACAAATCAAATTGAAGATTCGGCTTACCTCAAACAACTGCAAACCTATGCAACTTACGTAAGTCAGCAAGGCTTAGAGGTAAAAGCACTCATCTTATTATCGATTCAACAAGCCAACATAAAATCGATTCCAATTCCCCAATTATAATTTTATGGATTGAACGCCCTCTTGACGTACGATATGGCATTCGTTTAAGATATTAATGTTCTATCAAGAGTGTTCGAGGGACAAGCCCGATGACAACACAGCAACCTGCTGAAGGCAGTAAGGTGCTAATGCTTGACGATAGGTAAAAGCAAATGAATTTGCATTCAACCTCTATCGTCACGATAGGGGTTTTTATTTTAAAAATCCTTCTTGATAGACACGCATCAAGGAGGTGCACGCATGAGTGGACGTTGGTCAATTTGGTTTTTAGATGAAGGGTTGTCAAAAGCGGTTTATGAAAAACATAAACAAGATGTCGAAGAAACGGTTCGAAGGAGTACCTGGCGTGCCATCTTTCGACTCTATGTAGATTTTAGACTTTGGGAAGATGGTAAAGTTTTCCAAAACTTATTCTCACCTGTTCAAAGTGGTTGGTATGGCAAGACTGAACCGCATTGGATTCATTTTGGTGATGTTGCAGGTAAAATTATGTTCCTTCATTTCATTAAAGATGTTGAGTATCTTCGCTTCATTACAAGTGATGAAAAGCAAGCAATCGATATTCCAGTCAAGGCGGTTGTATCAACATCATCTGCCGGTTTTCCTAAAGTTGCCTATAGCGCCGAACAATATCTAGTTGGTTATCTAGGTTGGCTAGAAGCCTTTCAAGAAGCCAATCAAGGGCATTTTGATCAACTTCATGCTTTACAGGCTCAACTAACTTCTGTCAATTTTTCCGAGGTAATTTATGCCCGTGTAAAAGATTTATCAAGGTATTTGTTGAGTGAGTCCCATCCTAAAGAAGAAATTCAATTGTGGATTGATCACCTTGAAAAAATAATGATTGAGGAATTGGTTTTGACGATTCCAAATCGTTGTAAACCGCCATATCACCATGTTGTGGAATGGCACATTGATGAGAGGGTATTTCAAAAAGATAAACCCCTTATTAAGGCCTATTTAAAGATGAGAGAACAATTTCCGAGCATCGTGATGGGGCGAAGTTTTATCGAAGTGCCAGGGTTCTCAAAAAAAATCAACTAAGGCGATATTTACTCTATTTCTTTTTGAGGTATGATATAAATCGTGAGTAAAAAACGATTCTTTATCAATCCTGACTTTGCTTTATTATTCTTTGGAAGATTAGTGAGCGACATTGGTCACCATTTATACAACTTTGCGATTGGTTGGTATGTCTTAACGATTACCAGTTCAGCTGCACAAGCAGGCTTTTATATGGCTTTTGGGACGATTATCTTTGTTATCCTAACCCCGGTTGCGGGTGTTTTAGTCGATCGTTGGGATCGAATTAAGATTATTTATATCACCGATTATTTACGTGGGATCTCCATCTTTCTTGCGGGTTTAATCATTCTGATTCAGCCAGTTATTTCGATTGGTAATCTGACAATTAATTTCCAAGATGCCTTTCCTCAATTAGTTGTTTTATATGTCACTGCGTTTTTCTTTTCTGTGAATGGGGCGTTATTCTCACCTGCGGTCACAGCCTCTATTCCTTATCTAGTTAAAGATGAAGATTTGATGAGAGCAAATAGTTTGAACTCTGGCATGGGAGCTTTTGTTTCCATTCTTGGAGGATTACTTGCAGGTGTCTTATACACTACCTTAGGGATTGGTTTAATTTTTATTATCACGAGTGTCTCTTATGTTTTATCGGCAATTTCTGAAATGTTCATCAAAACGAAAAGTCATGAAAAGAATCAAGCGAAATTAACGTTAGCGTTGGCGATTAAAGAATTTGGTGAAGGATTTACTTTTATCCTACAAAAACAAGGGATGTTGATGTTTGTCATTGTCGTATTATTAATTAATATGTTAGCTGCACCTTTGTTTGGAGTTGCGCAACCCTATTTCTTTAATCAAGTGGTTCAAAGTGAACCTTGGGTTTATTCCTTAATTGGCTTTGGTTTTTCTGTTGGAAGTATTGTGATGGCGATTATCCTTGCGGGTAAGCCAACTAAAGAACTGGTGAATAAACCATTAAGAAGAGGATTACTCGGTTTTACATTAGGTGTCGCTCTTAATGGTGTTATCGTATTTTTATATACAGAATCCATCATTGGTCTTTGGGTTATGTTTGGTTTGATGCTTGTTGTCAGTGTTGGAATTGGTTTAAATATAACTTACGTGAATACGCCGATAGGTGTCGCCTTGCAAAGGTATGTGCCAAAGGATAAATTAGGTAGAGTCAATTCCATCATTAATTTAATGGCCGTTGGCGTCATTCCATTTTCTACTGTATTAGCAGGTCTCGCGATTGAATCTTTATCTTTACCTTGGTTTTATTTGATTGTGGCAAGTGGTATGGCGATTGCAGCATCGATCGCTTATTTCTCTAAATCCCTTAGACATTTTTAATATTTAACTCAAAATATAAGGGCCATATTGAGGACTCGGATTTATTTTTTAAGCATATAATGAATTTGATTAAAAGGAGTTTTGCAATGAAACTTACTGAAAAACAATCCAAGATTCTCATCGCCGCGAGTGTAGTGGGCGTTGGTGTGATTGGTTTAACAGTCGCATTATTATCTCAACCTTCCAACTCAAGATTGACGAAGCCTGTTGATATCAATTGGGATACTTATCAATTAACCAATGTGACCGAATTAGATTACAGTAATGAGATGGAATATTATTCAGGCACAGTGCATTTAGATGATCGTTCTTATGTCATCGGGGGCATTAATCAAAACGATAATACCTTACCCTTAATTCGCCAACTCGATGACACGGGTGCTATTGTTGAAGATTATTTCTTTGGTCTTGATGAAATCACCATGGATGCAGGTACTTTTTCAGGGCATGTCGTTCAATTAAGAGAATGGGCTGCTCAAGATACGATGTTGTTGTTAGTGAATGTTTCCCCTCGTTATTTACAAAATGGTGAAGTGAAAAGACTATCAGGTCCCCTTGGAGATTTCTTAGATTCAGAAGCGGCTTATGGGCTATATCTTCGTTTGGTGTTGACTTGGAATCCATTGAATCATGACCTTGCTTTGTTATATGTTGCAGGTGAAAGAATCGATGCAAATCCTTTCTTTGACCTTTACGATATCGTTCCAGAAGAAGATACCTTATTGCTTGGATTTAATTACGATGCGAATGAACACACCTTAGATTTTGAATTCGAAAACCCTCGTCCAGAGGGTGAAGGTAATGATTACATCCTTCAACGGTTTCAATACAACAAGAGTGAATCGACGATTACCCCAATTGAAAATCAACATTGGATCCTTGCCTCAGACTTTAACGAAAATACCTACATGAATGTGGGTAAAAATTTATATCGAGAAGCAGTCTTAATTGATGGATTCTTAAGTTTATTCATTCGCGGTAATCTCAATAACGGTGTTGAAGTTGATGCGTACCAAACCTGGCGTAATGAATTTGATATTGAAGGCCTTAGTCCCGATTTGTTGAGAGAGATGAAATTGATGTTTGATGATCAATTTGCAGAAGTACCAGAAGAGGAAAATTATTTCTATCCTGTTTTTGATATGGCTGTGTTGATTGATACAACCAACTTTGAAAATGTGGGTTATGTATTAGAGGTTGAATTTCCATACGCTGGCAAAATGTATCAAGGCGGATTATACCAATCTGGGGACACTATTTATTTCCTTTATTCCGTTCGGTTCTATGGATATAATCCCATTACTGATTCCAATATCGATGCTTATAAAACCAATTTATATTCAGTCTTAGATGGTCAATTAACCCTCTTGGAAAGCTTTACGGAAGAGTTTGGATTTTATGCTTTTGGTCTATTGATCACTACCAACGCAATCATCTTTTTTGGTTATCAAGTATGGGGTCTTACCGAGTTAGAATATCCAGATGGTGAAGTCAAACTATTATGGTATGACTTGGATGAAGGTGACACGGATGATTATGTGATCAATAGTAGTGGTCATGATTACGCCTTTGATGTTCGAGTCAATTTAACAGATAACACAATAGATTTTTATGCTTATGTTGCCAATGCGGATGAAGACTACGCCACCTTAGAAAATGAAACGGGAAACTACATGACAGTGAAAATTAGTTTTCCAATTGAAGGAGAATAAAGATGAACATTAAACCTATCACAGTTTCCGTTAAAATCAAACAACCCACGAAGGTCATTTGGCATCATCTCACCAATCCAGAATCTATCAAGCAATGGAACCAAGCTTCTGATGATTGGGAAACCACCAAGGCCACCGTAGACTTAAAAGTTGGTGGTCGCTTTCTTTCGCATATGCAGGCGAAGGACGGTTCCGCAGGGTTTGATTTTGAAGGCACATACACGTTAGTAAAACCCTTTCAACGATATGATTACGTTCTAGAGGATGGCCGTCATGTTAAGGTTAGGATTCAAGGATTATTCAGCACAAAAACAGTCACGTTTGTTTTTGATCCAGAAAATGAAAATCCTCGAGACATGCAACAAGATGGTTGGCAATCGATTTTAAATTCTTTTAAGCGATTTGTTGAAAAAGTTTAACCTAAGGCAACGTCTAAAATCATCATCACCGTAAAGCCGATTAGAAAACCAATCGTCGCTAAATCCATAGATTGATGGGATGTATGTTCTTTAGCATTTGGAATTAACTCTTCCACCACAACATAGACCATTGCTCCAGCAGCAAACGCAAGCGCATAAGGAAGTATGGCAATCATTTGAATTACGAGTAAAGCCCCAAGAACACCCGCAATTGGTTCTACGATACCAGAGGCCTGTCCATAGATAAATGCTTTCCAACGACTTAATCCTTCACGCCGTAGGGGTAAAGATACAGCGGCTCCTTCCGGAAAGTTTTGTAAACCAATCCCAATTGTCAGGGCAATCGCAGCGGGTAAAGTAGCCCCACCTAATCCAAAAGCGACTGCACCAAAGGCGACACCTACCGCAAGTCCTTCGGGAATATTATGTAAGGTGATTGATAAGACTAATAAAATAGATCTTTTGAGAGATGAAGGGACCCCTTCAGCTTTCTTTTCCCCTAGGTGCATATGGGGTAAAGTTTTATCCACGACGTATAGAAATCCACCACCACTTAAAAAACCAATCGCGATGATCAACCATGCCGGAAGTGTAAAAATATCAGGTGTGGTTTCCACAATATTAATGGCAGGACTTAATAAAGACCAAAACGTTGCAGCAATCATCACACCACTGGCGAACCCTAGCATCATATTAAAGATGGTTGGGTTGATAGATTTAAAGAAAAATACTAAGGCCGCACCTAGAGCGGTGACGCCCCACGTAAATAGCGTAGCAAACAAGGCAAGTAAAACAGGATTTAAATTTTGTAAAATATCCACGAAAATATTATACGCTTAAAGCTAATCGATAACATGATCGTGATTGATGAATGAAAAACGACTTATAGGTAAGTTTTTGCTCGGCATTGAAGACAACTAAGTTTCGTTCTAGAAGTCGCTTTTTTAGTTGCGTTGAATAAAGAAAGAACACTGACTAGAATACCTCCAGCAATTGCGAGAATAAAACCCAGTCCTATGTCTTGGATGATAAATCCAAAAACGACAAAACCGATAACCACAACTGTTTGTAAAAATCGGTAATAACCAGATCCCTTTCTTGTAAAGACTTCTTCTGTCACGACAACATTCGTCGATTGACATTGTGGACACTGTGCCATACTGCATCCTCCTTTGGATTGTTTTTATCCTAAGTAAATAGAGACCTTTTAGATAGAGATAAATGGAAATTGTGGAAGGATTCCACAACTTGGGGACTTTGTTGTGACAAAGTAAGAATTCTATTTTTGAAGGTAGCTATTGTATAGATTGTAGTTTTCAGCATCAAAGCAATAGAAGAAGATCTTCATCTTGGATTGAGAAGTATTTAAAAACGCCAAGGTTGTTTGCCATACGATCTCGGCTGCTAAATCTTTTGGGAAATCATAAATTCCAGTGGAAATATTTGGAATGGCGATAGTTTGGATTGAATGCAGTTCAGCTAATTCGTAAATGGAATGATATGTCTTTGAGAGGACTTGTTTGAGTTCCTTGTTATTTGCAGATTCGTCCCAAATGGGTCCCACAGCATGGATGACATATGTTGCTTTGAGATGAAATCCAGGGGTAATAACAGCATGACCAGGATCACAATGACGAAACTTCTTCACCGCAATTGCCAGCTCAGGTCCAGCAGCTTGATGAATGGCGTGATCAACTCCTCCACCAGGGATTAACCAACTATTTGCAGCATTAACAATACAATCAACTTTAGCGGTGGTGATGTCGCCACGAATGATTTGGATGTTGTCATAATTCTTTCTCATAAAGAAGCCCCCCTCTATTATGAACTACATTTTTGAAGAAGATTTTTAATTTTTAACTAAGTTCTCAGAAATCGAAACTATTTGAAAAACTCGAGAATTTAAAATGAGAAATATGCATTTGCTATAATCTTTAATGCATAAGGGGGATATGGACATGATTGGTGCTATTGTTGGTGATATTGTTGGTTCAATATACGAATGGGACAACATTAAGAAAAAAGAATTTAAGTTTTTAACCAAAGAGAATTTTTTTACTGATGACACGGTGATGACATTAGCGATTGCAAAAGCATTACTTAAATTAGATAAAGATCTCAAATCTTGGCAAACGTACTTAATTAAGGAAATGCAAACGATTGGTTTAAAACATCCTGCTTCCGGATACGGAAGGTATTTTATGTTTTGGTTGTTATCCAAAAATCCTAAAACCTATCATAGCTACGGTAACGGAGCGGGTATGAGAATTTCTCCAGTTGCTTATGTTGGCAAAACCTTGGATGAGGTAACCTTTCTATCGAGGATTGTAACTGAAATAACACACGATCATCCTGAGGGTATTAAGGCTGCAGAAGCAATCGCTGTTGCAACTTTTATGGCCAGAAAGAAATGTTCAAAATCCGATATGAAAAAGCATTTACAAAAGCACTATTATCCTTTAGATTTTTCCCTTGAGCAAATCAGAACTACGTATACATTTGATGAAACTGCACAGGGAAGTACACCTCAGGCGATTGTTGCTTTCTTAGAATCCGATAGCTTTGAAGATGCGATCCGCAATGCGATTTCGATTGGTGGAGATTCCGATACCATTGCCGCAATGACAGGTGCCATTGCCGAAGCATTTTATGGGATTCCAAAAGCCATTGAAAAGAAAACATTGTCTTATCTTACCGATGACTTAAAAGAGATTGTAACCTTATTTAACCAGAAATATCGTAGAGCTAAATAACAAGATAAAATTAAAGTCTCTTTGGTAGTTTTAATCAACCAAACAAAAAACCTACCCATGGGTAGGTTTTCTTTTGTTACTGAAGGAATATTTAGACTAATGCAATGGTAATGACCACAGTCCAAACATTGACTGGAATATTTGCAAAAAGTCCGGATTGAGTTTGAATATTGACATAGAGCCTTATTTCGTTTTCATCGATAAACATTGTGTTGTAATAATTGCCAACGCCATCTCCATCAATAATAAGATCATCCAAAATTTGGAAATCTTTATTCATGAAAAGTACGAATGTTCTGTCATATGCTTGAATTGGGTTTGTTTCACTACTAACGAAATGACCGCCAATGATCATGTTTCCTGAATCATCCATGATAAATTCAAAGATGGATATGTCACCATAATTTTCCATATCAAACGTTTTCGTTACTGTATTTCCGTTTTTGAAACGAATGATCGAATGACCCCTAACTTTTAAACCATCTTCATTAAATTCTTCTTCATTGCTGATATAAACGAATTGTCGGTCTTTGACCCAATAGATGTACATAGCTGAATTTACTTCATTGGATGAAAAGGTTTCAAATTCTTCTATGATGTCGATGCTAACTTTATTGAAGTCCGAATCGATTACTCCAACGATTTGATATTGAAGTCTTTCTAAATTCATATCTTGCGTATAACGACTGGAGGCATTATTGATGAGTGTTTGCTGATCATTGGTAAGAAGGTCATCAACCGCGGTCATCACGTTATTGGCTAAATTATCTTTTTCTAAATCGTT
>Ga0222713_10004840_pt1 | contig 13342 bp, 11 predicted proteins | sample C33_649DmetaG_FD_165061 | JGI IMG/M metagenome (GOLD analysis project Ga0222713, IMG submission 165061) | Estuarine water microbial communities from San Francisco Bay, California, United States - C33_649D | ecosystem: Environmental > Aquatic > Marine > Unclassified | place: USA: California...
CAACCTGAACAATAAGCGCACGAAGTATGCGACAATCACGATTTAAAACAAATGCATAAATCGGCTTAAATGAAATATATTATTTATATAATAATATTCTGCACGACCAACATCCAACATCCAACAACCAACAACCAACATCCAACAACCAACAACCAACAACCAACAACCAACAACCAACAACCAACAACCAACAACCATGCACGCCGGAATCACCAACTTCGTCAGCAAGTGGACCGACATTTTGAAACCGTCCAATGTCATATGGATACGGGGGGATGACGGCGAAACGGAACAGTTGTTGGAGGCATTAAGGGCGCGCAATGAAACCAGCGTTGTTGCCGTTTCTGCAAGAGAGAATTGTTATGCATTTTTTTCAAGCCCGACGGATGTTGCTCGAATGGAATCGCAAACCTTCATTTGCAGCAAGGAAGACCCCGGTCCGCTGAACAATGCATGGGATTACGACGATTGCTTGCAAACGATGACGGCCCTGTTTTGCAACGTGATGCAGGGGCGCACCATGTTCGTCATTCCATTTTGCCTGGGCCCGGTCGGCGGCAAGCATTCGCGATACGGCATTCAGATAACAGATTCCGAATACGCGTGCATCAACATGAGCATCATGTGTCGTGTGGGGCAGCAAGTGCTGGATGCAATGACGTTGAACGGCGGCAGCGCATTTGTGCCGTGCATACACTCTGTGGGCGCGTGCGATTTTGCCAACATGACCTGGCCCAACAGCGTCAAAAAACACATATGCCATTTCATTAACGATGACCCGTTCATCATGTCGTATGGGTCCGGCTATGGCGGAAACGCGCTGCTAAGCAAGAAGTGTTTTGCGTTGCGCGTGGCAAGTGTCATGGGACGAAAAGAAGGCTGGCTCGCGGAACACTGTTTGTTGTTGAAAATGACATCGCCGCCGCCCGCGCGCGAAACCAAATACGTGGTTGCCGCGTTTCCAAGCGCGTGTGGAAAAACCAACCTGGCAATGATCACTCCGTGCAAGGAATTAATGGACGAAGGATGGACGTTTGAAACGCTGGGCGACGACATTGTTTGGATGCACGTGATAGACGGCAAATTGTATGCACAAAATGTGGAAAACGGGTTTTTCGGAGTTGCGCCAGGAACCAATGCAACCACAAACGGGCACGCGATTGCCTCTCTGTCAAAGGACTGCATTTTCACAAACTGCGCCACGTATCAAAACGAGCGCGGAGAGACCGACGTTTGGTGGGAAGGATTGACCCCCAGCCCGCCCGCATCTTTTACCAACTGGAAAGGGGAAACGAACCCAAGCGCAGGGGTGGCGGCGGCGCACCCCAATGCACGATACACGTGCCCCATTAAAAATTGCCCCATTTTGGCGAAGGAATACGAAGACCTGGTTCCGATTCACGCAATCATTTTTGGCGGTCGGCGCGAAACCACGATTCCACTTGTCACCAAGGCAACCAGCGTGGAACGGGGCATTTTTTTCGGTGCCACGCTGTCCAGCGAAGAAACGAGCGCAAACATGGATGCCAAGGTCGGCAACATTCGATTTGACCCGATGGCGATGCGACCCTTCATTGGATACAATGTGTGCGACTATTTTCAACACTGGGCCGATGTCATGGCCAAGCTTACGACGCCGGTTGAATTTTATCTTGTGAACTGGTTTCGCAAGGACGAGGCCACGAAGCAGTTCATTTGGAAGGGGTTTTCCGAAAATTCAAAAGTGCTGAAATGGATATTTTCCAATTCAAACAATGATGGCCTTCGCCTTCCCAATCGGACGAGTGCATTGGGCGAGCATCCGCAAGGGGAAGACATCCACATGCATGATGAAACGGAATGGCAAAAATTATTTGCAATTAAACCGGACCAACTGTCAAAATTCGTGGCAGATGTGCAACTGCATTTTGACACGCTTGAAATTAACAATGAACGCAAGGTCCCTCCATTTTTGAGGGACGAGTTAAACAAACTATCCCAATCATTGTGACCCCCCCCATTCCAACAACTGCATGATTCAACAAATTAATAAATTAATAACCTAATCACTTAATTGATGTATAACTTAAAAATAAAATTCACATTGTATTACATTATTGCAATATGAATACAATAATAGCCGGATGTGTTCGCAATTGCGCGATGTATTTGAAAAATGTTTTTGAAAACATTAAGAAGATTCAAGAGATTGATGCACTTGATGTTAAAAAAATCGTTTTGGCATATGATGAATCAACCGACAACACGTTTTTTGATTTGATGGAACTGAAAAAGGAATTCAATGTTGAAATACTCATCAGCAAAATCCCGTTGACAAATGAGAGAACCCAAAACATATGCAATGCTCGTAATAACTTGCTTCACTATATAAATAATTTGGAATATGATGTGGAATATTTGATTGTGATGGATTTTGATGATGTGTGTGCCAAGCCGATTTACACGAACGTGTTGGTGGATGTGTTGGCCGAACGCGCATTGTGGGATTGTGTCACCTTTAACAATGAACGGTATTATGACTTCTGGGCATTGTCGATTGGGGATTTTCAATACAGTTGTTGGCATTGGAACGACCCGCAACGAGTGATAAGATTGATGCATAAATACTTGCAGGAACGGCTAAACGAAGCATCCGCAAATGATGCAAATTACATAGAGTGCGATTCTGCATTTAATGGGTTTGCAATATACAAATACAAACGGTTTAAGGGGTGTGTTTACAAATCAGTCATAGATGATTTGACCATTTTCAATGTGAACAAATTGGGAAACATGCGTGATAAACATGGGGTGATTCCAAATGCACCGTCAAACACAAACGCGTATGATTGCGAACACCGCTATTACCATTTAAATGCCAAAAAAAACAATGAAGCAAAAATATTCATTTGCAAGAACTCGTTGTTTCCAAAATACACAGGCAGTCATGCGGATTTTTTATACGCGTGATGAATAGATGTGCATGTGCATAGACAAAATATCACATGCATTGTGGCAACACACAAATGTAATATTTCCACCAGTTCAGCTGGGAAATATTATTTCAAATGCATTTAAAGATAGTTGCATTAAATCAAATAATCCAAAAAATTGAAAGGTTGTCCATTTGTCAACTTCTCAGTTAGTTTTCTCAACAAATCAATCACTCCAATCGCATCGAATACAATGTTTCGTTCAGTGTCATCTGTTCAATCCGTTCCTGCTCCGGGCAAGAATGCCGGCAAAAACAAGAAAAAACGTGCCAACAAGAAGAAGCGTGCGGCGGCAAAAGCAGGCACCGCATCAGGAACAATGACGTCGCAACTCGGCGCCGGTCGTGCGACGGTTCCCCAGTGGTGCAAAATTGACATCAACCAGGTCGCAAACCATGCCGGCGGGTTTGTGTGGAAGCTGTCCGACCTGGAACACGCCAGGCGCTACTTGATCATGGGCGCCAAGGACAACGGCAACTACTACCAGACCAGCGAACAAGTGTCCACCGAGTGCAACACGGCCATTCTCCGCGTCATTCGGAGCCAAAGTCCCGACGACTTCAAGCAGTTGTGCGCGATGATTGAAGACATCTCTGTCAAGGGTTTGGCTGCGCGCCAAGAGCCGACGCTGCTGTCCCTCGCGGCGGCAATCGTGTTTGCTCCCACGGCAGAGAAAAAGGCCATGGCACTGGCGCTGGTTCCCAAATGTGTGCGCATTCCGACACACGCGTTCATGCTGGCTGGCTACGTGTCGGACCTATCTCAGTGCAAGCCCGGAAAGGAGAAGGGCAAGGGCTGGGGGAGCGGATTTCGAAAGGCGCTCAGTCAGTACTACACCAGTCGTCGCGGGCTTGAGCTGGCAACAGCGCTCACCAAGTACAAGAACCGTGAAGGATGGCGCCACGAGGACTTGCTCCGCATGTTGCACGTGAACCCGGCGTCGCTCAAGGACGATGGCGCGCGCTTGGTCTTCAAATACGTGTTTGCGTGCGCCAGGGGGGAAAAGGATTTCATTCGCAAACTGTTGGCCGACATCATCGCCGCAATCACACAGGAGCGGGCTATGCAGCTCTTGGAAACACCGGTCCCTTTTGCCAAAAAAGCGGAGACGACCAACCCCAAACCATCATCGGCCAAACTGAAGGCACCCGCGAAGGCATCCAAACATCGAGGAATTGTGTCAGGATTCAAGTCAGCGATTCAAAGCGTGTTCGGCGGTTCAAATGCAAACCCAACAACAACCGCACCAAAGAAGATGCAAATCGTTTTCAACCCCGAGTCCGAGTCAGATGTTTCCACTGTCGAGATTGCGACCTCCGCATCTGGATGGAAGCGCATCTTCATGAACCGCGTGCCAACTGGTGAGTTCGTGATTTCATTGGAACTTCCGCCTGGAACACACGACTTCAAGTTCATCGTGGATGGGGTGTGGCAGTGCGACCCCAGCAAACCGGTTCACAAGACGGGCGAGCACGAAAACAACTTCATCGTGGTCCAAGAACAAGACCAACATCAAGAACCAATCCAAATCCAACCATCATCATCAACCGCAACTCATGTTTCACGTGACCTCGTTGCCACCGCCGTTTACCTGCAGGCAATCATGGAGATTGAGGCCTGCACCACGAGTGTGGCCGACCTCTACAAGGCCCTTGCCCTGGTGCGGGACCATGGCCTGGTGCGCGAGCAGATTCCCACACACTTGCTGAACAGTTCGGACATTTGGACGGAGCTGTTGAAGTCGAAGGGGGCCAACGGCAAACAGGCCGGAATGCCGCTGGAGGCCCTCACTCGCAACCTGGGCAAGCTGTCGTCGCTGCCCAACTTCATGGGTCCCACAAACACGGACTTCATTTGCACCCGACTTTCATCCGAGGAGGACATTCAAAAATCGCGCATTCACCCGTTCAAGGTGTTGGTTGCTTCCAGAATCTACGGCGCAGGGAAGGCATTGAAGGGCGCGCTGGCCTGGCCGGTGTCGCCACGAGTGCGCGACCAACTCACCACCACTTTCCTGCGTTCGTTCAAAAACGTGACCCCCACGGGCAAACGCTACATGGCTGCGCTGGATGTGAGCGGCAGCATGGATGTGGCATGCATGGGATGTCCCGCCATCAGTTGCAGGCAGGCATCCGCCGCGCTGGCACACATGCTCTACGAAACCGAACCTCATGTCTACGTGCGCGGTTTCACTTCATCATCAACACTCGGATACGGGTACGGCGTCGGTTCCACGCTCACTGCAGACAACGGGTTCCGCAACTTTGACCCGCTTGTGAGGCGCGGCATGACACTGGACCAGTTCATCCAGGCAACCAATGCACCATACGGCGCCACCGACTGCTCGCTCCCCATGCTCCGTGCCATTGACGAAGGTCTGAACGTGGATGTGTTCATCGTGATGACGGACAACGAGACGTTTGCGGGCAAAGTGCATCCCCAGGTTGCGTTGGAATCCTACCGCAAGCACGCGAACAAGCCGGACGCGAAGCTGATTGTGGTGGGAATGACCGCGAATTGCCTGACGATCGCTGACCCGAACGACCGCAACACGTTGAACCTGGCGGGCTTTGACGCGTCAATGCCGGAAATCATCGCCATGTTCGTGCGGGGCGAACTCTAGTCAGGGAACTACGTTCCCCGAACCCCTCCTATGTGTCCCGTAAGCCCTCCCTCTTGTATCATGAAATAAAAACAAAACCAAACAAACAAAATATGGAATAAGGAGAGGTGAGGAATAAGGAGAGGTAAGAAATAGGAGAGGTAAGAAATAGGAGAGGTAAGGAGAACCTGGGTTCTCCTCTGGGTTCTCCTCTGGGTTCTCCTAAAAAAATATACTTTTTTTATTATATAATTAATAAATAAATAGTAACATGGAAGCACCAATTCATTTTGATGTAACATTCGAAAATGGTTCATATAAAATAAAAAACGGTCGCAATCTATGTTTAGAGTTTGAATTCATTGAAGACGAAGAAGAAGACGACGGTGGCACTGTATTGTATATTTCAAAAATATTCAAATGTGGGGACGGCCAATACACTCGCAAAGTGATAAAGTTGATTGAAGAAATGGCAAAATCCATTCCGGCTCCGCCTTGGTCACGCGTCGAATACATAAAATTGGAGGATGGTTCATCCATACATGTGTGTACGGTCGACATTGATTTGCGTTATTTAAAAATTTTAACGACTGGCGAATCATGGTATAATTCCTTCGGTTATAAATCTGCAAATCATGATGCCAATGTTGCACATAATGCAGTTATCATTAATAAACCGATGCACGAGTTATTATCTGAATTGTTTGACCCGGAATACATAAAAAAATTCAAAGTGAGGTTTCCTGAATTGAACACCGACATGACGGTCAAGGAATATGTTGCAGCGATGACGAAGGAGATTCCAAGGTCTGGAACTAGAAAATGCACAAAGGAACAAGAAAAAAGGGCGAGTTTATTATTCAAATTAGTTCATTTAATTGGTAGGAGTGAGATGTTGGAATACGATTTTAGATTACAAAAAAAGGTTGAACGGGGTTCAAATGCTTCACCCAAGGCTTCACCCAGAGCTTCATCCAATGCTGGGGGTGGCGCAAAAAGAACCCTGCGAAAATCACACACAAATTCAAGAAAAACAAAAACTCGCAAATGCATAAAATCTCGCAAATGCATAAAATCTCGCAAATGCATAAAACACAAAACGGTATAAATACACGGCACAAAATCAACCCATTAGACATGCAACAAATCACGTTTTATGATAATCGCGGTCGCGTGGAAACTGCGGTCATGAGTCCAGTGGTGTTCAGCGATGGTGTCAAGCGCTTCATTTGCACGCATGCGCACGTTCCCGAAGCATACTTACCCAGAGACGTGTACACCTTGAATGAAGAAACTAGCGAATACATTGAGATTGGCACATACACGATACACGAAACAAAATCAACGCAGTGGTTTAATGCATATGCAAATGTGTGGCAAGGCAGCCCAAGCACAAAATCCTACATTTTTCATGAAAATTGATTTTGACTGCATCATCTGCATGATGAGCACACGAATCAAGGTCAAAATCAATTACCATAAACAATGGTAGCCGAAGCAATATTCCTGACAATCATGTGCATTGTGTTTGTTGGATACATATTTGTTTTGCACTTCGCAAGACGAAACGAACAACGGGAGAGTTCAACATGACTTGGTTAAACAGTTTGAAAACTTTTTTAATCTCATTTTAGTGTATGTGCAATACAACACCAAAAACAACTGGAACCCTAGTCAAAACGGTTTCATATGGTTCACATGAAGCATTCTAAGCGAAGCAGACGACGCTAAAACCCCTTGACAATGCGCAGCTGTTTCCCGAATTTGAATCTCTCGGCGTCCATGGTGCGCCGCTGCAAATTGCATGCCAGACACGCTAAAACCACGTTGCCGTCATTGTGCCCCTGGTCATTGTCCACGCGGTCCAGTGTCCATTGACGCGGCGCCATCACGTCTTTATAAATCAACTGGCAGCACTCGCGACAGTACGCGCAGCGCATCTTACTTATTAATAACAATTCAATGGTTGCATCTAGAGAGATAATGGCGGATAAATCGAGAACGCCATTCGCAACGTCCTGTCTCGAGTACCCATCCAGCTTATTTTTTATTTCTTTTATGAAGAATTTTCTCTCTTCCAGACTCTGGTCATCTGCAATTAAGCGGCGCAACACTTCCATCTGCTTGTCATAATTGAAGAATGCGTCGTCAATTGTCCATTTCAGCGTGCGCGTGCGCTGCGGCTTGGGCTTGTTTAGCAGCTTATCGGCATTGCGCTTGCCTTCGATGCACACAACGTGCTTATTTGTCTCGGTCATATGAAATATATTTTAATAATATATATAAAATATCATATATCATACACGAATTTTCAATATGTCTCGACCCAAATATGACACACGTGAAAAATTGCAAAATCACCTTGACGATTTTTTTCGTAATAATCCCACACATAATTTTACACATTTAAGCGACATGGGAATTACATCATTGTTGGGAGTAAAAATTCCAGAGTTCATGACATATTTGTCATTGAGCCATAATCAAATTACTTCATTGGAAGGTATTGCATTTCCACCTAATTTGAGTGTATTGCAGGTTCCAATGAATAAAATCACGTCACTGGCCAACGTTGCATTACCACCCAAATTAACCGATTTACAACTGCAAAACAATCAAATCACATCGCTGGAAGGCGTTGCATTTCCACCTGGGTTGGTTTCATTAGACTTGTCAAATAACAAAATCACTTCCTTCGCGGGCATGCAGTTTCCATTGTCGTTGTTCAGTTTAAAACTTGCAGGCAATCCGATTGACGTGCGAACCGTGTCCGAACTAAAAAATCCGTCTCCGTTTGTGATTCGCGAGATTGTGGCCGCATTCCCAGAAACCGGACCGCACTTCCAACACATGGAGGAACAAAAGGAAAAAATTGTTGATCGTTTGCTCGAAATGGTTCATGACCTTTACAAACAGAAAGGAGGTAGAAAAAACAAGACATTACGAAAACAATCTCGGAAAATCATGTAAAAAAAGTATAAAATAACCAATGGATATCGCGATTTTAAATATCAATATTGAATAAAGTGCGCGTGAAAAATGTGTAAGAGTTTTGAGACATCGATTTCAACATTTGCATTTTCACTCGCATGCGTGGCAGTGTCCGCGTCAATGTGCAAAACGAAAGAGGTGTATTTTGCATCCGCATTCATTTTAACATTTTCACTCATTCAAATTATAGATGCCGGCATATGGTGGAGCATCACTCGTGGAAACAAGGCCGTAAACAACCTTCTATCGCGATATGCAACCCCGGCTGTATTGATGTCCGAACTTTTAGTCAGTTACTTCGGTGTAAAACACATATTTGGTTGGAGCAACCGGCACTTTGAATGCGGTCTAGCCACATTCATAACCGGCGCATTGGGTGCTTGGACATTCAAATACTGCAATGATGCAAATGCGCACACATTGCCTCACATCGACGGTTATCTGCACTGGTGTGGAGTTGAAATTAACAAAGTGGTTCGCATTTTATTCATCTTCTTCTTGTTGTATCCAATCCTTGTTGGGATGCCGTCCAAATATGCCATCATGAAATGTGTAATCACCGTGCCGATTGTGGCCACATTTATTATGAATTTCATGAACCCCACATTTGGGTCGCGCTGGTGCTGGTCTTCCAACATAACATCCGCATTGTTGCTGGCATATTCCGCGATGCTAGCAAATGTATAAAATAACTATATAAATGCATCGCTTTAATATAGTTTAACTTTCAACATACAAGTTGTGTGGAACATGGATGCGCAACTGAGTGAATTGTCGAAATCGTTGGATGCACTGCGCGCAATCAATGCGGAATGGACAAACGACATTGATTTACACCGCGAACATCTCTCTAATCTCTTTGAACAATTTGGAGATGAAGACATGCTTCTCGTCATCGAAGACATGATGCATCACCTAGACGCCTACATTTGCGCCAACCCGTTGGCATTTAGCGCGCCAGACTTCCATGAGTCTGTGCGCGACGTGTTGCACGAGTATTTTGAGGGCACAGAAGCGTTTGAATTCTCGGCCACGATGGACTTGGAGGCGGATGCGCTGTGCCGGTTCTGCGAGGCCCTCTATTTCAAATGGATTGTCCCAGCGCGCGAATGCGGGACCACGTTCATACGAAAGCCGCCCAATGTGCCGGTCATTGATGCGAAGCTGGCGCACATACGGGCCAAGCCGCAGCCCGACCAGCGAACCGATGAGTGGTACAAGTTCAGGCACAACCTGCTGACGGCCAGCAACGCGTGGAAGGCGTTTGAGAGCCAGGCGTGCATCAACCAGCTCATTTACGAGAAGTGCAAGCCCTTAAAGGTGCATGAAGAAACGGAATACGTGAACACGTCGTCAACCCTGCATTGGGGTCAAAAATACGAGCCCGTGTCGCGCATGGTGTACGAGCACCTGTATAAAACCAAGGTGGCCGATTTCGGCTGTTTGCAGCACGACAAGCACTTGTTTCTGGGTGCGTCGCCGGATGGCATTAATGTGGACCCAGCGTCGGAGCGATACGGGCGCATGTTGGAGATTAAGAACGTAGTGAACCGCGACATCACGGGCACCCCGAAGAAGGAGTACTGGATCCAAATGCAGCTGCAGATGGAAACCGCCGACTTGAACGAGTGCGACTTCTTGGAGACGCAGTTCTCCGAGGAGGGGGAGGGGGACAACGACAACGACATGCATGAACACAAAGATGCGGTGATGACCGGGACAATGATTTATTTCATGAAGGACGGCAGACCGCACTATGAATACGAACCGATTGGCTTCAATCGGGGTGAAACCGAAGCGTGGTTCAACAACGCCATGGAGCGAAACCAGGCGCACATGTGGATGAAAACCATTCGCTGGCGTCTGGAAAAGATGAGCTGCGTGTTGGTGTTGCGAAACAAGCTGTGGTTTCAACACGCAATCCAAGTGCTCGACGACTTGTGGAAAACGGTGATAAAAGAGCGCAGCAATCCGGAAGGGTATGAACACCGTGCGCCGAAGCGGCGCATTGCAGCCTCGCCGCCGACACCAACAACCGCCGCAACAAATGCAAGCGCGTCATTCATGCATGCATGGCTGGCATCACACCCTGCAAATGCGGACACGGAAACAGCCACGCAGACAGCCACGCAGACAGCCACAAACAATCACGCACAAACCGAGAGAAAATGCTTAATTGACATGTCCGAATTGGAATAAAAATAAAAATTGAAACATATTAAAGTATATTCATGTATATTATAGTAATCACGAAACGCAAATTCATCATTTATTCATTCAACAAACAAACAAACAAATAAACAAACAAACAACACAATCAAACATGCAAAACCCCGACCTCATGCAGAAAATCTACAAATTGCATCCAAAGAGTGATGACGAAGAGGAAGACATGGACGAGCACACGAAAGCCAACACGCTTGCAAACGCCGGCAATGAAGAACTGGAAGAAGAATCAGACGCAAGCAGCCACACTGGGACCGAAACCGACACTGATGCAGAAGGAACAATTTCAACTGGAATGAGCGATGACGATGACGACGATGAAGATGATGATGAAGCGATGAGCGACATGGACATGGATGAAGGAGCCCCGATTGAAACCCCGGCCATGCTTGCCAAAAAAACGGCGACGGCAGCATCTGTGAACGCGAATTCGGATGCGAGAAAGAAGGCAGTCATTGCGAACAAACGGGCGATTGCGTCGTCCAAACCGCCCAAGGGCAAGGCAACCTTGCAAGACATTGAAACTCTTCAAAATTCATACGACGACCTTGCTCATGAAGAAGACGACGGAGACAGCGATGATGTGTCGGATGATGAGGAAGGTCCCGACAATTATTTGCGCAAGTTTGAGAGTGAAATGCACGATAATTACATCGCGACGTGCCATCAAGAAATGATGCATTTAAACAATGCAGAGGTGAGCGCACTTGCGCGCGTGGTGCGAAACGTCGATGGCGTCATCGTTGATGCCATGCACAAGACGATGCCATTCCTAACCAAATACGAGAAAACGCGCGTTCTGGGTCAGCGCGCAAAGCAATTGAATCAAGGCGCGCAGCCGATGATTCCCGTCGATAAAAAAATCATAGACGGATACTTGATTGCGCAGCTAGAACTGCAGCAAAAGGCGCTGCCATTCATCATACGTCGGCCTCTTCCTGGTGGAAAATCCGAGTACTGGCGTTTGGCCGACTTGGAAATCATTTAAATGCATCAATTCATCAATGCATGCGCATGCCATAATCAAATGTTTTGTTTTTTATTGATGTATTTCATATACAAACAAATCAGTATGACAAAAAGTAAAAGAACCGGCATTGTTCCATTAAAAAAAAAGTTTCCACCGGGTGGTGTAGGTGCACGAAACATTGCACTCCACAATAAAATCGCAATACACGCATTAACCCCATCGTTTGCACAGTTTAATCCATACAACCCATTCAATCCGTTTTGGAAAACCGAAAATGTGCTGTTTGATTTAGAGTCATTTTCAAAACCCAGTCTCAATATCCCCGTCAAATATCAGTATTTGATGCAAGCTGCCGCCACTCGATGGAATAAACATATAAGATTTTCGGATGAAGTGGTTGACATCATACGGAAACGGGTTGGTGCATGGAACGGAATTTACATTCATGAATATCGCGAATCTACTGCGACAGATGAAATGTACATGTATGGGGAAGTCGTATCCGAACCATTGACCCACACACATAATACCCCATCCGAACTATTTTACAAGTTCAGCCTAACCATAAACCCAACATATGTCCCGAAATCATCGGACCAGTTATTGGACATGTTCACTCGTTTATTGGGGAATGCAATGGGATTCAACCCCAGTTCAAGTTCTAGTTATAGTGCAAACTGGTTGTATGCTGGTTCAGTGGGGGTGTATTATAAACAATATGCGTCACCAGGTGACACTGCCATTAACACGAATGGAGGTGCCGTAAGGGGGTTTACCAGAAGAAGTATGCCGACTTTGATAGATGCATATGAAAAATACAACGGAACCCTTGAAGGACCACCCCCAAACAAAATCGTCAAAGGGGTTATTGCAGATGGCATACCGATGGGGCGAACCAACTCGTTTAGTTATTATTATCATAAAGTTCCTGTAAAATTTAGCAACAACAATGAATTCTCAACAAATTTAGTGGGCAATGATCCAGCGGCCATGTATCCACAATACGTCAAACTCGGAATTGTGAATGAAGTCATGTCGGTTGATTTTCACGACTTGAAAGCGTACATTAGTGATCTCAGTCTTGGTTTTTTTGCCGATTTGTATTCGGTCATTAATAACAAAAAAGTGTTCACCTATCACAAAAAGGGTTCAAATGAAATTGAAAACGTGCAACACGTTAGAGAAAGCGTATTTGGAATAATTTTCAACTTAGTGAACGGGCAACCCGTGAAAAATGATGATCCGCCTGATGTGGATGGCGGCCTCTAATTTTGTCAACACTTCCAGCGGTTGCCTTCAGCACTTCCAGCGCTTTCCGCAGTCGATGCAGGTGACAAACGTGGTCATGGGTTCATCCGCCGAACGCGTCTGCAGTTGGTAGTAGGTGCATTTCGTGGAGCGGCACTTGGAATTCGGGCACGTGAAATTGTCGGTGGATGCTTCCACCTTGGTCTCGTATTTGTGCTTGTCGCGCAGCTGCTTTGCCTTAATCAATGTAATCCATTTGTCCGGATGCATGTCTTGGTGCGTCATGAACGCCAGTTCGTGCGCCTTGATTTGCTTGGACCCGATGAGCTG
>Ga0222713_10004842_pt1 | contig 13338 bp, 9 predicted proteins | sample C33_649DmetaG_FD_165061 | JGI IMG/M metagenome (GOLD analysis project Ga0222713, IMG submission 165061) | Estuarine water microbial communities from San Francisco Bay, California, United States - C33_649D | ecosystem: Environmental > Aquatic > Marine > Unclassified | place: USA: California...
ACGCATTTTGCATAACAACCGCCTTCTAAATTAAATACCGTGTCGGTTGCCCATCCGTGTTCGTCGTCGCCAATTAAACCTCTGTTTGGATCGGCAGATAAAGTGGTTTTACCTGTACCAGATAATCCAAAGAAAATAGCCGTGTCGCCATCTTTGCCAATGTTTGCAGAACAATGCATTGACAACACATCTTTATCATGTGGTAATACAAAATTCAATACACCAAAAATTCCTTTTTTAATTTCACCCGTATAACCAGTTCCACCAATTAAAATAATTTTTTTAGTGAAATTTAAAATGGCGAAGTTGTGTTGGCGAGTTCCATCAATGGCTGGATCGGCTTTAAAACCTGGGGCGTTAACGATGGTCCACTCTGGCGAAAAGTTTAATACCTCTTCTTTTGTTGGACGTAAAAATAAATTATTCGCAAAAATATTATGATATGCTTGCTCGGTAACAACACGAATATTGGTGCGAAATTTTGGATCCGCACAAGCATAAGCATCTCTTACAAAAATTTCTTTGCCTGCTAAATAGGCACAAACTCTATGGTATAATAAATCAAATTTTTGGCTATCAAATGGAATGTTTACATCTCCCCACCAAACTGCATTTTCGGTAATGCTATCTTTAACAATAAATCTATCTTTAGGTGATCTTCCGGTAAACTCACCAGTGTCTGCGGCTAATGCGCCAGAATCAACTAACCTGCCCTCGCCTCTTACAATAGCCTCTTCCACTAGTTCTGCGGGTGACATATTCCAATATGCTGCAGCAACATTTCCTAATCCTAAAGAAGCAACACTTGCATTGCTTGCTCTCAATCCAAATTCGTTATTCATTTAATGTTGTTTTTCGATATTAATAGATAAATAAATAGGTGGTGCAAATTACTAAAAACAATGTTTATCCGCCAATTCTTTTTACTTTATAGCCTTCCGATTGCAGTATTTGAATGATTTTTTCTCTGAAATCTCCTTGTATGATAATTTCGCCATCCTTTACCGTACCACCTACGCCACATTTCGATTTTAATTTTTTGCCCAAATCAAGTAGGTCGGAGCCTAAACCAACAAAGCCGGTTATTAAAGTAACTGCCTTGCCAGCCCTTTGCTTTTTATCTAATTGTACGCGTAAGTCTTGTTGGTTGTTTGCTGGTGTACTACTTATTTCTTTCGATTCTTGTTGAAATTCGAAATCTGGGTTGGTAGAATACATAATGCCTCCAGTGCTATTTTTTTTTGACATGTTATGGAACAATTATATTTATGGCCTTCGCTAAAATTTGAATTTGAATATTTTCGCTTACCAATTTTGGTTCGCCATCTAAATGAATTACATTGTTGTTACGATTAATTAATATCGATTTACCTTGTAAACTAATGAAGTATTTCGATTGATCGGCTGTCTTCAAAAACATTCGCAGTGCCAACAATGGCATTAAGTATAATGGAAATGGTTTTACAATTACTAAATCTAATAAGCCGTCTTGTAATTGAGCCCGAGGTGCTATGTGGGCTTCGTTTCCGTATTGGCTAGAATTGGCCACACTTAAAATAAAAGCTTCTTCTTTTAATGTTTTACCGTCAATAATAATTTCGTAATTTTTACTGCGGTATTTTTTTAATTCACTAAAAGTAGCTTTAATGTAACCCAGCAAACCTCTATTTTTATCCTTTGCAAAAACATGACTAATGTGCGCATCAAATCCCATACCCGACATATTGAAAAAATAATGTTCATTCAGTTTTGCGGCATCAATTTTAGCTGTTTGAAATTGATTAATTAATTTAACGGCTTGAATGGTGTTCATTGGAATTTTTAAAGACCTTGCCAAACCATTACCAGATCCATAAGGTATAATGGCTAAGGTACATGTACTACCTATTAATGCCGATCCAATTTCGTTGATGGTACCGTCTCCTCCAACAGCAACAACTACCTCAGCGCCATTTAATATTGCTGCCTTAGTTAATTCGTAGGCGTGCTTTTCACTTTCGGTTTGAATAAGTTCATACTCAAATTTTGATGTGTTTAATTGACTTGCAATTACTTTAGAGAAACGATTTTTATTTTTCCCTCCAGCAATAGGATTAATGATGAATACTATTTTTTTCTTCAATTGTTTGGTACTTATTTTCTATTAATGCGTCATTAAACTGTTGTATATATGCCGCTGTAAATTCTTTCATTTTATTTTCTTTCGCATCTGTTTTGTTGCGCAAATTATTTTTTAAATAGGGGTCTTTTTGATAATTATAAAATGCCAAAGTTTGATTTTCAGCAAACTGTATAACATGAGTTGAATCAATGGTTTGATAGATTCCATCTCTATAGTTTATGGCGTATGGATATTGTTTTTTTCGCAAAGCGCTTTCCCCAAAAGCCATAAATGGATGATCGAAATGTAGGTAATCTAATATAGTTGGCATAATATCTATTTGCTGTGTTACTTGAGTCGATTTGCCAATTAAATTTTTACTCGAAGGGTCGAATAAAATAATCGGAATTTGATAATAGGCTACCTTTGTATCATAAGCAATTGCATCTGCATCTGGTGTGTGGTCGGGGACAATTACAAATAAGGTGTTGGTATACCAGTTTTTAGTTTTTGCATATTCAAAAAATTTCTTCAAAGCTAGATCGGTATATCTAAAACTCTTTTGCTTCGCGGTTGCCATCTCTGCAAAATCATTTTTACGAGTTTCTGGTAAATCGTATGGTGGATGTGATGACAAAGAAAATATTCCGGCCATAAATGGTTTAGGTAAAGAGCCCAGTTCATGCGATACGTATTCAAAATAAGGCTCGTCATAAATGCCCCAATGTCCATCATAATCAGCTATAGTAGGGTATTCGTTCATGCCAAAATATTTATCAAAGCCTGCTTTTTTAGCAAATGCATCAAAATTCATAGAACCATTAATTCCTCCATGGTAAAATGCGGTATAATACCCTTTCTCTTTTAATAAATTAGGAAGGCTGCTTAATTCGTTGTTTTGATAAATCGTATTGATATAAGATTCGTTTAACAAAGAGGGCAAAGAAGCAAAAATACTTGGCATGGCTTCGTTCGATTTTTTGCCGTTGGCAAAAGCATGTTCCAATAAATAGCTTTCTGCTATTAGACTGTCTAAAAATGGAGCACAGGTTTTTTGATGACTCATTGTTCCTATATATTCGTTGGAGAAACTTTCTAATATAATTATAACAACATTTTTTTTATCAAAAACAAATTTACTAGTATAATCTCTTTGGGTATTAAAAATTTTATCTGCTTGTGTTTCTGAAAAATATTTTTTTCGACTTAATGGTTTTTTATTGATACTTTGGAAAATGGTAAATGGGGTGTTTAATACCAAAGATGCGTTGTTAGGGCTTCCGTAGTAAGATGCCGCAATCATCTGTAGGGGCTTAGTTTGAAGGCCTCCGCGCATGCCAATAATAGCAATACCAAGAAAAATTAAAGAAGCAACTGTTTTTAAAACATAGAATTTCTTTTTTTCTTTTTGAGCATTTGCTTTTATTTTATCGTATCCTTTTATTAAAAAATAAATTAAAACCCCGGTGATTAAAAAAAGGTACCAATAACTTGTAATATAAGATGGTATTAATTTTATAATATTATTTTCTCCGGAGAATAATTCGAAAGTGGTTCTCTTTTTTTGAAACTCATAAAATTTTACATCGATTAAGTTGCTTAAAATTGCAAGCGAGTTAACCACAATAAATATAATTTTTGTAGCCGAAAATGCATGTTTAGCATTTGGCTTGAAATCGGCATAAATAGCAAACAACATAAAAGGGATGTTGCTATACATAATGGCCGACAAATCAAATCGGATGCCATGCAAAAATGCTATAAGTAATTGTTCGGTTCCAGTTTGATTAAAGCTGCTATAATTAAAAACGAAGAATAACAACCTACAAGCACTATATAGCAAGGTAACTAATAGTAATTGTTTACATATCTGGCGAATGGAATGAAAACGATAGGTCATTGAGCTATTATTAATAGGATACAATATTATCTCAATTTTTCTTGAATATTGAATGAATATTAAAATTTATTCTATTTTTGTGCTACGAAAAGTGGAAAATTTGCCTTGATTGCAACCACGTAAAAAAATTGCTAAAAACAGATCTTTTTACCCATATCTTTCTTTTCGATATTTTTTTAAAACTTATTTATAAACTATGTCTTATTTATTTACATCAGAATCGGTTTCTGAAGGGCACCCAGACAAGGTTGCAGATCAAATTTCAGATGCACTCATCGACAATTTTTTAGCTTTCGACCCTACTTCAAAAGTAGCATGCGAAACTTTAGTAACTACTGGTCAAGTGGTATTAGCTGGCGAGGTTAAATCTAAAGCCTATTTAGATGTTCAATCTATCGCAAGAGAAGTAATCAAGAAAATTGGTTATACAAAATCAGAGTACATGTTCGAAAGTAACTCTTGTGGAATTTTATCTGCTATTCATGAGCAGTCTCAAGACATTAACCAAGGTGTTGAGCGCAAGAAGAAAGAAGATCAAGGCGCTGGTGATCAAGGAATGATGTTTGGTTATGCAACTAACGAAACCAATGATTACATGCCTTTGGCTTTAGATATTGCACATAAATTATTAATTGAATTGGCTGCCATTCGCAGAGAAAACAAAGAGATTAAATATTTAAGACCAGATGCTAAATCACAAGTTACATTGGAGTACGATGATAACAACAAACCTGTTAGAATTGATGCAATTGTAATTTCAACACAACACGATGATTTCGATGCAGATCAAAAAATGCTAGCGAAAATCAAAGCGGACTTAATCAAAGTATTAATTCCACGTGTAATGAAAAAATATCCTAAATATAAGGCATTATTCAACAATAAAATTCAATACCATATTAACCCAACTGGTAAGTTTGTTATTGGTGGACCACACGGCGATACCGGTTTAACTGGAAGAAAAATTATCGTAGATACTTATGGTGGTAAAGGTGCTCACGGTGGCGGTGCGTTTTCTGGTAAAGATCCTTCTAAAGTAGATAGATCTGCTGCTTACGCAACAAGACACATTGCAAAAAATGTAGTTGCAGCAGGTCTTTGCGACGAAATTTTAGTACAAGTTTCCTACGCAATTGGCGTAGCTAAACCAATGGGTATTTATGTAAATACTTATGGTACTGCAAAAGTGGCTTTAACAGATGGCGATATTGCAAAGAAAATCGAAAAGATTTTTGACATGCGTCCATATGCAATTGAACAACGTTTAAAATTGCGTAATCCTATGTATTCTGAAACTGCTGCATACGGACATATGGGTCGTAAAAACGAAATGGTAACTAAAACCTTTCAATCGCCCGATGGCAAAGTGAAAAAAATGAAAGTAGAATTATTCACTTGGGAGAAATTAGATTTCGTAGACAAAGTGAAAAAAGAATTCAAATTGAAATAATTTTCAGAAACAAAATAAAAAGCCCCAATCAATTTTGGGGCTTTTTATTTATATTTAAATATTAATTAAAAAACGATTATGAAAAAGAAACATTTAGTGGTGTTATTTTGCTTGTACGGGAGCTTAAGCGCTTTTGCTCAAAATAAAATGGCGCCAGAAACATTATGGCAAATGGGAAGAGTTTCAGAGCCACTGAGTGCGCCAGATGGCAAGCTAGTAGTGTATTCGGTAACCCGCTTTAATATTCAAGCTAACAAAGGCAATGCAGATTTATTTGTTGTGCCTGTTGCAGGTGGAGAAGCTAAACAAATTACGAACTCTTTTTCGTCCGAAAGTAATGCCAGATGGAGACCCGATGGTAAAAAAATTGGTTACATAGGAATGGAAACTGGTACGCCGCAATTATGGGAAATAAATCCAGATGGTAGCGACAATAAACAAATTACGAATTTCAAAAATGGCGTCACAAATTTTAATTATTCGCCAAAAGGAAATATGATTTATTTTACGCAAGATATTAAAATTCATGAAACGCTAGCAGATCGTTATCCAGATTTACCTAAAGCAAATGCATTGGAATATGATGGCTTAATGATGCGTCATTGGAATCAATGGGAAGATGAGCATTTTTCTCATATCATGGTAAGTACTTATAACGATGGAAAAGTTGCACCGCCTAGAGATATCATGCCCAACGAGCCCTATGATGCGCCCAACGGGCCTTTTGGAGGAGAAGAAGAAATTAATTGGAGCCCAGATGGAAAGTTTATTGCTTATTCATGTAAAAAAGAAGTGGGCACTGCATATGCTACAAGTACCAACACCGATATTTATATTTTTGATTTAGCAACAGGCAAAACTGAAAATATTTCTTCTGATAATAAAGGCTATGATACGCAACCTAGATTTTCTCCAGATGGAAAATCAATTGCTTGGTTAAGTATGGAACGTGCTGGATTCGAAGCAGACAAAAATAGAATTGTAGTGTTGGACCTAGCCACTAAAACCTTAAATGAAATCACTAAAGATTTAGATCAAAGTGCTGATGAAATGATTTGGTCGCCAGATTCAAAAACAATTTATTTTGCAAGTTGCACCAATGCGGTTCATCAGTTATATGCTTATGCAATCAATGCTAAAACAGCAAATTTGGTTAAAATTACCAATGGCTTAACCGATATGGGCGCTATCAGCCTTGCAACAGACGCCAAAAGTACCTATCTGATTGCTACTAAAACCAGCCTATCCAGACCAGCAGAAATTGTAAAAGTAGATGTATTAAAAGGTAAAATGGAAACGCTTACCACTACAAACGATGCGCTTTATGCAGGTTTAAAATTAGGTAAAGTAGAGAAAAGATTGATTAGTACTTCTGATAATAAAGAAATGTTAACCTGGGTAATTTATCCACCCGATTTCGATCCAAAGAAAAAATATCCAACTCTTTTATATTGTCAAGGTGGGCCACAAAGCACCATTAGTCAAAGTTTTTCTTTCCGTTGGAATTTTCAGTTAATGGCTGCTAATGGTTATATTATTGTGGCACCAAATCGCAGAGGCTTGCCTTCATTTGGACAAGAATGGAACGATCAAATTTCTGGTGATTGGGGTGGACAAGCGATGCGAGATTACTTAGCTGCTATAGATGAATTGAGTAAAGAACCATTTGTAGACACAGCCCGCAGAGGTGCAATAGGTGCTAGTTATGGCGGATATTCAGTTTACTATTTAGCAGGTCATCACAATGGTAGATTTAAAACATTTATCGCACATTGTGGGGTGTTTAATTTAGAAAGTATGTATGGTGCAACCGAAGAAGTTTTCTTTAGTAACTTCGACATGAAAGGTCCTTATTGGAAATCGCCACAACCAAAATCATACGAACAATTTTCGCCACATAAATTTGTACAAAACTGGAATACGCCAATTTTAGTAATCCATAACGAAAAAGATTTTAGAGTTCCGCTTGGTGAAGGTTTGCAAGCATTTAATGCAGCGCAACTAAAAGGAATTAAAAGTAGATTCTTGTACTTTGCAGACGAAGGCCATTGGGTGAGCAAACCTCAAAACAGCCTTTTATGGCAACGAGAGTTTTTTAGGTGGTTAAAAGAAACTTTATAAGATAATTACGCATTAGTTTAAAGCAGCTGGCCCAAATGGCCGGCTGTTTTTAGTTACAGCCTTTTGCAGCAAAATAAAATACCACTAACCAAGCTATTCCTTTTATTAAAAAGAATAGGAAACCTGCAATTCCAATTCGCTTGAGCCAGTTTGAATATTTTGTTTTCATAAAAATATGCGCAAGATATTAATAGATTTTAACTCCAAAGAATATCCATCAAAATATTGAACAAAGAAATGGTATAGTTGTTTTGCACTTACCTACTATTTAGTAATTTGCGTTATAATCTACACAAATGGACACAAATAAAAATCCCTGGCAAATCTTAACCGAAAAAGAAGTTTATGATAATCCTTGGATCAATGTAAAAGAATTCGATGTCATTAATCCTGGTGGAGGAAAAGGCATTTATGGGAAGGTGCATTTTAAAAACTTAGCTATTGGTATTATCGCGCTCAACGAATACAATCAAATTGCCTTGATAGGCCAATATCGCTTCCCAATTGAGCAATATAGCTGGGAGATACCCGAAGGTGGCGGCTTACATGGTATTGATCCTTTAATATCTGCACAAAGGGAGTTGCAAGAGGAAACCGGTTTGGTAGCAAATAATTGGACAAAAATATTGGAAATGCATTTATCTAATTCGGTCAGCGACGAATTAGCTATTGTTTATTTAGCCACCTCTTTGGAACAACAACAAGCCAGCCCCGAAGAAAGCGAATCGCTCGAATTTAAATGGGTAGCGTTTGAAGAGGCCTTACAATGGGTAATGGAAAATAAAATTACCGATTCAATAAGTGTAGCAGCAATTTTAAAATTAAAAATATTACAAACAGTTAAAATTTAAAATTATGAAATTTAAAATCCTAGGATTTGTTTTTTTAATGAGCGTTAGCTGCTTTCAAAGCCTTGCACAGCTTATGGATGGACAACCTGCTGTATTTACTCAAAAAGATAGTTTGCGAGGCACGCTTAGTAGTTTTAGAAATTGTTACGATGTAACATATTACCATTTAGCTGTAAAAATAAATGTGGAAGCAAAAACAATTCAAGGATCAAATAGCATTTCATTTAAATGCCTAACAGATTTTGAAGAGTTTCAAATTGATTTATTTGAAAACTTAAATATTGACCAAATTCTTTTTCAAGGTAAAGCTTTAACTTTTAAAAGAGTTTACAACGCTGTTTTTGTTAAATTTCCAAACACACTTTTAAAAGGACAACAAGAAAAAATAACGGTGTTTTATAGTGGTGCACCAACTATTGCTAAAAAAGCACCTTGGGATGGTGGCATTGTTTTTAGCAAAGATGAAAATGGTGAACCATGGGTAGCCGTTGCCTGTCAGGGTTTTGGTGCCAGTTGCTGGTGGCCAAATAAAGATCACCAAAGCGATGAGCCAGACAGCATGCTCATTAGTATTACCTGTCCGAATCCATTACTAAATATTTCTAATGGGCGCTTAAGGTCTGTTGTAAAACAAAGCGACGGTTATAGCCAATACAATTGGTTTGTTGCCAACCCCATTAATAATTACGATGTCACTTTTAACATTGGTAATTATGTTCATTTTACAGACACTTATCTAAGTCCAATAAAAAATCAAAATTTGACTTTAGATTATTGGGTAATGAAAACCAACGAAGCCAAAGCTAAAAAACAATTTGAACAGGTTAAACCAATGTTAGCCATTTTTGAAAATAGATTTGGACCTTATGCATTTTACGAAGACGGCTACAAGCTAGTAGAGTCTCCTTATTTAGGCATGGAGCACCAAAGCTGTGTTGCATATGGTAATGGTTATAAAAACGGCTATAGGGGCTTTGATTTGTCGGGTTCTGGCGAGGGCAAAAAATTTGATTATATCATTATACACGAGAGCGCACACGAATGGTGGGGAAACTCTTTAACCTCATACGATATTGCCGACATGTGGATTCATGAGGGATTTGGTCAATATGCAGAAGCAGTTTATTTGGAAGATATGTATGGTAAAGCTTCGGCAGCTAAATATTTGAATGGATTAAAAAGAGGTGTGGGTAATAAAGAAACTATTATAGGACCATACGGTGTTAACCAAGAAGGCGCAGGAGATATGTATGCGAAAGGCGCTTTGTTTTTAAATACTTTAAGAAGCGTGATACATAACGACACCATTTGGTGGGACATTGTAAAAACTTTACAACTAAAATATGCGCGTAAAAATATTTCGACACAAGATGTACTATCATTAATGAATGAAAAATCTAAAATGGATTTATCTGCTATTTTTCATCAATACTTAAATGTGGCTAGTTTAGCTAAATTAAATGTACAATTAAAAACCAGCAAAAGTGGCTTAAATGTAAGCTATAGTTGGGATTGCGCGACTAAAGATTTTGATATGCCCATTACTATATTTATAAAAGGCAAAGCGGTTATTATTCAGCCTAAAGCAAATGAGCAAAATTTATTTTACGCAAATACAGATGTAAAAGATTTAGTCTTTGACGGAACAGGTTATTACTATCAATTGAATTTAAAATAAATTATTGCAAATTTTTAAAATGCGCTAATACTAATTTAATTTCATCGTAAGTAATATCTTCTTTTACTTTTGATTTGATGTCATTTAATTTTTCGGCTTTTGAATTGTTAATGGCATCCATCACATAATCTAATCTGTGTTTTGAAATAACTTGCTCAATAGATAAATCGCCAAGGGCAATTAATTTAGCAAGATGGGTGTTTACGGTGCCTATAGTAATATTTCTAATTTCAGCTACCTCTTGGGGGCTTTTGCCTTCCTTAATTAAACGAAAAGTATGGGTCTGCGTTGGCTCTTTATCATTGTTTTTGGGCTTCTTAGCCTGCTTCGTTAGGCTATACCAATAAGTTGATTGCTGAGTAGACCAAGCTTCACTATCAAAAGATTTATTAGAAAGCAGACCATTGGTTAAAAAACTAAATTTATTAATCTGTTGGTATTGATGAAATAAATCTAATAAGGTTTCGGTTACAGAAACTTGTTTTTTTGCTTTTGCAAATGCTATTGCTTGTATATAATCGCAAGCTTTTTTAATATGGGTTTCAAAATATATTTGTGCGTCGTTTAATCTGCTTGCAATTTTTTCAAGTTCTTTTGCAGTAAACAATGGCGAAATTTGTTTTTGAAAATTGCCTGCCACTTGTTGTAAATCATTTAATGCATTAGAAAATTCAGTGATTTTTTCTTGATCATTAGCACTTAAAGCAACAAAATCTTTTGCGTGATTTTCTATCAAAAGTCTCCAGTTCGCAATGTGTTTATTAAAGTCAAATGCCGTACGAAGTAATTTTGCTAAATATTCCCAAGATGCCTGTTTTATTTGGCTTTCAGAGATTCCATTTTCTGCAGTTTCCTGTTCAAAATGAAGTACCGCTGGCTCGCTAGCAATTCCATTGGTGGAAATTTCCGAACTCAACACCAAACCACTCAAACTTCTTAATCTAGAGAGTGCCACATAGGCTTGACCCGATGCAAATACTTTTTTAATATCAACGATTGCTTTTTCAAAAGTTAAACCTTGACTTTTATGAATCGTAATGGCATAAGCTAATCGCAAGGGTAATTGCATATACGTTCCAATCACTTCTTCGTTTAGTTTTCCGGTGCTTTCTTCTACTATGTATCGAATGTTTTTCCATTCTTGAAAAGCTAATTTTATTTTTTCATTTGCAGCGCAAGTAATCCAAACTTCGTCGGTATACAAAGCAGTAACCACACCAATTTTACCGTTAAAATATAAATTATGTTGGGTGTCATTTTTAATAAACATCACCTGTGCGCCTATTTTTAAAGTCAAATTAGCTTCGCAAGGGTAAATAGATTCTGGAAAGTCGCCCGTAATTTTTGCATTATAACTAACTGGCTTACTGTTAATTAAAGCTAATTCTTTATTGTTTTTTTCTTCGACTGTTTTGTTGTGCGTACTGAGTGTAATATAACCTTCGCTTGCGCTTGGATTAAAATCTTTGATCACCCGTTGATTTAATACCGCTACATCATTTGTTGTTAATTGATTGCTGCGCAAATTGGCTAATATGTCGGTAAAAATTGGATCGTTTTGGCGGTGAATTTTTTTTAATTCAACATATACTGGTGGATTATTTCTTAAGGCTTTGGCGTCGAAGAAATACATGCTAGGATAATAGTCTTTTAAAACTTGCCAGTCGCTTTCTTGATAAATTGGAGGCAACTGCATTAAATCACCTACAAATAAAACTTGTACGCCACCAAATGCCGCCGAATTTTTTCTAACACTTCTTAAAATAAAATCAATGGCATCTAACGTATCTGCACGCAACATGCTCACTTCATCTATAATTAATAATTCAACTTCTGTTAAGGCTTTTCTTTTTATGGCATTCATTCGAAAATTACCAAGCAAGGTGCTTTCCGATTCGAATCTAAAAAATGGATGTTTGGAATAGGCTATTGCTGCTGGAACATAGGCTCCAATGGGTATTTGAAATTGGGAATGAATAGTTACCCCACCTACATTTAATGCGGCAATTCCAGTTGGCGCAACAACAATGGTGTTTTTAGCTGTGCTTCGAATTAATTTTTTTAAAAAAGTAGTTTTGCCTGTGCCGGCTTTACCTGTTAAAAAAACAGGTAAGCTGGTTTGGTGAATTAATTTTTCTACTAAAACTATTTCTGAAGAAGATTCCAATTTTTAAAATAATAATTAAGATTGAATGTCGATAAATATAAGCAATAAAAAAGGCTCGTTAAACGAGCCTTTTTTTTAATTATCTGAAGCGAATCCCGCTACAAAGTAATCTCGATTCATTCGGGCTATATTGCTCAGGGATATTCCTTTCGGACATTCTGCCTCGCATGCGCCCGTGTTGGTACAATTTCCAAATCCTTCTTCGTCCATTTTGGCAACCATATTGTGTACACGCAGGTAGCGCTCTGGCTGACCTTGTGGTAACAATGCCAGTTGTGAAACTTTTGCTGATACAAATAACATAGCCGATGCGTTTTTACATGCTGCAACACAAGCGCCACAACCAATACAAGCTGCTGCTGCAAAAGAAAGATCTGCATCTTCTTTTCCAATTGGAAGCGAGTTCGCATCTTGAGCATTTCCTGTATTTACAGAAACATAACCGCCCGATGCAATAATTCTATCAAAAGCAGAACGGTTTACTGCTAAATCTTTTACAATGGGAAATGGTGCTGCTCTCCAAGGCTCAATAGTAATGGTTTGGCCATCTTCGAAAGAGCGCATGTGTAATTGACAGGTAGTCACTCTATCTTTAGGACCATGTGGTCTGCCATTGATATATAAACTACACATACCACAAATGCCTTCTCTACAATCGTGATCAAATGCAATTGGCTCATCGCCTTTTACAATCAATTGTTCGTTTAAAACATCCATCATTTCTAAAAAAGACATATCTGGTGAAATATCTTTTACTTGATAGTTAACTAATTTGCCCTCGGCGTTATTATTTTTTTGACGCCACACTTTTAGTGTAAGGTTCATATTCCCGCTCATAATTTTTTGTGCTTATTTATAACTTCTTTGTGCAATTTTAATGTTTTCGTATTTCAACTCTTCTTTATGTAATTCGAATTGATTTTGTCCTTTGAATTCCCAAGCAGCAACGTAAGCATACTTTTCGTCGTCTCTTAACGCTTCTCCATCTTCGGTTTGAAACTCTTCGCGAAAATGTCCACCGCAAGATTCGTTTCTGTCTAAAGCATCTATACACATCAATTCGCCTAATT
>Ga0222713_10004843_pt1 | contig 13338 bp, 12 predicted proteins | sample C33_649DmetaG_FD_165061 | JGI IMG/M metagenome (GOLD analysis project Ga0222713, IMG submission 165061) | Estuarine water microbial communities from San Francisco Bay, California, United States - C33_649D | ecosystem: Environmental > Aquatic > Marine > Unclassified | place: USA: California...
GGTGAAGGGGGGCGCAGGGGGGGGGGGGGGATGTCTGCAGTTGATGCCGCTGGTAGGAATGTCTGCTGGGAGAATTACTGATGAGATTTATCAAGGGCTTTACGCTGACCGATTTGATGGCCGCAGTTTCGGCTGCGGGAATCATTTCAGCGATGGCGATTCCTCAATACCACCTTCATTCCAACCTCACTAGCTGGTCTAAAGCGGTGGAGGCCACTGCGACGATCCGTGCAAGAATTGCTGATTGTGTAACCAGAAACAACGGGTTGTTGTCGAAATGTGACACACAGGAAAAGCTGGGAATCAATGAATTGCCACATTCTGAAAATGCTACCTACACGTTATTGCAGGGTAGTGCTTCCATAGAAATTGAAGGGCAAGGGCCGTTGCATCCATGCAAGCAGTCCCTACGGCCCGTCTACGATCGCGCAGTATTGACCTGGACTATCAGTAATTTTGGAGCTTTAAACGGCCTACAGTGCAGCAAACTGCTAATTGGGCGCGACGCCTAGTTTGCTTTTAAGATTTTTTACCGCGGTCTGGTATTTCATTCGATCGATCCATGACTCGTAATAAAAACGTAAAAACGAAGCGATTCCAAGTCGGTGCTACGGTATGGACCCCGCGGGGGGTTGGCGAAATTTCGCATGCTTTTCCCAAAGGCCCACGTTCAGTTGAGACTTACGCCGTGCGGTTCATTGGCAAAAAGGTCACGATCGTATTCAGCGGTGATGAGATCGCTATTCTAAATGAAGCAGATAGATCGCGTTTGAAGGACGGCAGTATGGCGGACTTTTAGCCAAGGTCCAATCCCTAGTCTGTGGATTTATAGACCTAATTCCGTTGCAAGTTAACGCTTTGTCAGGGCGGTGCTGAGTAGCTTGGCTGTGATATCAACTATGGGAATCACACGTTCGTAGGCCATGCGCGTGGGCCCGATGACGCCGACGGTGCCGACCACCTTGCCGTCGACTTCATAGGGTGCGGTGACGACGCTGCACTCATCGAGCGGCTGCAGGCCGGCTTCGCCGCCGATGAAGATCTGCACGCCCTGGGCGCGACTGGAGACATCGAGCAGCTGCAGCAGCGTGGTGCGGTGTTCGAACAGGTTGAACAGGTCGCGCAACTTGGTCATGTTAGATGACAGGTCATCGATGCCGAGCAGGTTGACTTCGCCCGAGATCACCACATCTTCCGCGGCATCGCTGGCGGCTTGATCGCCCGCGGCCAGTGCAGCCGACATCAGCTGAGTCATGTCTTCCCGCAGCTGTTTGAGTTCGGCATGGATGCGCCGACGGATTTCGTCGAAATTGCAGCCGGCGAAATTCTGGTTGAGGATGTTGGCGGCTTCGACCAGTTCCGCCGGGGTATACGATTTTTCGGTCTGGATGATGCGGTTCTGCACGTCGCCTTCAGCGGTGACCAGGATCAGCAGGATGCGTTTTTCGGCGAGTTTGAGGAATTCGATGTGGCGGAAACCGCCGCTGCGCCGTGGCGTGACCACGACGCCGGCAAAGTGGGTCAGCTCCGACAGCATGTGCGAGGCTGAGGACACCAGTTTGTGCGTGTTCTCGACTTGCAGCTGGCCCTCAAGCTGGTTGATTTCGATACGGTCCAACGGTTTGACCGTGAGCAGGGTGTCAACGAAAAAACGGTATCCGCGCGGGGTCGGTATGCGTCCTGCCGACGTGTGCGGGCTGGCGATGAAGCCCATTTCTTCGAGGTCGGCCATCACGTTGCGGATGCTCGCCGGGGACAAGTCCAGTCCCGAAAACTTCGACAGTGCGCGTGAGCCCACTGGCTGCCCGTCGGCGATGTAGCGCTCGACCAAGGTTTTCAGCAGCAACTGGGCGCGTTCGTTCATTGCCTGTGATTCCTTTGCCATGAAATTTATTTTACACAAAAAGCTTTGATTGCCAGCACTCTCGGTAGTGGAGCGCCAATCCATTGTTTTTAATGGGTTTGCAGGAAACCGAGTGGCGGGGAATTATGGTTTAATGCCGCCATGCCTTCCGCCTTCAACACCGTTGCGCTGATCGGAAAATACAACTCCCCGGAGATCGCCGGTCCGGTGCTGCAGCTTGCGCGTTTTCTCGAAAAGCGTGATGTCCGGGTGCTGATTGACCGCCTGACCGCAGCGCATATTCCGGATTGTCCCTACTCGGTGCTGCGGCTGGAGGACCTGGGACGTGAAGCCGACCTTGCCGTCGTGCTTGGCGGCGACGGCACCATGCTCAACATCGCGCGCACCTTCGCCCCCTACGAAGTGGAACTGGTCGGGGTCAACCAGGGACGCCTGGGATTTCTAACCGACATTTCCCTCGACACCATGTTCGAGACGATCACCGCGATCCTTGACGGCCAGTACGTGACCGAGGAGCGCATGTTGCTTTCTGCCGAGGTTTGGACCGGCAACGGTGAACAGGAACGGGTATTCGAGGTGCTCGCTTTCAACGATGTGGTGGTCGCCAAGGGTTTTGCCGGCGGCCTGGTCGAGATCGAGGTTCGCGTCGATGGCCAGTTCATCTATAACCAGCGTTCCGACGGACTGATTGTGGCGACGCCGACTGGTTCAACCGCCTATGCGCTGTCGTCGGGCGGACCGATCGTGCACCCGTCGTTGTCAGTGATCACGCTGGTTCCGGTTTCACCGCATACCTTGTCCAATCGCCCGATTGTTCTCAGCGGTGACTGCACGGTGGAGATCATCGTGCGCAGCGCGGATGATCCGCGGGCGCATTTCGATAGCCATTCGCATTTTGACCTGCGTGAAGGCGATCGCGTTGCAGTGAAGCGTTATCCGCACAAGATCAAGCTGCTGCATCCGGTCGGTCATAGCTATTACGCGATGCTGCGTGAGAAGCTTCACTGGAACAGAGACTGAATTCTCAAAATTCCTGCGCTTGGCATGACTTCGTCGCACGCTACGTTCTTCCTCGCCTTAACCTCGTGTAATGTCTCGTCGGAGCCTCGCGTGCTCCTTGTCCTGCCTGCGCTCGGACAATTTTGAGGAGGTATACGGCATAACCATGCTCGTTCGTCTCGTCATCCAGGATTTCGTCATCGTCGAACGCCTCGAACTCGAGTTCGGCTCCGGCTTCACGGTGCTGACCGGCGAGACGGGCGCCGGCAAATCCATTTTGATTGATGCTCTGGCGCTGACGCTGGGGGAGCGGGCGGAAGCCGTTGCCGTGCGGCAGGGTGCGACCAAGGCAGATATCACTGCCGAGTTTGCGGTCGACGGCAACCAGCCGTTGCAGACCTGGCTCGACGCCAGCGATCTTGCCGGTGACGAAGGTGTTTGCCTGTTGCGGAGGGTAATCGAATCGTCAGGGCGTTCGCGTGGGTTCATCAACGGCCATCCGGCAACCGCTGCGCAGCTGCGCGAAGCCGGTGACTTCCTTGTGGATATCCATGGCCAGCACCAGCACCAGTCGCTGAGCCGGCCGGCGACCCAGCGTGCGCTGACAGATGGTTACGGTGGCCTTGAAGCGCAGGCTGCTCAGGTTGCTGACTTGTGGAGGACGTGGCAGCGACGGCGCGAGGAGCGGCTTGCATTTGAAGGCAATGCCGCCGCCATCTCCGCCGAGCGCGAACGGCTGGAATGGCAGTTACAGGATCTGGATGCGCTGAAGCCCGCTCCAGGGGAATGGGCCACGGTCGGTGCCGAGCATGCCCGTCTCGCCCATGCGGCTAGCCTGATTGAGGCGGCGCAGTCCGGCGTGGACATGCTGTCAGAGGGGGAGGGGGCCGCGCTGGAGCAGTTGAACGCGGTCATTGCCCGGCTGCAGCCGCTGCTGCAGCACGATATGCGGCTGAAAGACATTCTCGATGCACTGGAGCCGGCGCAAATTCAGCTTCAGGAGGGAGTCAGTGCGCTGCGCCGTTACGGCGAACGCACCGATCTCGATCCGCAGCGCTTGAAGGAAGTGGAGCAGCGTCTGGATGCCCTGCACGGTGCAGCGCGCAAGTACCGGGTAGACCCCGAGGCGTTGCCCGAACTCATCGAGCATGTCCATGAACGCCTGGCAGAGCTCGCTGCAGGCGGCGATCCGGAGACGCTGCGCAGGCGCGAAGCGGAAGCCGAGGCTGCCTATACCGAGGCGGCGAAAAAACTGACGTCAGGAAGAAAAAAGGCAGCGAAGAAACTGGGGGAGGCGGTAACGGCTGCGATGCAGGACCTGGCGATGCAGGGCGGACGGTTCGAAGTGGCACTGGAGGCGGTGGAGACGCCGGCGGCGTACGGGCTCGAGCAGATCGAGTTCCGGGTGGCTCCGCACAAGGGCATGACGCCGCAGCCGCTGGCCAAGACAGCCTCAGGAGGTGAACTGTCGCGGCTGTCGCTGGTGATCCAGACGGTATTGAGTCGCCTGGCACAGGTGCCGACGCTGATTTTCGACGAGGTGGATGCCGGCATCGGCGGCCGCGTGGCCGAAATCGTCGGTCGCATGCTGAAAGCGCTGGGCGCAAAACACCAGGTGATGTGCATCACCCACCTGCCGCAGGTTGCGGCCGCAGCGGACCGGCAATGGCGGGTGAGTAAATCCGAAACCCGCGGCAAGACCGCTTCCAGCGTGGAGGCCCTGGACGCCCGTGCGCGGGTCGAGGAAATCGCGCGCATGCTCGGTGGCGTGAAAATCACTGACACCACGCGCAAGCACGCGGCCGAGCTGCTCGGCGGAAAATAACGGTCGGGGAATCAGGCGGGCTGACCGGAGGATCCGGTCAGCCGCGGTTCTTGTGCGGACAGTTGTTCTTCAGGCAGTCGGCATAGATGTGCAAGGAATGATCGTGGATGCGGAAGCCGCGTTCCTTGGCGATCTTTTCCTGCCTTTTTTCGATTTCCGGGTCGTAAAATTCCTCGACATGGCCGCACTGGACGCAGACCAGGTGGTCGTGATGGTTGCCCTGGTTGAGTTCGTACACTGCCTTGCCGGATTCGAAATGATGGCGCATCAGCAGTCCGGCCTGCTCAAACTGGGTCAATACCCTGTAAACCGTGGCAAGGCCTGTATCCGTTCCTTCCTCAACCAGTTTTTTGTAGACGTCTTCGGCGGAAAGATGGCGGATATCGCTTTTCTCGAACAATTCAAGAATGCGCAGGCGCGGCAACGTGGCCTTGAGGCCGATGGTTTTCAGGTCGTCCGGAGAGCTCATGATGGTCGTGCCGGTCGGTGCGCCTTTCGCAGGTCAATTCGGCTATGATACCAACAAAGATATCTTGATTGCCCCTTGCGAGCCGGGCGCCGTAAATCCAATGAAAAAGCTGCTGATCATCATTTTGTTGCTGCCGGGCTGCAGTTACGTTCCTGCAATTCCCACGCTGGCTCCGTACAAGATCGACATCCAGCAGGGCAATTACGTGACCCAGGACATGGTGGCCAAGCTGAAGCCCGGCATGTCGCGCAGCCAGGTGCGTTTCGCGCTGGGCACGCCGCTGGTCGCCGACCCTTTCCATGCGGACCGCTGGGATTACGTCTACATGCTGCACAAGAAAGGCGATCTCGTGGAGCAGCGCTTGGTCACGGTATTGTTCAAGGGCGACCAACTCGACAGGATTGAGGGTGATGTGGTGCCGGGCCCTGCCAATCCGGCATCACCCGCGCCGCAGGAGAAGAAATGAATGCGACCGGAGTGACACGCATCGCCATCGCCGGCAGCAGCGGCCGCATGGGGCGCATGCTCCTCGAGGCCGTCGGCAACGATGTGCGAGCCCGTCTGGCGGCAGCGCTGGAAATCGCGGGCAATCCGCTGGTCGGCCGCGATGCCGGGGAACTCCACGGTGCCTCACGCGGCGTGAAGCTCAGCGATGATCCGGAACGGGCGCTGTCCGGCGCCGACGTACTGATCGATTTCACGCGGCCCGAGGGCACGCTGCGCCATGTCGCAGTCTGCCGCAAGCTCAAGGTGCGGATGGTGATCGGCACCACCGGATTCGACCAGGCCGGCAAAAATACGATTGCCGAAGCTGCGCGCGACATCGGCATCGTGTTCGCGCCAAACATGAGCGTCGGGGTCAACGTCACGCTGAAGCTGCTGGAGATGGCGGCGAAAGCCATGGGCGCGGACCATGACATCGAGATCATCGAGGCGCATCACAAACACAAGGTCGATGCACCGTCGGGCACTGCGCTGAAGATGGGCGAGGTGATTGCCGGCGCACTCGGCCGCAACCTCAAGGACTGCGGGGTATTTGCCCGCGAGGGTGTCACCGGAGAACGCAAGCCCGGCACCATCGGCTTTGCCACGATACGCGGCGGGGACATCGTCGGCGATCACACCGCAATGTTTGCCGGTACCGGCGAGCGCGTTGAAATCACCCACCGTTCAAACAGTCGGGCCAACTACGCCCTGGGCGCGCTGCGTGCCGCACATTTCCTGATGACGAAGCCCGCCGGGCAGTTCGACATGTGGGACGTGCTTGACCTGAAAAACAAATAAAATCAACAGGTTATAAAACAGTGAACAGGCTGTCGCAAGCCGCAGTATTCGCCATCCTCTTCGCAGTGATGAGCGTTGCCGCAGCCGCCGGAATCACTTTGCGCGACGTCAGCTACCGCAACGGCGATATCGAGGTCGGCGCCAAACTCTATCTGCCCGAGGGCCGCGCGCCGCATCCCGCCGTGCTCTATGTGCATGCTCGCCGCGGCTGGGATCTCGAGGCCGACGCCCAGGTGCGGCGCATCGCCTCCCGCGGCATTGCAGTGATCGCGCCGGATTATCACAGTCCGCGCTTCATTACGGCGTGGCCCATCGAACACGATCCGGCTACCGAAAAGGATGTAGAGCTGGCGATCGATGCGCTGAAGAAAATCCCTGAGGTGCGATCCGACCGCATCTGCGTAGTCGGCTTCTCGCGTGGCGGCTACCATGCCGTGCTGCTGGCGGCACGCCGTAGCGAAGTTGCCTGCATCGTTACCTGGTACGGGCACATGGTGAATCCGAATGCCCCGGAGCCGGTACAGGTCTACCGCTATGCCCCGGAAGTGGAAAAAATCAACGTGCCGGTGATGTTCATCGTCGGCGACGAGGAGCAGGAGCTGCGCCGCACCGGCATCCGCCGTGCCTATTACGCGCTGCTCAAGCGCGGCGTGCCGGTGGAAATGCTGATGTATCCCCACGCGCGCCGGGCTTTCGACTTCCGGCAGGATCAGCGCGAGGAGGAGAAAATGGCGACCGAGGATGCAGCGCAGCGGGCCGCGACCTTCATCCGGCGTGCGCTGAACCGCTGATTTGGCGTCCAATTGCGGTTAGGAGTTTGTCGCGGTAGCGTCTCTCGCGTATAATCCTTTCTCCAAGAACAGCGGGACGGGCTGCAATCCGTCCCGCTTGTCGTATCAAACCCAATAAAATCAGGAGCTTGTCGTGTCCTCGCGTACGCCTGCCATTCTTGTACTGAAGGATGGCACGGTATTTCGAGGCGTATCGATAGGCGCTGAGGGCCTGGTTGCCGGGGAAGTGGTGTTCAACACCGCGATGACCGGATATCAGGAAATCCTTACCGACCCCTCGTACTGCCGGCAGATCGTTACTCTGACCTATCCGCATATCGGCAACACCGGCGCCAATCCTGAAGACGTTGAATCTGAAAAAATCCAGGCCGCCGGCCTGGTGATCCGCGATTTGCCGCTGCAGGTCTCGAATTTCCGTTCCACCCAGGCCCTCGACGATTACCTGCGCGCCGGCAAAGTGGTGGCGATCGCGGGCATCGACACCCGCAAACTGACGCGACTGCTGCGCGACAAAGGTGCGCAGGACGGCTGCATCATGGCCGGCAAAATCGATGAAAAGGCGGCACTGAAGGCGGCCAGTGAATTTCCGGGTCTCGTCGGCATGGATCTGGCGAAGGTGGTGTCCTGCGCGAAACCCTACGAAACCGATGAGTCGGTGTGGGGGCTCGGTTCCGGCTACGGCAAACGCGGCGAAGCGAAATTCCATGTCGTCGCTTACGACTTCGGCGTCAAGCGCAACATCCTGCGCATGCTTGCCGCACGCGGCTGCAAATTGACGGTGGTGCCGGCGCAGACGCCCTCAGCCGAGGTGATGAAACTCAATCCCGACGGCGTGTTCCTCTCCAACGGTCCCGGTGATCCCGAGCCCTGCGACTACGCGATTCGCGCCATCCGCGAGCTGCTCGGGATGGGGGTGCCGCTGTTCGGCATCTGCCTCGGCCACCAGCTGCTGGCGCTGGCCTGCGGTGCGAAAACGCTGAAAATGAAATTCGGTCACCATGGCGCCAATCACCCGGTGCAGGATCTCGACACCAAACGGGTGATGATCACCAGCCAGAACCACGGCTTTGCGGTGGACGCAAAAACGCTGCCGGCCAATGCACGGGTGACTCACGTTTCCTTGTTTGACGGCAGCCTGCAGGGTTTTGCGCTGACCGACAAACCTGCATTCTGTTTCCAGGGACATCCGGAGGCGAGTCCGGGGCCGCACGACGTCGATTACCTGTTCGACCGGTTCATCGAATTGATGGGCAGGAAAAAGACCGGGACGGTGCAGAATGCCTAAGCGTACAGACATCAAAAGCATCCTGATCATCGGCGCCGGCCCGATCATCATCGGCCAGGCCTGTGAGTTCGATTATTCCGGTGCCCAGGCCTGCAAGGCGCTGCGCGAGGAAGGTTACCGGGTCGTCCTCGTGAACTCGAATCCGGCGACGATCATGACCGATCCGGGCATGGCGGATGCGACTTACATCGAGCCGGTGACCTGGCAGGTGGTGGAGAAGATCATCGCAGCCGAGCGGCCGGATGCGCTGCTGCCAACGATGGGCGGCCAGACCGCGCTCAACTGCGCGCTCGATCTGGCGAAGCACGGCGTGCTGGAAAAATACGGCGTGGAAATGATCGGTGCCTCCAAGGAAGCCATCGACAAGGCCGAGGACCGCGAAAAGTTCAAGAAGGCGATGGCCAAGATCGGCCTGGAAAGTCCGCGTTCCGCACTGGCGCACAGCATGGAGGAGGCGCTGCAGGTGCAGGCCGTGGTCGGTTTCCCCACCATCATCCGCCCCTCGTTCACGCTGGGCGGCACTGGTGGCGGCATCGCCTACAACCGCGAGGAATTCGTCGCCATCGTCGAGCGCGGCCTCGACGCCAGCCCGACCAAGGAGGTGCTGATTGAGGAATCGGTCATCGGCTGGAAGGAATACGAGATGGAGGTCGTGCGCGACCGTGCCGACAACTGCATCATTGTCTGTTCCATTGAAAACTTCGACCCGATGGGGGTGCATACCGGCGATTCGATCACCGTGGCCCCGGCGCAGACGCTGACCGACAAGGAATACCAGATTCTGCGCAATGCCTCGATTGCCTGTCTGCGCGAAATCGGCGTCGATACCGGCGGCTCGAATGTGCAGTTCGGTATCAATCCCGAGGACGGGCGCATGGTAATCATTGAGATGAACCCGCGGGTGTCGCGCTCCTCGGCGCTGGCGTCGAAGGCCACGGGTTTTCCGATCGCCAAGGTGGCGGCCAAGCTCGCTGTCGGATACACGCTCGACGAACTGCGCAACGAAATTACCGGTGGCGCGACTCCTGCATCGTTCGAGCCGAGCATTGACTACGTCGTCACCAAGATCCCGCGTTTTGCCTTCGAGAAATTCCCCCAGGCTGATGACCGCCTGACCACGCAGATGAAATCGGTGGGCGAAGTGATGGCCATGGGCCGCACCATCCAGGAATCGATGCAAAAGGCGCTGCGCGGTCTGGAAACCGGTGCTGACGGTTTTGACGAAAAAACCACCGATCCCGACATCATCGAGAACGAGCTGGGCGATCCGGGGCCGGAGCGGATTTTCTACGTCGCCGACGCCTTCCGCGTCGGCATGACCCAGGAGCAGGTCTTCGGTTTTTCGCGCATCGATCCCTGGTTCCTGGCGCAGGTTGAGGATATCGTGCGCCAGGAACAGTCACTGGCCGGGAAGAAACTCAAGGACTTCGATGCCGCTGCGTTGCGGCGGCTCAAGCGTGCCGGTTTTTCCGATGGCCGTCTGGCGAAACTGCTGATGGTTGAGCAGGACGATGTGCGCGCGCGTCGCCATGAGCTGGGCGTGCGCCCGGTTTACAAGCGTGTGGATACCTGTGCGGCTGAATTTTCGACCAGCACCGCCTACATGTACTCGACGTATGAAGAGGACTGCGAGGCGCAGCCGACCAACCGCAAGAAGATCATGGTGCTCGGCGGTGGGCCCAACCGCATCGGCCAGGGCATCGAATTCGACTATTGCTGCGTGCACGCGGCGTTGGCGCTGCGCGAGGATGGTTTCGAGACCATCATGGTCAACTGCAATCCCGAGACCGTTTCCACCGACTACGATACCTCTGACCGTCTGTATTTCGAACCGCTGACGCTGGAGGATGTGCTGGAGATTGTCGCCATCGAGAAGCCTGTGGGCGTGATCGTGCAATTCGGCGGGCAGACGCCGCTGAAGCTGGCGCGCGACCTCGAGGCCAACGGCGTGCCCATCATCGGCACCACACCGGATTCGATCGATATCGCGGAAGATCGCGAGCGTTTCCAGAAGCTGCTGCACAAGCTGAAACTGAAGCAGCCGCCCAACCGCACCGCGCGCAGCGAAGCCAAGGCGCTGACCGCTGCCGCCGAGATCGGCTACCCGCTGGTGGTGCGGCCGTCGTACGTGCTGGGCGGCCGCGCGATGGAAATCGTCCATGAACAGAGCGAACTCGAGCGCTACATGCGCGAGGCGATCAAGGTGTCGAATGATTCGCCGGTGCTGCTCGACCGTTTCCTCAACGACGCCACTGAGGTCGATGTCGACGCGGTCAGCGACGGCAACGAGGTGATCATCGGCGGCGTGATGGAGCACATCGAGCAGGCCGGGGTGCATTCCGGAGATTCGGCGTGCTCGCTGCCGCCGTTTTCGCTGTCACCGGTGCTGCAGGAAGAGCTGCGCCGCCAGACCGTGGCGATGGCCAAGGCGCTTAAAGTAAACGGCCTGATGAACGTGCAGTTTGCGATCCAGCACGGGTCCGAAGGTGACGTGGTTTACGTGCTCGAGGTCAACCCGCGTGCATCGCGCACGGTGCCTTTTGTATCCAAGGCGGCGAGTCTGCCACTGGCAAAGATTGCCGCGCGCTGCATGGCGGGCATATCGCTGGCGAGCCAGGGCGTTACCCGCGAAATCGTCCCCCCTTACTACTCGGTGAAGGAAGCCGTGTTTCCGTTCATCAAGTTCCCCGGTGCCGACACCATCCTCGGCCCGGAAATGAAATCCACCGGCGAGGTCATGGGCGTTGGTGAAACTTTTGCCGAGGCTTTCGTCAAATCGCAGCTCGGTTCGGGTGAAAGGCTGCCGAAGGCAGGACGGGTATTCATCAGCCTGCGCGATGATGACAAGGCGCGGGTTCTCGATACTGCAAGGGTACTGGCAGGCATGGGATTCAGCCTGGCGGCTACGCACGGTACCGCGAAGGCGCTGGAGGCTGCGGGTCTTGCGGTCACCAGGGTAAACAAGGTGGCCGAAGGCCGTCCGCACATCGTCGACATGATCAAGAACGGCGAGATCGCGTTCATCATCAATACCGTCGAGGAAAAACGTACGGCTATCCGCGATTCGTATTCGATCAGGCGCGCAGCGCTGCAGCAACGGGTTACACTCTATACCACGATAGCCGGCGCTCGCGCGGCGGCCAACGGCATGGCACAAGCGCGCGAGTTGCAGGTTTATGCCGTGCAGGATCTGCACAAACGGCTGACGGCCTGAGTTCAAGGCGGCGTTTGGCGTCGCTGCCCGGCGGCTCTGCAAAATTTTTCAGGTTAATACGGAAGATGGGGGGTATAACCCATGAATGCGAAAACTCCATTGACGGTCAAAGGCGCTGAATTGCTGCGCGCGGAATTGCACGAGCTCAAAACCGTGCAGCGGCCGTCGATCATCAATGCCATCGCGGAGGCACGTTCCCACGGGGATCTCTCCGAGAATGCCGAATATGCGGCGGCCAAGGAGCGGCAGAGCTTCATCGAGGGTCGCATCGCCGAACTTGAATCGAAAATCTCGAATGCGCAGATCATAGACCCTTCCACGATTGATACCGATGGTCGTTGCGTATTTGGTGCAACTGTTGATCTCGAGGAGTCGGGCGGAGCCGCTGTGACCTACCAGATCGTCGGTGACGACGAGGCCGACATCAAGCAGGGCAAGATCTCCATCAGTTCCCCGATCGCGCGTGCGCTGATCGGCAAGTACGCAGGCGATGTTGCTGAGGTCCAGGCACCCGGTGGCCTGCGCGAATACGAAATTATCGACGTCCGCTACGTTTAGTGCACCGCTTCGCTGACGCGTTGCGGTCGGTTGCCACGACTCTATGGGTCGGCGGGATGTGGATTACCGGCTATGCGGTTGCGCCGGTGCTGTTTTCGGTCCTCCCGGACCGCACGCTGGCCGGCGCGGTGGCCGGACGTTTGTTTGCCTCGATGGCGTGGATCGGCATCTTGTGCGCCGCTTGCCTGCTGACGCTGGGCTTCCTGCGACATCGTGCCGCCGTATTGCACATGCCGGCTTTTCGCATCGTAGTGCTGATGCTGGTGCTGGTCTGTGCCGGACACTTCGGGGTGCAGCCCGTGCTTGCGGATCTGAAGGGGCAGGCCCTGCCGCTACCCGTGATGGAGTCGGATTTGCGCGAACGCTTTGCCTTCTGGCACGGCGTTTCTGCCGTGATTTATCTCGTCCAGAGCCTGCTCGGCGTGGCCCTGGTCATTACTGCCTTTCGTGAAAAAAATCGCAGTGCCGGCGGTGCCTGAAACGAAATTCCAGTACCGCGGGTCAGGATCCCTGGTAGCTGCGTTTGGTGCGGCGGGGTTCGCTGCGCGATCGCGCGGGTTTCGCACCGGCTTTGGCGTTGTCCTTCCGGCGTGATGAACGCGGTGCGGTTTCGTCATCGGGACGCGGCCGGTAGACGACGAGGATTTTTCCGATATGCTGCACGGGTGCGGCGTCGAGTTGGTTGCAGACGGTATTGATGAGACTTTCGCGCGCCCCGCGGTCGTCGCCGAGCACGCGTATCTTGATCAGTTCGTGGCTTTTGAGAATGGCGTCGATTTCGCGTGAGACCGCGGGTGTAAGCCCGGCATCACCGATCATCACGACGGGTTGCAGGTGGTGGGCGCGGGCGCGCAGCGCACGGCGTTCGGCAGGTGTCAGGTTCAGCATGGTGCGAAGTTTAACAGGGCGCGGCGATTGACTGACGGTTATGGCCAAGAACAAATCCAGCAAAGCTTGGATGCACGAGCATGTCACTGATCCCTATGTGCGGCGGGCGCAATCCGAGGGCATGCGGTCGCGGGCGGCCTACAAGCTGCAGCAGCTGGCCG
>Ga0222713_10004844_pt1 | contig 13337 bp, 14 predicted proteins | sample C33_649DmetaG_FD_165061 | JGI IMG/M metagenome (GOLD analysis project Ga0222713, IMG submission 165061) | Estuarine water microbial communities from San Francisco Bay, California, United States - C33_649D | ecosystem: Environmental > Aquatic > Marine > Unclassified | place: USA: California...
CGACGAGGACGACGCTGTTCTGACGTTGCTCGGGTCGTCACGCACCCGTGCGTGACGGGGTCGTCAATCTGACGAGACCGCGCCCGCCACGCCGTCCTTGCGAAGTTGGGCGGCGAGTCGTGCTGCATCGGCCGCCAATCGCTCGGCGGGAACGTTCTGCTCTTGATTGGCGAAATTCAGGTGCGACATTTCCTCGGCGGGAATGCAGTGCAAGTGGACGTGTTGAACCTCGAATCCGGCGATGACCAGACCAACTCGATCGGAACGAAATGCAACGCGTTGAGCGAGTGCCACGCGACGGGCGATGTCGAAGACGTGGGCGTTGAGATCGGCCGGCATGTCCATCCAGTGGTTGATCGGTTCACGAGGTACGACCAGGGCATGTCCTGGACGAATCGGCGCGATGGTCATGAAGACGACACAGCGATCGTCCTTCAGGGCGAAGTGTCCGGGAAGTTCACCGGCGATGATCTTCGAGAAGAGCGACGTCATGCAGAGCGACGATAGTTCACGGCACGGGCGAACTAGCCTCCCTGCGGTGGCGCGCAACTTCGCAACATGGCCGAACGTCGTCACGCTCGCCCGACTCGCATGTTTGCCCGTGTTCCTGTGGCTTCTCTTTTCCCGGAACGATCGCGAAGCGGCCGCCTACCTTCTCGGTGTCCTGGGAACGACCGATTGGATCGACGGTTGGCTCGCCCGGCGGCTGGATCAACGAAGTGAATTCGGTGCCGTGTTCGACCCGGCGGTGGATCGACTCCTGTTCATCGTGGGGGTGGGTTCCATCGTGCTCGACGGGGCGGTGCCGGCGTGGCTCGGATGGTCGGTGGTGGCACGCGAGGTGTTCATCGGCGCGCTGATGGTTGGCGGTACCACGTTGGGGATGGCGCGGTTTCCCGTGAACCAGTGGGGCAAGAACTACACGTTTGCGTTGATGATCGCATTTCCACTGCTCCTCATCGGTGCAAGTGATGCCGGTTGGGCGCTCGGTGGAAGGAATGCCGGTTGGGCCATCGCGATTCCCGGGCTCGTGATCAGTTATCTCACCGCCGTGGCATACGTTCCACAGGTGATACGCGGCGTACGGACGGCACGACGCAGCCGGTCCGCATCAGCCGCAACCTCACCCTGAGGCTACGGTTGAGGGCATGTTGATACCGAAGGACCTCTCGTACACACCGCAACATGAATGGGTGAGAATCACCGGCAACGTGGCACGAGTTGGCATCACCGATTATGCACAGGACGCGTTGGGTGACGTGGTGTTCGTCGGGGTGCCGAGCGTCGGGGCCACCGTCACAGTCGACGAGTCCTTCACCGAGGTGGAGAGCACCAAGAGTGTTTCCGACATCTACGCGCCGGTAGCCGGCACGATCACTGCGGTCAACGAGGCACTCGCCGACCAACCGGAACTTCTGAACCGGGATCCCTACGGTGACGGCTGGATTTGTGAAATCACCATCGACGGACCGGTTCCCAGTTTGATGGACGCTGCGGCATACGAGGCGCTGCTCGCTGGGTGACCGTGCAATACGTCTTCTGCAACCAGTGCGGTCACCGCAATCCACCGGTGTCGACCTTCTGTTCGGTATGCGGTGGGGTATTGGACAAGCCGAGTCTGCGAACCGGGGTGCTACCCAAAACCGACCCGTTGCTCGATGGCATCTTCGACGACGACAACGCGGTGGTGCAGGAGGGGGAGGTTGCGCCAGGCGAGGTGATGCTGGTCATACGGCAGGGACCCGAGATTGGAACGCGCTATTCCCTGGTGGGTGAACAGATCTCCGTCGGACGAGTCCCCGACAACGACATCCAATTGGACGACGTCACCGTCTCGCGTCAACATGCGGTGTTGGTCCGGCAGGGCACGGCATGGCTCGTGCGGGATCTGGGCTCGCTGAACGGCACGTACGTGAACAACGAGCGCGTGGACGAGTCCGTGATCGAGCATGGTGATGCACTGCAGATCGGCCGTTTTCACCTCGTTGCCTTCTTCGGTTGAGCGACGTGTCGGAGACCTTCCTCTCCATTGGGGAGGTGCTCGCGGCGTTGTCGGAGGAGTTCCCCGATGTCACCATCTCCAAGATTCGATTCCTTGAGAGCCAGGGACTGATCAATCCGGAGCGCACCAGTGCGGGCTACCGGAAGTTCACCGAGGCCGAGGTGGATCGACTCCGATTCATCCTGCGCGAGCAGAAGGACAACTTCCTTCCCCTTCGCGTCATTCGCGATCGTCTCGATGGCGAGACGAGTGACGGTCTGCTTCGTCCGCAGGACGTGACCGATCCGAGCATGCCACGCGGTATTCGGGTGCCGTCCGCCGGCCACCCCACGCATCGGCTGGCGACACAGCGCGCGGGAGCGGATCACTCCGCGCCCGGCGGAAGGTCGGGTGCCCGCAAGCGCAACGAGCGTCTCACGCATGCCGACATGCTCGAGGCGACCGGCGTGTCGAGCGAGATGCTCGGCTCGCTCGAGAGGATGAAGTTCGTACGTCCGTTGATGGTGGGGAGTGAGCCGTACTACGACGAAACCGATCGCGACATCGTCCATCTCGCGGGTCGGTTGGCTTCGTTCGGTATCGATCCGCGGTTGCTGATGTCGTGGCGGCTCTCCGCGGAGCGAGAGGCCGACGTGTTCGAGCCGCTCGTGCGTGCGGTGATGTCGCGACGAGGCTCGGACGCCGGCGGTGGGGCGAGTTCCCCGACATCGGTCAGCAACCGAGACGACGCGATGAAGTTGCTCGACGATCTCATTGCGCTCGGCGAGGAGTTGCGTACCGCCCTCTTGCGCAACGTCACCAAAGGACTGCGCAACGACGCCTGACCGATTGCTACGCTGACGCCATGAGCGCCAGCGATTCGGTCGACCTCGAATTGCTCGGCGTGCGAATCGAGGCCCCGGCAAACCAACCGCTCATGCAGCTGCGGGAGTCAGAGGGCGACCGACGACTCCTGCGCATCTACATCGGTGCTTCGGAGTACATGGCAATCGAACACGCGCTGGAGGGACGAGTTCCCATGCGTCCGCTCACCCACGACTTGCTCGTGAACGTGTTCGAGGATCTCGGGGCACATCTACGTCGCGTCGTCATAACGGAGATGCGCGACAACACCTACTATGCCGAGATTCAGTTGCTGCACCAGGGTCAGACCCATGCGATCTCGTGTCGCCCGTCGGACGCGGTGGCGGTTGCCGTACGTGCCGCCATCCCGATTTCGGCTCATCGGGGGGTGATGGACGAGGCGGGGATCGTCGTGCGGTCGGACGAGGACGACTCGGAGGAGATTCTGGTGGAGTTTCGCGATTTCATCGACAACATCAGTCCCGAAGATTTCCAGGAGAACCCTGAGGATTCGGGGAAGTAACAGCCGACGGTTGGCGGTGAGCCGCCGTAGCCGTAGCGTGTCAGTTCCATGGCAGTGACGCGGGTGAGCCAGTTCGATTCGGTCCGCACGTTCAGCGGTACCCACGCTGCACAGATCGTCGGTATCACCTACCGGCAACTCGACTACTGGGCGCGCACGGACCTCGTGCGTCCCTCGGCGCACGACGCCTCGGGAAGCGGGTCGCGACGCGAGTACGTCTACCGAGACCTCCTGGAGTTGAAGGTCATCAAGAACTTGTTGGACGCCGGAATAAAACTGGAATCCGTGCGCGCGGTGTTCAACTACCTGCGCAGGCACGTCACCACCGATGTGGCGTCCGCCCACGTGGTGATCAGCGGACAAAGCGTCGTACTTTGCGACGGTGAGCACCTGATCGACGCCGTTCGCAACGGCCAGGGTGTCCTGAACGTGTTGCCGCTTGCCAACGTGAAACACGAACTGGACGCGAGCATCGTCGAGTTGAAGCGTCGCGAGCAGCAGGAGTACTCGGCTGCACGACAGGCCAATGAAGCCAAGTCCGGATCAACGGCTCGCTCGTTGCCAACTCGTCGTAGCATCGCCCGCTAACTAAATGACGGGATGCCGTTCGGTCGCCGTATGAACGGGCATCGCGTCTCGTCATGAGTGGCCATCGCGTCTCGCCGCTCGACGAGGTGCACCGCGAATTGGGCGCCAAGATGGTGCCATTCGGTGGATGGGAAATGCCGCTGTCGTATCCCACCGGAACCATCGCCGAGCACATGGCCTGTCGTAACGATGCCGCGGTATTCGACGTATCGCACTTGGGCACGGTGCGAGTCGAGGGTGCCGGGGCCTTCAATGTGTTGCAACGTGAGTTCACCAACGACCTGCGCAAGTTGGCTCCAGGACGTGCGCAATACACCCACGCCTGCAACGATCGAGGTGGCGTCACCGATGACATCATCGTGTGGTGGTTATCCGAGGAGTGTTTCGACGTGATGCCGAACGCCTCGAACACCGAGCGCGTGCGCTCCGTGGTCGGCGGTACCGATACCACGACCCAGCGCGCGATTCTTGCGGTGCAGGGGCCGCACGCACGACACCGCCTCGCCACGGTGTCGCAGGGTGCCGCGAACGTGAAGCGGTTTCGCGTCGAGACGGTGGACGTCCTCGGCGTACCGTGCGTGGTGGCGGGTACCGGTTACACGGGTGAGGATGGTGTTGAGATCGCGGTTCCCGTCGATCACGCACCCAGCGTTGCGCGGGCATTGATCGCCGCCGGTGCGACCATGGCGGGTCTGGGTGCACGTGACACCTTGCGACTCGAGGCAGGGCTGCCGTTGCACGGCCACGAGCTCTCCGCGGACATCAGCCCCCTCGAAGCCAATCTCGGTTGGGTCATCGGTTGGGACAAGGACGATTTTCGGGGCAAATCGGCATTGGCCAACGAGCGGGCCGTCGGTGTCCGACGAAAACTCTGCGGGATTCGTACGATCGGACGTCGGCCCCCGCGTGATGGAGCTCGCGTGATGGTGGATGGTGTCGACAGCGGCGTCGTGACGAGCGGCAATTTCTCGCCGGTCCTCGGGACCGGGATCGCATTCGCATTGCTCACGCCCGAGGCGACGCAGGTTGGTCGTTCGGTGGTGGTGAAGGTTCGGGACAGTGAACTCCCGGGCACCGTCGTGGCTACGCCGTTTGTGACTGCTCCGAAGTAGATCCCGCCGGGGGTGCGGTGGTTTTTGGCGTCAGGTTGGACATCGCCTTGCTCGCCAGCGACGGCAGGAATCCAACCAGCGATCCGGCTTGATCGGCCATTGCAGCGATGCGTCGGATTGGTTCCTCCACGTCGTCGAGCAGGCGGTTCACGCGGGAGGCGGCGTGATTGAGATTGTCCATGGTTGCGCCGACGTTCTCCAGCGCAACGATGAGTGCTTCGACCGTACGTCGGCCTTGATCGGCCAACTTGACGCCCTCGGTGACGGGATCGATGCTGCGCAACAGCGTAAGTAGGTCGCCAACGATCTTCTGAACGTCGAACTGGGGTGGTGGAGTCGTGCTCATACGTTGGTTGCAAGCGACTCTAGGGGCTCGCACGAGCACACCAAATTTCGGTCACCGTGCGCGGCATCGATTCGAGACACCGGTGGGAAATATCCGCGACTCCGAAGCGACGCAAGTGGGTACAGGGCGTAGGAGCGTGGGTAGATGCGGTCCCAATCGCCACTCACGTCCTCCACGGTGTGGGGCGCGTGGCGCAACGGTGAGTCCTCGAGGTTCCACTCACCGGACTCCACTCGGGTGATCTCCGCGCGGATTGCAATCATGGCGTCACAGAAGCGATCGAGTTCGGCCAACGACTCGCTTTCTGTCGGCTCCACCATGAGCGTGCCGTTCACGGGGAAGCTCATGGTGGGAGCATGGAACGCATAGTCCATCAATCGCTTGGCGATGTCGTCCACGGTCACGCCGGTGCGTTTGGTGATGTCTCGAATGTCGAGGATGCATTCGTGCGCCACGAGACCATTGGTGCCGGTGTAGAGCGTGGGGTAGTGCTCGCGCAGTCGATGTGAGACGTAGTTCGCACTTGCAATCGCCTGCTGCGTCGCGCGCCGCAGTCCATCGGGGCCCATCAGTCGCACGTAGACCCATGAGATCGGCAGGATGCTGGCCGAACCGAACGGTGCGGCCGAAACCGGACCGACCGAGCCGGGTCGGCTCGCGTCAAAGAGTGGTTGCAGGGGATTGCCCGGAAGGAACGGGGCCAGATGCGCTCGTACACCCACGGGTCCAACTCCCGGCCCGCCACCGCCGTGGGGAATGCAGAAGGTCTTGTGCAGGTTGAGATGGCTCACGTCGGCACCGAAGTGACCCGGCTTCGCGACGCCAACCAAGGCGTTGAGGTTGGCGCCATCCACGTACACCTGACCTCCGTGGGAATGCACGAGGTCGCAGATCTCACGCACTCCCGATTCGAAGACGCCGTGGGTCGATGGATATGTGATCATGAGCGCAGCCAACCGATCGCCCGCTCGCTCACATTTCGCGCCGAGGTCGGCGATATCGACGTTGCCCTCGCCGTCGCAGGCAACGACCACCACATCCATTCCTGCCATGACTGCACTCGCGGCGTTGGTGCCGTGGGCGCTCGAGGGAATGAGGCACACCGTCCGTCGTGAATCACCCCGACTGGCGTGGTAACCGCGGATGGCAAGCAGTCCCGCGAATTCACCCTGGCTCCCCGCATTAGGTTGAAGGCTGACGGCGTCGTAGCCGGTGACCTCGCAGAGCATTCGTTGCAGCTCGTCGATGAGTCGCGCGTACCCTCGTGTGTCGCCGGCCGGTGCGTGCGGATGGATGTCGGCGAATTCGGGCCATGTGATCGGAATCATCTCGGTGGTTGCGTTCAGTTTCATCGTGCACGAGCCGAGCGGAATCATCGTTCGATCGAGTGCGAGATCCTTGTCGGCAAGACGTCGCAGGTAACGAAGCATCTCGGTCTCGGTTCGGTAGCGACGAAACGTTGCCTGATGCAGGAAGTCGTCGCGTCGCTGAAGGTCATCGGCGAGTGCGAGGCCGAGCGTTCGCTCCCGAATCTCCTCTTCGGAACAGACGGCGCCGAAGCATTCGAGGATGTCGACCACCATTCGAAGATCCGTCGTTTCGTCGAGACTGAAACCAACCGTGTTGTCGTCGACGACGCGGAGGGCGATGTTGTGCTTCGTTGCGCGCGCGTGCACCGACGCAGCGTCGACCCCACGTACGAAAATCGTGTCGAATCGCGAGCCTGCGTCGATGTGGCCGAGGTCGTGCTCGCGAATCAGCGAGACGGCAGCCTGCGTGAGTGAGTTGATACGACGGGCGATGGTTTGGAGGCCGTCGCGACCGTGCCAGGCGGCGTAGAACCCGGCAATGTTGGCGAGCAGCGCCTGTGCAGTGCAGATGTTGCTGGTGGCCTTCTCGCGGCGAATGTGCTGCTCGCGGGTTTGCAGGGCCAGCCGAAGGGCGGGGCGACCCTTGGTGTCCGTGCTCACGCCGACGAGACGACCGGGCAGCGAGCGCGCGAATGAGTCGGTGGCGGCGAGGAATGCGGCGTGCGGACCGCCGTAACCCATCGGAACGCCGAAGCGCTGAGCGCTGCCGACGGCAATGTCGAAACCGAGCGATGCCGGAGTCGTCAGCAGCGTGCTTGCCAGAAGATCCGTAACGCACACCGCCACTCCGCCGCGTTGGTGCGTCGCGTCAACGATGGACCGTGTTTCAGCGTCGGTCGCCACGATGCCGCTCGACGACGGTCGCGAGACCACCACGCAGAAGGCATCGACCGACGCAAGTTCGTCGAACGGGACCAGTAGCACCTCGATACCCACCGGTTCGCATCTCGCCCTGAGTACGGCGATGCTGTGGGCGTGGGTGTCGCTGTGCACCGCGACGGTGCGACTCTCGGACTTGGTGGTTCTGCGAGCCATGGTCACCGCCTCCGCGATGGCAGTCGACTCGTCCAGCAGCGACGCATTTGCGATGCCGAGCCCGGTGAGTTCGGTGATGACCGTCTGGAAGTTCAGTAGTCCCTCGAGTCGGCCCTGACTGATCTCTGGTTGATACGGGGTGTAGGCCGTGTACCATGCCGGATTCTCGAGCACGTTTCGCAGAATGACCGGCGGGGTGATCGTGGGGTAGTAGCCGGCACCGATCGCGCATCGACGCACCACGTTTTCCCTCGCAATCTCGCGGAGTTCCGCCAACACCTCCGTCTCGGACAGCGCAGCGGGTAGGGCAAGGGCCCGGTCGTGCATGATTGCGGCCGGAACGACGGCTGAAACCAGCGCATCGTTGGACTCGTATCCAAGTTCGCGAGCGATTCCGGAACGCTCGTCTGCGTTCGGGCCGATGTGGCGTGTTTCGAAAGTCATGGTGCCTCGCTGTCGACGGTGGTGATCCCGGTACGTGACCGCACCGGCACCCCCGCTGTCCCTGATACCTGAGAGCTTTGGCGATGACTCGCTTATCCCCGTCGGTGGAGAAGGCGTGAGCCCCCTCGCTTTCCAGCGTTGCACGTCGCCTCGGTTCGGGGACCTGAGAGGTTCCGGGGTGGTTGCTCCTTCGGTGTGACGGTGCACCGGACGTGCACTTCACTCTCCCGAGGCGACGATTGCAGTCGAAAGCGTAGTACGCGACCGGGTGATCACCGCAACGGTGCGCCGTCTAGAGTGACGCCATGACCGCAGCCCCGATCACCTCCAGAGCCCTCACCGACGCCGTCAGCCCGTTTTTTGGCGACTTGGGAAGCAAGTACATGCTCGATCCCGCGACCGCCGAGATCGGCAAGGCCGCCGGGTACTCCGACGGGTTCTCGTTCTACATGGCTGGACGAGGCGGCGTCCTCGGCGACGTCGATGCCGATGTGGTGTATTCGGCGTTCATGTTCTTCGACCACAACCTCGTGCGCAAGATGTGGGAACGAGGCACTGCGGTGGAGGGCGCACGAAAGGCCGGAACCCGTTACGCGGGCGCAGCCGACGCCTGGGGCAAGGCACATCTCGCAGGCTTCGGTGGCACCGCGCGCTTCAACGAACTGGCGCAGAAGGTCGTGGACTCCGTCGACGTCGGAGGTCTCTCGTTGTTCGCCGGACTTCGAGCCGAACCGCTCTCGAGCGACCCGGTGGAGCGTACGTACCGGTTGGTGACGTACCTGCGCGAACTCCGCGGTTGCATCCACATCAATGCGGTGGTTGCCGAAGGGCTCTCGGGAATCGAGGCGGTGCTGGCGTCGCAGAACGGGGAGTTCTTCGCCAAACTGCACGGGTACCAGGAGCCGTACCCGAACGTGGCACACCTTGCCGAACGTCGGGCCCATGCCGAGGAGGTCACCGCACAGCGGATGGCCGACATCTACGAGCGTTCGTTGACCGGAGCGGAGCGGGGCGAGTTCGCCGCGCTCGTTGCGGAATTGAAGACGGCCGTCGTTTAGTCGTCGTCTAGACGCAGCGGTTGGTGAGCGTTCCGACGCCGTCGACGCTGGATACGAGGACGTCCCCCGGCGCAAGGAAGCGGGGCGGCTTGCGGGCTGCGCCGACGCCGCTCGGTGTTCCGGTAAATATGACGTCGCCGGGGAGCAGCTCGACGATCGTCGAAAGGTACGCAACGAGCCGGGGAATGGAAAAGATCAGGTCGTTGCTGTTCGATTGCTGCACCACCTCGCCGTTCAACGTGCAGGTGAGCGCGAGCGAGTCGCGCTGGGAAAGTTCTCGCGCGTCCACCAACCACGGGCCGAAGGGGGTGAATCCGGCACGACTCTTGCCGAGGCTGAACTGCGGCGGCTGAGTGGCACGTTGCAACAAGCGGTCGCTTACGTCCTGCCCGACGCAGATGCCGGCGATGCGGTCCCAGGCGTTCGACTCGGGGATGTCGCGTCCACCGGACCCCACCACCGCAACGACCTCGATTTCCCAGTCCACGGTGGCCACGGTGATCGGGATGTCACCGTGCGGCGCGTTCACCGACGACGCGAACTTGGTGAACGTGAGCGGAGAATCGGGTATTGGTGCACCCGTCTCCACGGCGTGGGCGCGGTAGTTGAGTCCGATACCGAAAATCTGACGCGGTTCGGGGGACGGCGCCCCGAGATCCATTGCCGAGAACGCAACGGGTGTCGCCTGAAGCGAGGGCGCAACGTTTCGTAATTCGTCCCAACGGGCGAACACACCCATCGGGAAATGACCGAACGTGCCATCGGTGGCTCGTTCGAGATCGATGGCAGTACCACCACCGTCTGGCTGCGTCGACGCGATGATCGATGCCCGTCCGTTGATGTTGGCGAAGCGGAGGTTTCCGGACGGTTGGGACATGTCCATCACAGTAGTTTCTGGACTACCCATGCACGTATTGATCGTTGGTGGTGGCTCGGTGGGACTCACCACTTCCATCGCACTGTCGTCGGTGGAGGTATCCAACACCGTGATCGAGCAGAGCGCCGACGTCTACGGTTTGCCGCGGGCAGTCGTGATGGACGCTCTTCGTGTCGAATTGTGCCTCAGTGGCGACGGTGCCTCGGCCACGGGCCGAGTTCGTTGATGGCAGCGACGGTGCCCGCGATCGACTCGGGTGGAACGGGATGGCTGATGAGGTAGCCCTGTGCCTTGGCGCAACGCATCTCGCCGAGGGCCTGCAGTTGGGAAACGGTCTCCACACCCTCGGCGACCATGTCCAGACTCATCGATTCGCACATCGCGACGATGGTGCGAACGAGGGCGCGGGCGTCGGCATCGTCGGCAACGCCCTGGATGAACGTTCGATCGATCTTGAGTCGCTGGATGGGGAACTTCTGGAGCAACGACAGGGATGAGTACCCCGTACCGAAGTCGTCGATTGCCACGCGCACGCCGAGCTCGCACAACCTGGTGAGCGCAACCAGCGCCTGATCGGGCTGCGCGATCATCACGCCCTCGGTGACCTCCAACCAGAGTTGTTTGGCGGGAATGTGGGCACGTGTGAGCGCCTCACTCACCACGTTGACGAAGTTCGGGTCGCTCAACTGCCGGGGCGAAACGTTGACGGCCATCGTGGCGTCGCGAGCACAGATTCCACTGGCGATCCAGTCGCTCAAGTGGGTGAGTGCTTCCAGCAGTGCCCATGAACCGATCGGCACGATGGTGCCCGTCTCCTCGGCGATGGGTATGAACTCGGCGGGGGAGATGGTGGAGCCATCCTCGCGATCCCAGCGCATGAGTGCCTCGAAGCCGACCACTTCACCGAGGCCGACGTCGATGATCGGCTGGTGTACCAACCGCAATTCCCGTCGCTCCAATGCGCGATACAGCGCGGTTTCCACGGCCAGTCGTTGTGTGACGCTTTCCAGCATCGACTCGTCGAAGATTGCCACGCAGTTTCGTCCCGATTCCTTGGCGCGGTACATGGCGGTGTCGGCGTGACGAAGCAGGTCGTCGGCGGAGTTGGTCACCGACGGTCGATAGGTGGAAACTCCGATGCTCGCCGACACGAAGACGTCGCCCTGACGCAGGGACAGCGGCTCATGGAAGGATTCAAGAACGCGGTCGGCGAGCACCATGGATTCGTTGGGGCCCGCAGTCTGCGGGTCGAGCACGACGAACTCGTCTCCTGCGATGCGTCCCACCACGCAGCGGGTCGGTAGCACCACCCGCAGGCGCTCCGCAACGGCGATCAGCACGTCGTCACCAGCCGCGTGTCCGAGGCTGTCGTTGATGTTCTTGAAGCGATCAACGTCGATGAAGAGAACCGTTGGCTCCCTGCCATCGCGCCATGCGGTCCGCAGAGCTGTGTCGACGTGCTGCAACATGAGGCTGCGGTTGGGCAGGCCCGTGAGGGCGTCGGTCTGGGCGCTCGTCACCAAACGCGCCTGGAGTTCCGCATTGGCCCGAACCGCAAGGACCACGCGCACGAGCACGACTGCCGAGAGCACCAGGACCGACACGGTGCGAACCACTCGATCGCGCGTGTCGACGGCATCGGTCAACGCAAAAATGAAGATCGGTGCAACCAGACCGGAAATCACCACGACGAGGCGTCCGGCCATCGGACGCGATGCCCGGTAGGCCCCCTGAGCGGTGAGGAATCGGATCTCGGGGTGCAGCAGCGTTGCGGCCGCAGCGAAGAGCGCCAGGACGTAGGGCGCATTGAGTACCGACAGAGAAAGATCCGCGAGCCGCGCATCCGATAGCGCCCACAGCATGTCTCCCGTTAGTGAGGCGACCACGGCACACGATGCCAACCACACGACCGTGTTGTTCTCCGAGTCGCCGAGGAGCAGCGTTGCCAGGAGGAACAGCACCACCGCCGACAGTGAGAACGTGATGCCGCGCAGTGTTACCACGGCAGGTTCGTCGGTGATCGTGTCGAAGAGCGGTCGAAGCACGGTGATCCACAGCACGAGCCACGCACCGAGGGACAGGATGGATGCGTCGGCGAGCACCCCGATCGGCTCCCGACCGATGCGCCGTTGCACCACGAGCAGCAACCCGACGATGAGCGTGGTCTGGACCACGAGGTACGAGAACTCACCGAGGAAGTGTTCGGTGACTCCTCGTTCGGCACCCGACAAGAGTTGTCCGGCCAGGATCGCAACCGTGATGACGCCGAAACCGGCGAGGATGCGCCGATCGAGACGATGATGGCGAGCCGACAACATCGCCGCGCCGACGACGGCGAGTATGGCAATCGCGTAGAGGCCGTTACCGAAGGTGTCGGAGCGCACCGTGAGGTGCGCGATGGATGCTGCCCGTCCCATCCCGAGACCGCCCCAAGAACAACGTTCGAGCGTGCGTTCTGTCACGCGAACACCACCGAAACAACGGTAGTAAATCCCCCCGTCGATACTCGTGATTCGTTAGCGTGATAGCGGGCGGAGGTCAGTGACCTCGGGCGCGTAAGCGTCCAACGGAGACCCCTCATGTTCATCACCCGACACACCCGCCTCGGTGACGTCGCCTTGCGCGATCGCTTGTGGGAGTTCTATCGGCGTGCCTACGCGAACAATCCGTTGTTGCCGTTCACCGAACTGGTGAATCGTTCCGAATTCGACGAGGCGTTGCTGCATTCCACCAACAGGGTGTGGGTGGTGTGGGAGAACGATCGCCCGACGGTGATGACCCTCATCGCCACCGACATCACGTCGACCCGGTGGTTGAATCCCGACTACTTTCGCAAACACCACCCCGAACGCATGCGCAAGGGTCTGGTGCACTACGTGATGTGGGTGGTGGTCGATCCAGATGTGGAACTACGTGGAGCAAACATCGCCCTGGCCAAGGAGGCGTTGGCCGCAGAAGCGCGCGATGGTGCGCTCCTCGTGTTCGATCTGCCTGAGAGCAAACAACCGAGTGATGAAGGCGGTGCGGCAGAGTTGATGTTGCGAATGGGCCGAATGGTCGGTGAGGTGCAGCTCGTTCCTCTTGCAGCACAACGGTTCTTCGCCCTCGATTTCGCGCGTCTCGACGCGGACGACACCAA
>Ga0222713_10004848_pt1 | contig 13329 bp, 19 predicted proteins | sample C33_649DmetaG_FD_165061 | JGI IMG/M metagenome (GOLD analysis project Ga0222713, IMG submission 165061) | Estuarine water microbial communities from San Francisco Bay, California, United States - C33_649D | ecosystem: Environmental > Aquatic > Marine > Unclassified | place: USA: California...
AACGCAAAGTGAAAATTCGTATTGATAAGTACGATACATGGTCAATGGATCACACTCTTGCTTTGATTATTTTGCCAATGCTGAAACAGTTACATAAAACGAAACATGGTGCTCCTTGTGTTGATGATGAAGATGTGCCGGAAGGACTTGGTCTACGCAGCACTGAAGCACCACCAAAAGAAAACGATTATGACATTGATGACAATCATTTTAAACGTTGGGATTGGGTACTTGAGGAAATGATTCAAGCATTCGAATGCAAGAATAATGAGGATTGGTCTGAGAAGTATTGGACTGGTACAAGTAAAATTGAATGGCAAGACTCCGATAATGAATATAATGGACAAAAGTGTAAACGAATGGTAGAGTTAGGTGATCGAAAATGCGATTGGGATGCATACAGAGCACACGAAGAACGAAACAAAAATGGTTTTAGATTATTTGGAAAGTATTACCAAGCCCTATGGGATTGATTTGACTAAATAGTACATCACATTTAAAAATATAACAAAATGACTATTAAATTATTCAATCAAGGTTCATTATCTTTGAGTGAAATTCAAGCTGAATTTGGTGGTAATAACCCAATTGGTTTAGATGAATATTATGCTGGCAACGGCCGAGTAAATCCTGGTACTGTAGGTTATCCAAGCGGTTCAGCTGTTGCTATTCCTTCAAGCGGTGCGATATCAATTAGTAATTTTTATGGTGCCTCGGCAGAACCTAGTGCTGTTGCTTTGGCTAACTATTTCTGGAACAATCGTTCCAATTTAGTTAGATATGGTGAAGGTACAGGTCAACTAAGTTATTATCCTGGTGATAATTATAATAGAAACCATCCCAATTTTAGATATACAACTTCTGCTATTAACTCATGGTCATATTCAAATGGTGGTTTACCATTGAGTAGTATGTTCTACACTATGGTTAGTATTGCATCTGGTGGAATTGGTAATTATCCAACAATAACACCTTCTACAAATTCTGGTACTTTATTACATGATTTTGGTCCATTCACCTATGTTGGTGATGGCGCACAACCTACACCTGTTGGTAATGGATTTGGTATAACTGTTAAAACACAAACTTTTGTTGGACAGGTTAATTCAGTATCAAGTAATTCAATAACTTTCTCTGGTGGTGGTGGAAACAGAGGAGCATGGAGTTATTCATATTTGATTCCTGGAAAATGGGCGTTTGAAGGTGGACAAGGACAAATTAATTTCGATGGTTACAACTATTCAAGAACGGTGGCTGCTGGTAAAATGCACGTTATGATTGTTGAACGTGGTGGAGATTATAATAATCCATTGCCACAACCAAGTGGTGCAGCAAACGTTATAACTGCAGACCATTGGTGGTATAATGGTTCGAGTGTACAATTTGTGGTAAACACTAGTTCATCTGCAATATATCCAAGTTGGCCTGCTTCCGGACCAATTATTGGAGAAACGCCAATTATTGGTGCTATATTAACAACTTTCTAATAATAAAATAAAATGAACGATTTTCAATTTATCAAAGTAAACGAAGATTCCACAATCAAAGTGGAATACAGAACAACAAATTATACTAACATTTCTAATCCCGATGGTTTAACGGGGCAAGAATTAATTGCGTTTGTTTCAGAAAAAATAACTGAACTTTCAGCTGATGATGTTATCATTGATCCAGAAAATGATATTTTGATAACACTAGGTATTGAAGAACCTATCCGTGAAATGCTTATCATGGAAGTTGTAGAAAATGTAGTACCAACAACAGAATGAATGGTAGTAAACTGATTTTTTGAAAAGTGTCTTGGACGGGGGTGCGAATCCCCCCAAGTCCACCATAAGAATTTAGGTCTGCGCCGTGCGATAATGAAGATGACTAAGGGATCACGGACATCCAGATAATCTAAACCAAAATTCTTATGATGGGCTTGACTAGTTTCGACAAGGCAACAAGTACAAAAATTGGCTACTCGGGAAAGCAGAACCCGTAGGATTGAGGTAACTCGGTCGTAGAAGCAAAACAAAATAAATGCAAACGATGAACGTTTCTTGATGGCTGCGTAAGCACCATCGGAGTTTTGCAAGTTGAACTTAGCAACAGAATCAACTTGCTTTGGTGTATTGATTGTTGGATGGTTTACCTATTTTAGCAACTGACATTTTTTGTAATGTTTCTTGTGAATATATGTTTTTCTTACCTTTATTCCAAGGTGGTGTGCCAGAAGGTCTTCCGTTTTTAAGATTGTAGTATTTTTTACCAAACTCAGATTCTTTAATCATACGAAGAAATCTAGCCTCTTCTTTTCTGGCAGACTTCCTATCATTAAAGACTTTGATAATTTTACGTTTGAAATCGTTAGGTCTATATTGATGTTCTCCGTTAAACCAGCGTGATGAAGAAACATAACCATCAGTTATTTGTCCTTCATGCATACCAACATAGAACATCTTTCGGCATTTATCGTGCCATATATATAAAAAGAATTGCATTATTATCCTCCAAGATGTATAATGTATTTAGTAAAAGTAAACTTTCAAGTTCGCATTTACTAGGGTTTCAGTTGGTTTCCTCGTAACAGAATAACCAACTACACTACACTCATCACACAAGGAGAAAAATATGAGTAACATGACACCATTCGAGATCCGTCTCGAACTTCTAAAACTTTCTAAAGACATGCTCGAACAAGAGTATATGTCTAAACGGGAAGTTGCACATAATAACTGGCAGGTAGCTTCCGAGAATGCTCGCACTCAAGGACAACAGTTACCAACACAACCAGAATATTCACTATTCCCATCAGAACAAGAAATCATTAATAAGGCGCAAGCTTTAAATGGTTTCGTTTCTAACATTTCTGAACCTGCTAAGGTTACTAAGAAGTCGTAAGGGAAAGATAGGCTTCGGCCTATCTCACACACAGAAAGGAACCAAATGCAAAGTAGGATTGTGCTTCTAAGCGCATTTTTATCAAGTATTATTTTAATGGTAGCTTCAATCAATGTTGATATACACAACATTATGCCAATCAAGGCAAGCTATCAGTCTCTATCAAAAGAGGCACAAAAACACGTGACATGTCTGGCTGAGAATATCTATTTTGAGTCGGCACATGAACCCGTTACTGGCCAAATGGCTGTTGCGTTTGTCACTATAAATCGTGTACAGACCGGCAACTATGCTAGTAATATTTGCGATGTAGTAACTCAAAAGACCGGTAACACTTGCCAATTTTCTTGGTATTGTGATTCCTTATTTACCTCAAAACGGTTGACAATCAAGAGTACAAAGTTGTATAATGACATTAGAGAGTTAGCAACTAACCTGTACATTAATTTTGATCGTATGGAGGATGTTACAAATGGTGCGACATATTATCATGCAGATTATGTTAATCCAAATTGGACAAAACTACAGAAGGAGACTAAAATTGGCAGGCATATTTTCTACAAAAGCAAAGGTGACAAAATTGACCGAACAAAAGGAGTTATTTAATATGAACAAAGACCTTATCACTATATGTGTTTCTATAACAATCGTATTGTGTACCACAATCGTTGGAGGATTCATGTATAATTTAAACGACCGTAATAACATGGCCAAAAACATCGAAGCCGCTATTACAAAAGGTGTTGATCCATTGTCTGTTAAGTGTGCATATGAAACTGGAGCTAATCCGGTTTGCATCACAATGGCAGCAACAAAGAAATAATTTAGGAGTATATTATGGCAGTGAAACAATTTAGTATTAATCAAATCTCTAATGAAGCAGACCGCAAGAAATTGTTGGATGCTGTACAAGAGTGTTCAAATTCTATGACACGAATGGACGGAGAAAAAGATTTCATTAAAGAAGCAGTGAAAAAAGTTTCAGATGATTTGAAATTACCTAAACAAGTCGTTCAACGTTTGGTCAAAGTTTATCATAAACAAAACTATGATGAAGAAGTTGCCACGCATGAACAATTTGAGCAGTTGTATGAAACGATTGTGAAATAATGCCAACTAAAGAAGAAATGAAGAAGTTTTCTGTGGAGATTGATAGGTTCGTCTCCGAAAGAAACATCAATCATCTTGAAGCTATAGTTGAGTATTGTGCCGAAACGGGTCTCGAAACGGAAGTCGCCGCAACATTAATTAATTCGAATCTAAAGTCGAAAATTGAGTTGTTGGCTTCCGATTTGAATATGCTGAAAGTGAAGAAATCTCGTTTACCCATATGACTGGTTATGAAACATTTGCGTTATTCAATTCTTTAAAACTGCACTTCAACCGAGAATCTTACGATTACTTTAAATATAATGGTAAAAGTAACATCTCAGTTGATGCATTTGAGAATAGGCGTGACAAATACCACTTTCACAAGTTGTCAAGGAAGTACACAAACAAGGAAGACATGGAATTATTTTTCGTGTCCAACTTGGTTGAGAAACCTAATACTTGGGCTGGTGATTTGTTAACTGAAGAAGCAGATATCAATTACAAGACTCACCAAAAGGTGTTACAATCACTATCGTACTTTTTCGAAAATGATTGCCACCTGCTATTTGATGGTTGCGACAATCCAAACGATTTGTTCAAAGTGAATGACGGTGATTATCCTGTAATATTACGCAAGACCATGCAGAAGGTAACACAAATTGAAACTTTGTGCATACTTAATAAAATACTTGGCTTTGAACCTAACTGGAATGCTAGAATTGCCGATACTATTCGGTGGCCAGAATTTCGGTTAAGATTGCTCAAGTATGCCACATTTCTGCCACAGGATGTGTTAAAATATAAACTTATTCTAAAGAAGATGATATGATAAAGAAAATCTACCTCGATATGGACGGTGTTCTCTGTAACTTTGAACGCCGGTACCTTGAACTATATGATGAGTTACCTGGTTCTATGCGGGACCGGAAAGACTTTAACGTGAATTGGGATCATTTTGTGCAAACAGAACAATTTAAAACATTGGACTGGTGGCCTGGTGGTCGAGACTTGTTGACGTACATTACACAATATCAACATGAAAATGAAGTCGAGGTAGAAATTCTTTCATCTTCTGGTGGTCAAAAATACCACCGAGAAGTTGCTCTGCAAAAAATTGAATGGCTGTCTGATAAAGGCATTCCATTTAAAGCAAATATTGTTTCTGGACGTAAGGTGAAAACCGAATATGCCACACCAGAATCGATATTGATTGATGATACACATGATATTATCCAAGCCTTCATTGGTGCGGGTGGTATCGGTATACATCACAAAGATATAGGTAATACTTTAATGATGTTGGATAAACTTCTGGACAGGTCACCTATATAAGTCTATATTATGATAATGTGGACAAAAAAACTATACAACGCAATACAAATTATACAAGGAAATATATATGAGTTCATTTGCAAATCTTAAACGCAATCGTGACAATTTCGACAAGTTGTCAAAAGCGATTGAAGCAACCGGCACTCCTGCAGAAGCTGGTTCTAAAGATGACACCCGATTCTGGCAACCAGAAGTTGATAAAGCTGGCAACGGCATGGCAGTAATTCGTTTCTTGCCATCTCCCGCTGTTGATGGTGATGATGCTTTACCATGGGTTCGAGTATTCACACACGGATTTCAAGGACCTGGCGGTTGGTTCATTGATAACTGTTTGACTACTTTGAATGATAAGTGTCCTGTGTGCGAACACAATAACACACTTTGGAATTCTGGTATCGAAGCCAACAAAGATATCGCACGTAAGCAAAAACGTAAACTAACTTACATGACAAATATTTTGATCGTTTCTGATCCAAGTAATCCGTCAAACGAAGGACAGGTTCGCTTGTTCAAATTCGGTAAGAAGATTTTCGACAAGATTAATGAAGCGATGAATCCTGAATTCGCTGATGAAACACCTATCAACCCATTTGATCTATGGGAAGGTGCTAACTTCAAGTTGAAGATTCGTAATGTTGAAGGTTATCGTAATTATGACAAATCAGAATTTGCTAGCAAGTCTGCCTTGTCTGAAGATGATGCCGAGTTGGAAACAATTTGGAAGAAAGAATATTCCCTCAAGGAATTTACTGAACCAAAGTTGTTCAAACCTTACGCCCAATTGAAGACTCGTTTGGATAAAGTATTAGGCTTTGAAGGTGTTGCACCTTCAACTACTGCTGAATCTATCGATCTCTCACCACCTGCAGCTAAGTTTGCACCACGTTTAACACCTGCTGACCTTGCTGGAGATGATGACTTGGAATACTTCAAGTCTCTCGCTGAAGAATAAAACCTTCTTTACTGAACGTTTAGACCCCGCCAAGTGCGGGGTTTTTACATTCCCATTCTGGCAGGATTTAAAATGCTTGCACTCCAAATTTCCATCCAAGGATCAAAATTGTGTGCTGATGCCGCCGCATTTTGTGGCTTTGATTGTTGTGGTGCTGCAGCTGCCTGTTGATTTACCACATTTACTGTTGATGGTGAAGTATCTGGTCTATTAGCAGCAGCAAGAGATATTGATCCATCATTTAACAATTGACCTTTGATAGACGACAATAACATTTGTTGTGATGGTCTTGTTGCTTGGCCATTTTCACGTTCCTCGAAATGTAAGTGTGGTCCTGTAGAATCTCCACTGTTACCAGATAAAGCAATCTTTTGTCCTTTTTCGACCATATCACCAACAGCAACATTCATTGATTTTAGGTGTGCATATCTTGTAGTTTTACCATTTCCATGGTCAATCTCAATCATATTGCCGTAACCAGTTGCGGTGCCGGATCTTTTTACTGTTCCCTTTTCAGCTGCGTATATATCGGTACCTTCAGGCATTGCAATATCAACACCTTCATGGAAAGATGAACGTCCCGATATTGGGTGTGGTCTCATGCCATAATCACTACTTATTCTAATCGGTGCATTTGGATTTGATGGTGTTGATGATTTATATCCACCGCCATATTTCCCACCAGGTAATTCATCTTTAAATTTTTCCAAATATTTTGAGAAATTACCTTCAGTGACAACACTTCCAGTTAATTTATTATATTCTTCTGTTTTATTTTTTAAACTAGATTCGAGTTCTTGTATATCTTTCAACAACTTAACATTTGTATTATCTAAAAACAATCCACCTCTTTTTTGTTGTTCTTCAGCAAAGGCACGACCGCCTTGCATTCCTGACAATTCTTTCTCTTTTTCTTCAATTTTCTGTTTCATTTCTTCACGGGAAAATTCACCTGTAGCAGCACCCAAAACTCCTGCACCGGCAATCGCAGCTAAAGCAGCTACAGCAGTTGCCGGAGTTTTAGCATAAGCTGCTACAAATCCGGCTGTTATTGCCATGAAAATTTTGCCTTTATTGGATTGAAAAAATTCATTGAATAAAAATCCAAAAACTTTTCCTAGATTACTAAAACTTTCAGCTAAAGTTACAAATGCGGCTTTGCTGTAAACCATGGCCACATCAGCAACAGTTGCAATATGTTTACCAACAGTATCAACAATTGGAGTAAAAGCTGTTCTGACCCAAGTTAAGGTCCCAGTGAAAGCTTTTGTGTTGAACATTGTGTCCAACTTATCCGCAAATTGTTCCAGTATTGATTTATCGGATTTTAAATCAATACCTAATGTTTTAGCTAAACTATCCGCTATACCAGAAAAATCTACCTGTTCTGACAATTTTTTAATCACGTAAGCTGTTGCTGATAAACCGATGATACCGAGTATCGGTGATATTCTAGCAATTGCACCAACAGCACCTAACACTCCAGATCCAATAGTACCAGCAATACCTGCAATACCACTCAACATTGATCCACCAACACCTAATATTCCACTGGCTATACTTCCAATTAATGAAGATGATTCTGAATTACTTGTCGGTGATTTGCTTTGATCCGATGCACTTCCTTTTTTATCGGTATAAGAATTCAGTGATTTATTTCTGGCGCCAGCACCATACCACAAAGCATCTTGAGACCTTGATGCACGACCAGTCATTTTTTTAGTCAGTGTCACAATATTTTGGCGAGTAATGTTTGCATCTCTTGCCATCATATTCATATTAAAAGTATTTTTACCAATGACTCTCAACAAAGATTCTTGTCTATCATTGGATGCCAACAACTCACTTATGCCTTGTGAATCGGCAACCGAACTTGTATTTGTTGGAGAAGATGACAATGCACTGCCAGAATAACCTTTACCAAATATTTTTTGGCCAGTCAATGAAACGACACCACTACCACCAAATAAAGTATTTCTAATGTCCATTCTCTCTTTGGTTTTCTTCAATGCAGCAGAACCTAAAGAGCTTAGTATTCCTTGACTCTTCAATTCTTGTTTGTATAATTGTGAAAATTTTGTTGCCATTTATTTTCTACTTTTTCTTGCTAGTTGTTGTTGTTTTAGCTTCTCGTTTTCTTCCTCAATAAACTGAAGCAGCATAGTTATATAAACATTTCTTTCCCAAGGCATCATGTCATTTAATTCACTTAGAGAATATTTGTGATGTTGCATAAGGGCAAAATTGGTTTGGAAATGATTAGATAAACTGTCATAACGAAATATTAGACGAAAAAACTTTGGATTCCTTGAATCTCAATGTTTTCCTCATAACCACACTTATTACATTTAAAATCAATTTTTTTTGATAACTTTGGAATGTCTTCAAAGAATTTTTGTATCATAGCAAATTGGTCTTTAGTTAGACTGTCAATAAAGTCTATTAATTCTTCTTTTGGTGTATCTTTTGCATAATACATATTTTCTTCATCATAAATGTAATCAATTGATGAAATAATTGTTTCCGAAACAAAATCAACGGGGTTTTTATTTTCGGTAATTGATACATTTTCGATTGCTTTAAATGTCGGATATTTTAGAACCACACCTAATTTTGGAGTTAATTGAATTTTACCGTTTAGTTCATTAATTTCAGGTTTAACTTCCAATGCATTGAATGACAAGCTTATTAAGTTGCCACACTTGTGAGTTATATCTTCTTCTGAACCTTTAATATCATTGTTACATTTATACTGCAAATCAATAATCTCACCAACGGAACGTGCTCTTAAATTTAAAAACAGGTATTCAAAATCTAAGATAGGTAAATCTTCAATATCAATATCTGTCATTATGCAATTTTGCATAATCTGTTTGATGCCCAAGACAACAGAATTTTCATCTTCTGATTCCATGGCCATCAACAATATCTTTTCTTCTTTGACCAAGAATGGTCTGAACTGTACTTTCCTTTTAAGAAGTGGTAGTTCTAGTTCATATAACGGTGTATCAATCTTAGGTAACATTCTATCTCCATTTTAAATTAAATTCTATTTCCAAAAATCGTGGACGCTGCCCATGATCCAAATATGGATGCAGCTGCCTCTTTCAAATCATAACTGCCTTCATAAATTGTTCTATATTTTTGATAAGCAAATTGAACACTTAGTCTGTGGAAATTATCGTCAGACCAAGATAGTGGTTGTGCGGCAATTGATACTGGAAAAGCATCAATCAATTCTACCGCATAAATTTGTTTGATAAAATCATCGTACTGAATAATTTTAATATTTGTTAAGTATCGAGACTCCTGATCTTTTGCAAATCTTAAATTGTTTGTGTCGGTTGGCATAATAGCTTCCAACCAACGGTCAAACAACTTTCTTTCATAAAAATCATTAGTACACAAAAAAGAAAGTGTAGTTTCCGTATATTGTGTTTGATATGGAACTTTATATACTGGACCATAAATTTTAACGTCTGTTGTGCCTAATGTTTTTGATGGTAACTCAGCTGCTTCACATTGCATTGACAGATAACGTGTGATTGCAGGATTTGAAGACTTGGAATATCCTGTTGGTGATTGACCACCAAATGATGAAGACAATATCTCCGTCACATCAGTTGCAATTGTATTTGGTAGATTTATAATCTTTTCGAGTAGGCCAACTTCAATAAATTTGCCGATATACTCTGGTATTGGTAAAATTACCTGAAAACGATTTGGTCTAGCAAGACCATCCTTTGCCTTAATATTAGACAAGAATAAATTTGGGGCGAATGACATTAGAATTTCTTTCTTGAGTCGGAATATACTTTGTTTGTAGAAGCTCCAACAAAACTTTCCATTGGCAATAACGCAGCAATGTCCCATTCACCTGCTGAAATTTCCAGGAATCTTGACTGAACATGGTTAAACAGATATCTCTTAATGCAAGGTTGTGCCTCGAACAATTTAGATGCAGCTTTCAAAGTTTGATACGTTAATCGTAACCTTGTCGATGCGTCATACTTGTTATTATTGGCGTAATCACTTAGTTTATCTAAAAGAATGATGCGTTGCTTTGGGTGAATGTAGTGTAGATTCAGCCCTAGAAAACCGTCTTGGTAACGTTCTATTGGTAAAACCAATGGGAACCTGTCGTAATATGGCAACGAATCCTTCGTTTTCGGATCATAAAAGTAAAAGTACATTTTTCCAATAATTGTGCCCTCTCTCAATCTGGTCATGTCATTCATTAACGATTGTTTCGATGGTTTTAAATCCGAAACTTTCGAACGAAGCCAATCACGTGACTTTCGAGTGCGTGGTGTTAATCCCTCTTTTTGCAGGGATGCATTAATTCTATCTATTAAATAAGCCATGCCGTATTTATACTAGATGCCTAGTTCTTTTTCAGTTATGATTTGAAATTGCCAACCATGTTCTCGGCAAAAGATATCAGCTGCCCGCCACTTCTCTTGGTTTACCGCATATGTTGCCGCTTCTTGGATAAACCTTTGAGTCTTGCGTTTTTGCACTGGCATTTTCGTTTGTGAGTATGGCTTAACCTCCCACAAATACGTCATCACCAGACCGTCTTTCCGCCTGACCTTGACGATGAAATCTGGAAAGTAACGATGCATTTTTTGGTCAATTGGACTTCTGTAGGGAATGGGCAACTCCTCAGAACCCCACCAAATTACACCCGGATTATCATCAAGATATTTCATTACCATCTTTTCCCAACTTGAACGATAAATTATGTTCGTTGGATCACCTTTATATTTCTGCGGGTTCTTAGGTTTGAATACACCTTTGTAGGTTTGTCTGGTCATTTGGTATAAATAATGAGTAATAACTTAGGGTATATATGGCACTATTCACGCTTACAGACATACGATTTAAATCCGATAGAAGTGCGACAACTAACAATAGAATAGTTGGAGACAAATATAAGATTAACACTTTGCGTTATCCATTGGATTTGGGCGAAGTGGATAAAGGTCATTATATGGTCTTCCACATCAATGAACAAAAACGCACTCAATTTCCAGGATCAACAACCGATGATGAAACTACGGCTGTAAAAAATAGACTTGGTTTAAATCGTTTTAGTGGTGGTGCATCCGATTTTGTTTCAGTAACGCAAGGTGCTATTACTGCTGCTTCACAATTAGACCTTACGGTTGTTTCTTCTAACATACAGAAAAAATTTAATTTGTCGGCTGGCAGTCCAGAATTGCAAAGATTATTGCAATCAACTATGGACACATTTAATAAAAGTTTCTCTGGTGTACAAGAGTATGTTGCTGAAAATTCTTCAACATATGCTAAAACTGGAGTTAGAACAACCAAACGTACAACTGATACGATTGCTTTGTATATGCCTGATACATTGGCATTCACACAGTCTCAGAATTATGCTGGACTAGAACTTGGTGGTGGTTTAGCTGCAACTCTTGGTGCTGGTTTTTCTGGTTTACAAAACATAATCAATGGTGATATGAGTGGTGTTGATAAAGCTAACTATGCACTTAAGAATGCAACGCCGTTTGTTTTGAATGCATTGGCTAACGCAACTGGCCCAGCAGGTCGTGCGGTATTTGCTGGGTTTACTGGAACAACTGTTAATCCTATGATGGAAGTTATATATTCTGCTCCCGAATTTAGAAGCTTTCGTTTTGATTTTATGTTTTATCCAAGAAGTAGTGTTGAAGCAAAAGAAGTGCAAAACATCATTCAACGAATTAGATTTCACCAAGCACCAGAAGTATTAGGTAATAATTCAGCTGGTGGATTGGGTGGTTATTTCTTAGTGCCACCTTCCGAATTTGATATTAAATTTTATTACAATGGAACAGAAAATGAAAACATACCATCAATTTCAACTTGCGTTTTACAAACAGTTGATGTTGATTATGCGCCAAATGGTTTTGCGGCATATGAAGTTCTTGAAGATAAAAATGTTCCAAAATGGGGTTCAACTGGTATGCCTGTAGGTATTAGAATGGGTCTAGTGTTTAAAGAAACTCAAATTATTACTAAGTACGATTTACAATCACGCAGAGTTGGTTCTAGTATTGCTGATTCTGAAAATCAATCAGACCAATGGATAAATTTTTAACATGGCAAAATATTTTAATTACTTTCCTCAAACGGCATATTATTTGTCGGACGACAACTCATCTTTAGATATTGTTACGAATATAATGTCTCGTTTTTCGTTCAATACAACATCTAAAGATAAATTGGTGATGTATTACAAATACGATATTTCTGACGGTGAGACTCCAGAAATAATTGCAGATAAATTGTATGGTTCACCAGAGAAACATTGGATCATTCTTTCGGTAAATAACATTAAGAATCCACAGTTTGATTGGCCTTTGCGTTATAATGACTTAACAAAATATATTGATATTAAATATCGTGGTGTCACATACGCAAATACCGCAAACACGGGAACAGGATTGTCTTGGTCAAAATCTCACACACATTCATATTATATAAATGAGAAACGAACTTTACCATCGGGTGATGAAACAACTGAAACTATTATTATTGATGCTGCAACATTTGCAAATACAAACACAACATCAACAGTTGTGTATACTCTTTATGATTCCACAAACGTTACGATAACAACAACAAAATCTTCTATGTCTTACTATGAATATGAACTGGAAGCAAATGAAGAAAAAAGAACGATAGACATTCTTCGTCCAGAATTTGTAAAAACAATTGAACAAGAATTCAGAAACGTTATTGCATAATGTCAGAATTAAACATACAAGAAACAACACAATACAGAATTACCGAATTGATGTTGGTAACCAAATCTGGTTATATTGATATCAAAGATAAATTTGAAGAATTGAATATGTTTGATTCGATGCTGAATCAAACAATGAGTGGTAATATATTAATACGTGATGCTATAGGTTTATCTGAACAATTAGTATTTGATGGCTCTGAAGTTCTAATAGTTAAAATTGGTAAAGATGAAGATGAATTGATGATAAAGAAATCATTTCGAATCTATAAACAATCAAATCGAGTTCCGGTAAATCAGTCCAGTGAAGTCT
>Ga0222713_10004851_pt1 | contig 13323 bp, 20 predicted proteins | sample C33_649DmetaG_FD_165061 | JGI IMG/M metagenome (GOLD analysis project Ga0222713, IMG submission 165061) | Estuarine water microbial communities from San Francisco Bay, California, United States - C33_649D | ecosystem: Environmental > Aquatic > Marine > Unclassified | place: USA: California...
CTCCCGCGTCGATGCGTTTTTTGAAGGTAGAAACTCGGTAGTTTCCTAGTCCGCAATTATAAGCCCAGCTAGTCACTGCGGCAATGCGTCGGGGAGAAGCATTTAGAAATGTCGGACTAAGTTTGCAAACACCTACATAAAAGTAGGTTATGTGATGGTCTAGGGTATCGACACACTGTTGCATCGTCCAAATAGTACCCGGCTGAATATCAGGGCCGGTAGTTCCCCAACCGATTGTCCAAGGATGCCCCCGAGTACCGGGGTCGGGGTAAGACGTTACTCGACCGTCAGGCAGAAGTCTAGCTAGCCCTTCAAAGGGCTTGATGAGTACATCTCTTGCTAATACTTTTGCCTCTTCATTCACGCTTCAAACCTGTTGCTTTTTGAGCAATTTTTCATTGTGTTCTATATTTTTCCAAGGGGCGACCAACGAAGTAGAAACTCACCACCATCATAAACAAACTAAAGTCGTCCTCGTTCCAGTTGGCTTTTAACACTTCGTACCACGGTGCATCCGATAAGAACGCCATATAGATAGCGCAAGCTTTAACGGCTGCATACATACCGAACAAGCACCATGTAATCCCCGGACGAACAAGTGCCGAGATTGCAGATACGAACCATCCTGCGGATTTTGAAGTTTCTGATTGCTCACGGAAAGCCTCTTTAATTGCGTCTAATTGGGTGATGCTATGGTCAACGTACTTCTCTTCAACCCTAAACTCACCACGGAGTTTCTCCAGATCTGTCTGGAGCTGAAACATGGACAGTTCATGTTTGCGCTCGTTAGCTTTGTCTAAGAATTTTAGGATCTCAGGGGCGAGCCTAAATAACCCCCCGAAGATGGAACCCAGTAAACCGCCTGATAATAAATCAAACATTATGTTAAGTTAGTTCCGTTAATAATCCACGATGTGGAAGTTAATTTAGTTGCTGTTGCGACACCATATTGATTCAATAATCTTGAACCTGTAGTTCCCGGCCCTGCTAAATACATGGTATCCGATGTAATAGCAATCCCTAAAGCACTAGCTGATAAATTCACAAAATCCAATTTTGTCCCGACTTGAAATGCTACGGATGCGTTTGAAGGGATAGTAAATGTTTTTGATGCGCCGCTTGTGAGTAGCAATATTTTATTTGCATCTTCTAAAGTTGCGGTGTAATTGTCTGATTTAGAATTAACTAAAGAACTCAGCGAAACAACTGGCCCAACCAAAACATAATCGGTGCCGCTGTAAGCTACTGTGGCGGATTGATTTGGGGCTAAAGTCACACCCGTACCAGCCCCCGCTCGCACTTGTACGGTATAGGTTGCGTTTCTATTAATCACATGATAGGTGCGGTTTGATGATGGCGCCGTAATAACAATGTTTGCTGACGGTCCCGCCGCTGGAATAAGCAGAGTCCTATATTGCGCCGATGTTGACGTTAGGTTTGACCCAGTTGAGTTTCCCGTCGAGTTAGCTAGCGTTAAAGTTGCGGTAATCGACAAAGCTCCGGCAATGGACGTATCAAGATATTCTGTTAGCCCGTTGTTTGTGGTGTCGCCCCATGTCCCAGATTCGGTTCCAGTAACAGGTAAGGGCAGGTTTAATAAACTTGTGCGGTTAATAGTCATGTTTGGATCACCGTCCAGTTTGCAGTTTGAGCATCATTAATCAGCTCCCATAGGAACCTTTGGAAAGACTCGTCAGCAATAGTTGCTGATTCTGATATATCTACATTAAATAAGCCGCTCGGCAAAACAGTTTCCGAGGCTTGTGCTGCTTCTAAAACTGTACTAAGGAAATTAGCAAGTGATTGCGTGGCATCAGTTGCCGCTGCTGATTCGGCAATATTATCAAACGAAGATCTCGTGGCACTTGTTGCATCTGATGAAGTTCCGGATTCACTAATGCTTTTAAGATATAAGAAACCCGCTGCTGTTGATTCCGATCCTGTTGCAGATTCACTAATGCTTACATCTGCAATTCCTGTTGTGCTAACTTGATCAGCGCCCGAGGCAGATTCACTGACATCACTTGTACCGCTAAATATTGATGTGACCGTGTCTACGGCTGAGGATGATTCACTAATTAACGCACTGGGATTGTAAATGGTTGCTGTAGCATCCGCACCCGTGGCGCTTTCTGAGATCTCGCCTGAAGCAATCCGCAAGTAATCCGTACTGTCTGAACCTGACGCGGTCTCTGCAACAGCACCTTCAATTACGCTACCCGTGCTTACCGTATCTGCTGCCGTTGCCGATTCACTAACCGACTTATCATAAGCCGTTCCGGGTAAAGAACTATCAGTAGCCGTTGCTGACTCTGATGTGCTTGCGTTTAATGTATTTACACCGAGCGTCGCATCTGACCCTGTTGCTGTTTCAGATATTGAGACATTAGCGTCATGGATAGAACTGACCTGATCCGCGCCCGTAGCCGATTCAGTAATGACACCGGCGAACGTGACCTCTAATGCTGTAGCGTCTGCACCTGTGGCGGATTCAGCAATGTCCGTGAGGTAGGTTCTTATGCCATCAACAGCATCCGTACCTGTGGCTGATTCAGTGACAGCGCTATTCATTAATAGCGTACCAACCACCACATCAGAGGCTGTAGCCGATTCTGTTACTTGTACAAACTGCTCGGCTATGGTGCTAATCGAATCCGTTGCTGTAGCTGATTCTGACTCAGTGACATTATTTAATGCCCCTGCGGAAATGCTATCCGATGCCGTAGCCGATTCATTGATAATATTATTTGTCGGTACAGTCGAAAAATAAACCGTTTGACTAGAATTAGCCGCTGTAACTGTATAGGTGGTATAGCCTGCTGATGTGCTTTCTGTATAGGTAACGCCACCAGAGAAGTTGGCTACATAGGTGTCTTGGATCTTGAGGACAATAACGCCCGAGCCACCTTGGTTACCATCTGAAGTCGTTGATGTACCGCCACCGCCTGCACCGCCACCTGTATTAGGTGTGCCACCCGTACCAGCAGGTGTTGAAGATCCGCGACCACTTCCCCCTCCACCAGTACCACCTGCGCCTGTTGGTACACCCCCACCACCACCGCCATAATAAGAACCTGTTATGGTAGATTGAAGTCCTGTACCACCTGCACCACCAGCAGAATTAGGAAGAAATACTGAATTTCCACCGGGACCACCAGCACCCCCACCACCACCGCCTTGCCCTAGCCCTACACCCGATCCATTACCTCCGGAATAACCTTGTGTTCCCGGACCGCCTGTACCAGAGAAGCTCCAACCACCCCCGCCACTTGCTCCCGTGCCGCCCGTTGTATAAGAAGCCGACGGAGAATAACCGCCACCTCTCCCACCACCATAAGCAGTAATTGATGCAAATTGTGAATTATCGCCAGCTTGCGCCGCTGTATAAGGGCTTGTGTATATTTGACCAACGCCACCAAGACCTACGGTGACTTGATAAGAGGTGTTTAAACTGAAAGCATCTGAAGTAATAGCTTCAACAACACCACCACCACCACCCCCTGCGCCGTTTCCTGAGCCGCCACCGCCACCGCCACCAACCACAAGGTAGCTAATAAAGAAGGTTGCGCCAGCCGTTGCATCTGAAGCAGAGGCTGATTCGCTGATGGAGACATCGTAGACCGCCTGAGACGCAATACTATCTGAAGCGGTTGCTGTTTCTGATACGGCAGCTTGTGCCGTAAGTATGGATGCTAGGCTGTCAGAGCCTGTTGCAGATTCTTGTGCTTGCGAATCAAATACATTCGCCGATCCACTGATCGCCGAAAATGGCGAGGCTGAAAATGGATCAAAACCAAACACATTGTAGCCTTATGCAATCTGAGACGTTGTGAATACGTTTATTTGAGATGAAGACATCACCTCAATCTGCTTGGTGTCAAGAGGCTGTATTTCGGTTGTATAGGTGCTCCAAGCACCCTCCACCCAGCTTCGCGTATCGTGCTGCCAGTTCCATTGGTAACCCGCTCGGTCTTGTGGCTTAGGGTCACGGATGATCCATTCCCAGTTGAGCCAGACAAGTTCCTTGCCTTCAGGAATCTCTGTAGGAGGCGATGGAGCCTGTTGCCAGCCGTCTGTTCCGTCGGTTTCTTGTGATGGGATAGACCCGTTTTTAGTCCAGTACATATCTATTCCTAAAGGGTTGGGAAGGCTGCTGTTGGTGCAGTGAAGCTAGTTGTATAACGAGCGTAGCCTTTGGTGATGCGAACGTCTTGTAGGTAGCCGGTAAACGGAAGCCTTCCCGGACCAAAACCGATTCCTAGCAATGCACTCGCAGGCACATTTGGAGTACCTGAGTAGGAGCCAGTCGTTGCGTCAAGCGTCCCATTGATGAACATTCTCCATGTACTTCCCGACCTAGTTATAGCTAAGTGTGTCCACGCGTTTGTTGGGATGTTTGCGCTTGTAGTGAATGAAAGAGCCGCAGATGATCCATTGGAGATTTCAATACCCATCTTCCCAGCAGATGCGTATATCACCCAGCTTTGATTCGAATAACCGGTTGCAACCGCCTCAAATGCAGTAAAGATTTGTGTTGCTGAATAAGACGAACTATAAGCCCACGTTTCCCATGTCCAATCTCCGCTGCCAATTTCATACAATACATTTTTAGGGGCAATCAATCCGTCCCCCGTCCCATCAAAGTACATACATCCGCTGCCCCACTTAGCAGAGATCGCCGTACTTATCTTCGCATCTGCCACCGTCTCCAGATCATTCTTGCTTGTGGCATCGTAAATACCAGCGTTGGTGTAGTTGAGGAGGAGGGAGGTGGCAGAGGATGCAAAACTAGTATTGACGTTGGTGGTGCTGGGGTAGGCTGCGGCTGAGGTTGAGCCTGCGGTGGTTAATGGGGCAAGAGATGGGGGAGTAAACGCGCCTGTGTAGACAGCAGTGCCTTTGACTATACGCAAAGATGATACATACGCATTAAGTAAATTACTTCCTAGTCTATTAGATAGGATGTACATCAATCTTGCTGACGATGTTGATACCCCACTTGCAGAATTCGTTGACTGCACGCCGTTAATATAAGCACGTACAGTACCACCTGAATTTACAATAGCAATATGCTGCCACGTTAATGCAGTTAAGGATATACCTGTAAAAGTTGTTAGCGTTGATCCATTGTAATAAGTAATTCCATTTCCGCTTGATGAAGCATCTAAATTATCTTTATCATCATTAAAAGCCCAAATACCAGCGTTTGCAACCAATGATATTGGGTAATACCACATCTCAATCGTCCAATCACCGGAGAAAGCAACAGCCGTTGTACTCGGCGTAGTCAAATAATCGTTGTTCCCATCGAAATACCCTGACCCACCATAAGTAGCAGCAGACCAGCTAGCACTGGGGTTGAAGGGTGAGAAGGCTTGTACGGAGGGAGAGCCGGATATACCAATAGTTAATGGGCTGGTACTATTATCAATAAATCTATTTGATTGGCAAGTTAAAAGTTTGGTATTTGCAATTGCTGCTAATTGAGCGGTTGGTACGGTTATTGTAGTTTGCGTAGGATCATAAACCGCTGTGCCAACTACCTGTCTAAAATTAGAAACATATCCATAGACTCTATAAGTTGCACCTCCCGCCCAACCACCAATAATTTTTTGTTGGGAAGATCGGCTTACAATTCCGCTTGAACTTGTGCCGGTCCATACTCTATTGCCATTTAGAAACATTGCCCAATTATTTCCGGAGCGTGTTACTGCTATATGATTCCAAAAATTTGGGGTTGGGACACCTGTACTAACACCATTCGCGGACGAGCTATCGCCATTGTAAATATCCCAACTGCTTCCAGTAGAACTAGCATAAATGCTTAATTTATTACTTCCAGCTAAACTATAGTTGTAATCAACTCCAAACCAATAGTCAGTATTAGCGGCAATCATCCATTGCCTAGCAGAGGTATTTGTTACATACCAAAAATATTCAAGCGTAAAATTATTGCTACCAAAGTCATTATTTGCTGAAGCTGCAACTGTTAAATAACTAGATCCATCAAAATAATTCCCCCACCCCGTCTGCGAGAACGGTGAGAAAGTGCCTTGTGTGGTGTGGCCGTTTCTTGTGATGGTGAAGTTATTGGTAGAGCTATCTAAGAACGTGTTGTTCTGTGCGCCGTTGGTTCCGTTGCCGGGAAGCAATAGCGTGGTGTATTCAAAATAGGGGTCGGAGACAACGGGCGGCGCTCCACCACCGGCAAACGCCGCAGCAATCATTGCACTTAATGCGCCAGACATATCAGGTCACTCCTGCGCCAGAGACATACCAAGTATCGGTGTCAACTTTAAGCAAGGTAGCCATGCCCTTTGTTGCCACCGTTCTGTTGCCTGTTGCACCGTTGGCTAACTGAAACGTCACACCAGCACCAGAAATTGTTAGGTTGCCTGAATTGTTATTCACTACAAGAATGGTTGTTCCAGTGTCGATTGGAGTAGTTGCATTAGTGTTTACCGTAAGCGTTGCCGTAGAACCGCCTGTTATATAAATATGTTTACCTGAATCGCTTGCCGCTACCGTTGTGTTTGTTGATTGAGGAGCGTTTATATAACCAAGCGTGTAGTTACCACCGCCATCAGGTAGCGTTACTGTTCTGCTGGCGCTTAGCGTAGCCGGTGTCAGTGTTACTGCATAAGAACTCGTGCCACCCGCTCTGCCTGCTAAGACAATCGCATCTTGGGTACTTGCTGCTTCAGACCTAACCGCATTAGCTGCTCGAAATGTTTGTGCAGCGGTAAACGTATTAGCTGAGCTTGTGACAACAACTGACGAAAACGTCAGGTTGCCTGAACCATCCGTTGTAATGGCTTGGTTTGGACTACCGTCCGTTGCAGGAAGCGTCAGCGTCGTGGTTGATGCTGTATTGGCTGATTGCAGTGTCAGTGACCCTGCCCCCGATGTATTGCCTTTGATAATTAAAGCAGACATATAATCCTCGTTTAATAAAGCGCTGCCAGCGCCGTACTCTTTAAGACAGTCCAGTTTGACCCTGAAGGGACAGTCACACTCACACCACTCGCTACTGTGATTGGCCCTATGCCAATTGCATTACCATTATTTGCGACTGAGTAATTAGATGAGATACTTGTTAAGTATTCAATTTGCGGGCTAGCGCTTACAGTTCCTGTTGCAGCAATGGTCGTTGTACCATTCCCTGTCGTGATTGATATGCCCGTGCCTTGCGTTAATCCCCAAGCCGAGCGACTTGCTGGGTACGTCACAAAGACGTTCTTTGTTCCTGCGCCAAAGTTAACGAGGCTTCCAGAGTTACTAGAAGACAGTACCGTGGTTCTGGCTAATGTCGTCCCAGAAGATGTGTACGTACCAATGCCTACTTCCCAGTTGGACCCTGACTGGTCGGCAATGGTGTAAAAGGTCGTGTTTCCGTCGCCTACAACGGAAAACGATTGAAACCCCGTAACCGCACCGAGTAAAGTTACTGTGCCGGTGCCTGTGGTTGTTGTGGTTTCCTGTACACGGTCCGCAACGACAAAGGCCATGTCATGCTGACAAGCTGAAGGTGTAGGTTACCTGAAGCGTATCGCCGTTTACAACCGAACGACTACCGCCGGTAAAGTCAGAAGCCGAGAACAGGGTTCCCGATGTGCCGCTTGCTACACTACACAAGAAAGCACCAGCCACCGTGTTTGTTGCAATAATTGCAAACGATGCTTTGCTTGCTGAGTTCGTCACTACCGAAGGATTGGCTGTTGTCGCAGCAGCAAATGTCGCAGCCGGACGAGTACCCGTATAAGCCGTTCCGCCAGCAAGCTCTGACCATGTACCGTGCGAAGCAAGCGTGTCACCAGCAGCAGGCGTACCCGCTCCCTTTAGACCGACAAACCAAGATGTGATTCGTGCCGTTGCACCATCAAGGCTTGTACCTGCCATGTACTGAAGGCCTACGTTAACCACAAGGTTAGGGGTCTCTTCAACCCACTTGATCTTGCCGTCAGCGCCGATGCACTCAAACGTAAACCTGCCAAGCGCCACAAGGCTTTCAGCAGAAGATGTATTGGCGATTAACCCGCTTGAGGCGAGGTCCTGAGCTTTAGCTTTATCCATTATGCAATCCTCATAATTGCGTTAGTGGCATCATCTGCTGGAAATGTAATGACCAGATTTTGAGCCGATTTAGTGATATTAACCCCGAAGTTTAAAACACAAACGGATCTATTTCCGTTTGTATTGTAGATCAAAGCGCCATTTGTGGTCAAGCTGACATTTGTAAATGTTGCTGTTTCAAAAGACCAATACGCAGTAGTTCCTTGAAAGCTTGGCGTGATGTTTGTGAGTGCGATTCCGCCAGCGGTGTAGTTGGTTCCACTGGATTCACCCGCTGTTGTGTAAGCAGTCGTTGAGGCACCGAGATCCGCGTTGGCGGTGTATAGGGCAAGTTTAAAGACATCTCCGGTTCCCGCTGTAAAGTTATGCAAACCCTGCGCTAATTCTACTTTAAAACTCGTCGTTAAAGTTTGAATAATAGCCATTAAAACACCTTGTCTCGCACCTGCCCAGACCTGTAGGCATCTTGGCGCTCAAGACCGTCACCAAGACGTTTAACAAGTATTAAGGATTCTTTATACATAGCTTGAATATTTGCCAATTGATCTGGCTCCGCTTTCAAGAATGTTGATGCTTCCATCAGAGTTCCATACAACAGCACCGAATCAAAATTGTCACCTAACCAGCTCGTTCCTTGGGCATTGCTCACTGTCAACACTCTAAGTTCAAAGTCGGTTCCATTGCCGCCTAAGTTAGTATTGCTTGTGCTTAACAAAGCATTAGGCACGTAGTAACAACCCGGATTTGTAATCACCACATTTGATATTGCATTGTTGGTGACCGTTATTGTTGCTCTTGCAGTCTCTCCTGATATACCCGCATCACTTACAACATTCGATAATGGAACATCAAAATAGGTGCCATTGTCATAATAAAACCCAGGGTTTGTAATTTCAACAGACGATATAGCTGCTTGAACAATTGACGCTGGGTAATAATAATAATGTAGCTCTACGTTATAAGCTAAATCAGGTGTCGGCCCAAGAATAAATACCAACTCCGTGGGCGTCACTGAACTAGGCCCAAAAATTGCATAGTGCCTAGGCTTACCTGTACTTGTTGGATTTGGATACGCTTCTCTTATAAAGTTAACATCTTTATTTAATAGATATAAATAACTTCCACCATTGGGTGGGTATACCGCTATTGAATAAACCGACAAGAAATCATCGGGGCACTGCAAATATTTATTGTTTGCTGTGCAACTGCCGGTAACATTTTTTCTTAAACTCGCTAACTGAACCGTATTAAATATGCGCTGCTCGGCCTGTCGGATCATCGTATTGATGTCCGTTGTTGTAAAAGTAGTCTCTAAATAATCTTGGACCGCAGTTACAAGTTCTGGGTATTTCACGCCATTGGCCCTCTACTCATTGTGCCTTTAATAGCAGCCCCAGCACCGCGCATTTTAACACCGTCGGTTTTAATTGGCTTTTCCAGTTTGTTAGTGTATGTACCAACGCTCATACACAAAGTTTCTACATTACTACGATCTGGCCCCGATCCGGGATTTTCTTCAGCGCGTAGCTTTTTACCCTTCATCGTATGCGGTTCGGCGTAAGTTGACGCAGGACCAACTTCTTTACCGCCTTTTTTCATGCTGTACGTAGCCATTATTTACTCCCTTGATTACGCACACGCGCCATGTTGCGGCCCATTTTACGCATATCCATGCCAGTAGGCCCACCCTTTTTAAGCTTGGTCATGGGTTTACCGGGGTGCATTTTCTTTTCATGCTTGTGCACTGCACCAGCAATCATCTTTTTGTCTTGTTTAAGATCTGCTTTGTCCATCATAAACTCCTAAGAAACTGTGACTGAATTAACATAACCCACGCCAACCAAATCGTTTGGAGTTAGCGCAGCATCAAATGACCTTGAACCTCCAACAGGGTTAAACCCCCATTGAATAATACGACTGCCCATTGTAATCGTACCAAGCTCATCTTGGCTAGAATCATCGTTCACTGGCTCAACACGCAGTCCATTAACTCCAGCTTGATAATATGAATTTGAATCAACTCGTGGATTCCTGATAGCTTGTGGGTCATACACAGGATACATACCAAGTTGAAGCTGTGGTTGATCAGGCTCCCAGCATTCAGGACAGACAAGAATATTAACGTTCTTGGTCTTAATAACCAGCGACTTTAGTTGCTTCAGTTTATAGCGAAAGTTACACCTATCGCACTGTGCAATAGCCCATTTACCTGATGCAAACTGATTGGGCATCAGAAGCTCCCGGTGTTCCCCAAATACATCCGGCGAGGAACAAAACGTACAGCGGCTTTTTCACGATCTTCCCCAGCAGCATACACCCATTGTTCTTCATAAGACGCTTTTAGCATTGGAATACGATCAACACTTTCAGGAATTTTTTGGGCTATGTAGTAAGCTAACCCTGCTGTAATGCAAGGCAAAAACCGAAATGGCATATCAGGGGTTTGAATACCATCACCAGCATTCTGCACTCGGCGCATACGCCAATAAATTACTTGGTAATACGGAGAGCCTTGGGTGCCTTGGTCAGGGACAGGCCAGACTGTAATTTGTGGGTAGGCTGTTGCACTTGGAGAATAACTGCTGGTTGCGGGGTAAGTAGCGCCGGAGTTGCGGCTGATATAAATTTGTATCGGTCGTGCTTGAGTAAGTTTGTTTGGGATTGTGGCGTAGGTGGATACACTAATCCGGGTAAGTGTGAGGTCAGCTTGCGTTGAAGAATTTCCAGCTCCCGTTCTTAAAACGTGCTCAAGCAAGTCAATGGTGTCGTTTGGTAAATTGTACGTTGCAGTGCCTTGCACTAAATTTATTGAGCCTTGCTCAATAGTCCACATGTTAATACCACGGTTCGCCCACTCTATCGTTAAGAGGTTCATGGATCGACGAGCCGTACGCAGGTCATAGCCCGAACGCATCTCTCGCCCAGCCCGTTCAAACGCCTCTTCAGCGATGTCGGTAAATTCTAGGTTGAAGTCGGTTGAGCCGCTAGTGGTCATCTAAATCTCGCAGTCTTTGCAGCAATTCCTTTGGGCTGCGCCACAAATTGTTTACCTGCTTTCTTGCCTGCTCGCTTTGCTCTTGTGGTTGCTGCATATTCCGCTGGGCTAAGTGCATTAATTGCCGCCGACGGGAGATATCGCTCACCAGTCTTACTAGACGGTTTACCACTTTTGGTACGCCATTTCTGATCGCCCCAGTTTTTTAACGATTGCTGCGGAGCTTTCAAAGCTTTTCACCTACCTCGTATTGAGATAACTTGGCTCTTAGCCTTTCAATTTCTGCGTCGCGTTCAGCAAGCTTCTTTTGAAAGCTTTCATTCATATCAATCCACATCTGCAAATTTTGAGTACGCATCTTATTATCTTCGACCATCATATTGAATAGTCGTTCAGATGCGTCAAGCTGCTTTTGAATAAAGTTAATCACGGTAGCCACCACCAGCAGCCTTATATTTTTTTGCAACTAATTGACTTTTTCTCGCGGACCACTGCCCTGCTCCTGTGCCTTGCGTTGCAGCAGCTTTAACCTGAGCTACGATGCGTTTCCGTAACTCAGGCTTGGTGTAATTACCCGCTGCATTAACTTTACCGCCTTCAGCATACTGATCGAAATCAGTATCATCCCGCCGAGCTTTACGCTTAGCGGTAGGCATTTTTGAGGGCATTATGGCCCCCATACCACGAGAAGACATCAAAGCATTTCTCCCCATCGAAGACCATTAACCAACCTGCTTACGTGGCTCTGCCGTACCCCATACTTTTTAGCAAGTTGAGACTGACTAAATCGAGAAGCAAAATAAAGTCCTCTAATCTGTCTAACTTGTTCAATTGTAAGTTTACTCATACTGTTTAAAGCCCCATACTGAAGGGGAGTTTTGGTTCGACCTTTTGCTGTTCTATCTGCAACATTATCTGCGTTTGTACCTGTAAATAAATGTTTTGGATTACAGCATTTTGGATTATCGCATGTATGAAGTACATGCAACGTACTATGTATAGACTCAATAAGATCGTGTAATAGAGCAGACACACGATGAGAAGGTCTGGAACCATGTTCGGTATACATCCAACCGTACCCTTTGCTATTAGTCCCAGCCTGCCATTCCCAACAATCTTCAGGCAAACCTTTTTTAACTTTTGCCCAAAATCTATCTGCTAAAGACTGCCTCATTTTAGCAAGCCTTGCCGCCGCTCATCATTTTCTTTTTAGCCATGCCGCCTTTTTTCATACCGCTGCCAGCCATTTTGACTTGCATTCCTTTAGTTTTACCCTTGGAAGCAACACCATCACGACTGGGAGCAGCAGTTTTAACAGCACCCATTTTTGTGGGCATCATACCGCCCATTGCCATCTTTTTCATACCAGTAAACTCCTTACCAACAGATTGAGGGACACCTACTTTTTTAGCAAACTTTGGATTATGGGCCACAGCTTGCATAAACTTCTCTTGCTTATCACTGACCGCTGGCATGACTATCCTTTCTTAGCCAACTGGTCAATTTTTGCTTCAAGCCGCTCAAAGCCAGCATCGAAGCGTTCCATAATTTTTTCAAGGTCTTGACGCACTTCTGCGCGAGTGATGAGATCACGGGCTATTTCCTCTCGGGTTTTATTGAGCAAGACTTGTAGACGTTGCAGCTCATCGTGGGAGTTTTTGAGCATAAACATGACAAGCCCTACCAAGACAGAGGTAATTAGATTCCAAAGGATCATCGGGTCCATTTAACACTTCCATGCACGCAAGGATTTATTAATCCGGCTGTTTGGATCATTAGCCGTTTTTGCACTCGTAAGTTTCTTTTTCATGCCTGTCATTCTGGCACAAAATGATTTTTTACGAGACCCACCTTCAGGTTGCGGGGCTTTAAGCCCCGGCTTACCGGGGTTTGCTGCATTATAAGAAGCTCTGCCCTTAGCGTTTAAACCGCCACTGGGGTTTTTGCCTTCCTTACGCTGCCAAGCTGGGGTCTTAGCCATAAAACACCGTTGCCGTTATATTTGCCACGAGGCCAACATAAATGCCTAAAGTTGCTACGATTCCTTCACCCGGAATAATAACATTATAAGCGGTCTGATTATATGCATCGACTTCCATAAGAATATCGGCATACATCGTCACGGCAGGGCTTCCGCTAATTGATCCACTAGCAGAATCTGTCACGGTAAATGTATTAGCGTTGCTTACAGTCACTGAGTAAACATTTGTCGTAGCAGTACCACCAGTCCCTGCGCTAAAAACCAACCATACGCG
>Ga0222713_10004853_pt1 | contig 13317 bp, 13 predicted proteins | sample C33_649DmetaG_FD_165061 | JGI IMG/M metagenome (GOLD analysis project Ga0222713, IMG submission 165061) | Estuarine water microbial communities from San Francisco Bay, California, United States - C33_649D | ecosystem: Environmental > Aquatic > Marine > Unclassified | place: USA: California...
CTCTTTCCTTATCAGGTTCGCATGACAAACCAACCCAAATTGGAAGGTTAGATGTTTTAGCACCTTCATATACAGCTAACATACGAGGTATATCAATCATCATTTCCAGCATGATTAAATCAGCACCGGCATTTTTCATGATCGAAGCTTGCTCCATAGCTCCCTCTTTTAGTTCATCTAAACTGGGTAATATATTTGTAAACGACCAATGAGAGATCCCTCCTGCAACCAGCGCATTTGGATTTTTAGAATTATTACGAGCTTCAACTGCTAACTCAACACTTCTACAATTTATTTTTTCAAAATCATCTAAGCATTCAGCATCTTTCATTAAATGTTTTGAAGTAGCAAATGTATTAGAAATGACTATTTCAGAACCTTGATTTATAAAATCTTCATGAATTTGTCTTACAATATCAGGATGTGTTAATGATCCGCCTGCATTCCAAGCATTTTTAGTCTGAGGAACTCCTCGTCTTTCAACTTCTGTGCCCGTACCACCATCGATTAGAATTGTTTCACCATTTTGTATTCTTTTTAGTAATTTATCATATCTATTCATAAATTATGAAGGTATTTAATAAATTTGAATAATCAAGAGATTGAAACATTTTTAAGATAAAAAATCATAAAAATTATTAAAATATCAATTAAATTTATTTAAATCATAGATAGTTTTTCAAATTTACAAGTAAAATGCCTCAACATTTTTGGTTGATAAATTATTTTATAACCAGTTAGTTTATTTTTATTCTTTGATAATTCTTCAAAAACTTCAATAATATAGTCTGCATGACTTTGTGTGTATGTTCTTCTGGGTATTGCTAATCGAACCAAGTCCATTGAGGCAGCAATCTCAGTTCCGTCGGGCATCAAACCAAACATCACAGTTCCAATCTCACAACCTCTAATACCGCCCTCCTCATATAAGGCAACAGCTAGGGACTGTCCAGGGTAATGAAGTGGGTTTATTTGAGGAAGCCATGCTCTAGCATCTATAAATACAGCGTGTCCACCAGCAGGGAGTACAACTGGGATTTCAAATTTTTGTAGCCTTTCAATTATGTATTCATTAATTCTGATACGATAATTTAAATAGTCCTCATTGACTATTTCTTTAAGACCTTGAGCTATAGCTTCAAGATCTCTTCCTGCTAAACCTCCATAGGTCGGAAAACCCTCAGTTCTAATAAGATGATTTCTACAAGCTTCAGCGATATTGTCATCATTTAAAGCAAGCCACCCTCCAATATTTGCAAAGGCATCTTTTTTTGCACTCATGGTCATTCCATCAGCTAAACTAAAAATATCTCTTACTATCTCTTTTATTGATCGATTTTGTTGGCCAATTTCCCTTTTTTTTATAAACCAGGCATTTTCAGCAAATCGACAACCATCTATAAAAAAAGGCTTGCCATACTTAGAAGCCAAATCTGATGTTTCTTTTATATTTTGTAAACTAACAGGCTGTCCACCACCTGCGTTATTAGTAATTGTTGTGATAATACAAGTTACATCATCTCCATGGGTAATTAAAAATCTTTCCAGCTCTTTAATATCCATATTCCCCTTGAAGGGATGGAGGTTAGTAGGATCTTTTCCTTCTGGAATTACTAAATTAAATATTTCAGCACCGGTCGATTCTATGTTTGCTCTTGTAGTGTCAAAATGTGTGTTATTGGGGATTTTTTTATTAATTCCCCCATACAAATTATAAAGAATTGACTCAGCAGCTCTACCTTGATGTGTTGGAATTACATGTTTAAATGGCATCAATTCTTTAATAGCATTTTCGAATTGATAGTATGATGGGGAACCTGCATAACTTTCATCACCTCTCATTAAAGACGCCCATTGTTCAGCGCTCATAGCGCCCGTCCCTGAGTCTGTTAAAAGATCAATCATTACGTCATTAGAATGCAGTGCGAATAAATTGTAATGGGCTGCTTTTATTAAACTAGCTCTTTCTAATTTTGTAGTAATTTTAATTGGTTCTACTGACTTAATTCGAAAAGGTTCAAATATAGTTTTCATTTTAGGGCTCCTAGTTATTGACCCTAGAATAAAAAAATTAAAGGGCCAGACGCCACGGTTGCCCAAAATAAATTTATGGACCGCGATCGGCGCCCAATTTAATACAGTCAAACAAATTTGAAGGAAGTGTCAATAATTAAATGGCGCGCTCTACAGGATTCGAACCTGTGACCCTCTGCTTAGAAGGCAGATGCTCTATCCAGCTGAGCTAAGAGCGCATAAGTTGAATATTTACCATTACATGTTTATATTTTCTACTTTATTATGCACCTATTTTTATGAGTAAAAATTTAGTCACTGTTAAAAATATTGTTAAAAGATTTGGTGGTTTAGTTGCATTAAATGACTGTAATCTTGAAATTAAAGAAAAATCAATTACTGGGATTATTGGGCCTAACGGATCCGGAAAAAGCACCCTATTTAATGTCATTACAGGCAATTTAAAGCCAGAAAAGGGTACTGTTATATATAATGATATAGATATAACAGGTTTTGAGTCACATGAACTTTTTCATTTAGGAATACTGAGGACTTTTCAAATTGCACATGAGTTCTCTAATATGACAGTAATTGAAAATTTAATGGTTGTACCCGGAAGTCAAAATGGTGAAAATTTAATATATTCACTAATTAATAGAAAAAAAATTTTACAAGAAGATGAAATCATCCGAAATAAAGCATTAGAAGTTCTAGAGTTTTTAAAAATTGACCATTTGAAGAATGAATTAGCAGGTAATCTTTCAGGAGGGCAAAAAAAACTCCTTGAATTAGCTAGGACAATGATGGTTGATGCAAAAATTGTTTTTTTAGATGAAGTCGGTGCAGGTGTAAATAAAACATTATTGAATGACATTGCTGATTCAATTTTGCGATTAAATAAAGAAAAAGGATATACGTTTTGTATGATTGAGCATGACTTTAATTTCATCAGCAAACTTTGCGATCCAATAATAGTTTTAGCTGAGGGTTCAGTATTATTTAAAGGAACATCAAGTGAAGTGAAAAAAAATGAACAGGTAATTGAATCTTATCTTGGTAAAGGTGTAAAAAAATAGTGTATTTTTCCGCCAAAAATTTAACTGGAGGGTACGGTGGCATTAACATAATAGAAGATTGCTCGTTTGAAGTGAACCAAGGTGAAATAGTTTCTATTTTAGGTCCTAATGGAGCAGGAAAATCTACTGCAATGAAAGCAATGTTAGGTATTCTCAATCTTAAATGTGGAGAGGTTTTGTTAAATGGGGAAAATATCTCTGATTTTAAAACACAGGAAAGAATTAAATCAGGTATCTCTTTTGTACCACAAACACAAAATATTTTTACAGAATTAACAGTTCAAGAAAATTTAGAAATGGGCGCCTTCTTAATCCAAGAAGGAATTAATGAGAGAATTGAAAAAATGTTTGATTTATTCCCAATAATTAAAGAAAAAAGAAATCAATTTGCCGGCGAATTATCTGGTGGACAAAGACAACAAGTTGCTATTGCTAGAGCATTGATGACAAATCCTAAGGTTTTAATGCTAGATGAACCAACTGCTGGAGTTTCCCCTGTAATTATGGATGAAATTTTTCAACATATATTAAACATAAAAAAACAGAATATTGCAATTTTGATGGTTGAGCAAAACGCCCGACAGGCACTAGAAATATCAGACCGTGGATACATTCTAGTGACAGGAAAAAATGCATACGAGGGTAATGGAGATTATTTACTCAATGACGAAGAGATTAGAAAGTCTTTTTTAGGAGGGTAAATGGATTTTATAAACTCTATTGTATTATTAACTAATTTTATATTTGTTCCTGCCCTCACCTATGGATCTCAATTGGCCTTAGGTGCTATTGGAGTAACATTAATATATGGCGTTTTAAGATTTGCGAATTTTGCCTATGGAGATTTAATGGCATTTTCTACAATGTTAGTGATTTTATTTACATGGTATCTTCAATCAAAAGGAATTTCTTTAGGTATTTTACCTACAGCAATACTCGCAATCCCAATTGGAATTATCGGTACGATATTTATTAATCTTTTTTTTGACAAAACAGTATTTGAATACTACCGAAACAAAAAAAGCTCTCCCGTGACATTCATAGTGGTCAGTTTAGGAATAATGTTTGTTTTAAATGCAATAGTAAGAATAATTATTGGACCTAATGATATTAATTTTATGGATGGTGAAAGATTTATAATTAAAGCCAATGAATTTAAAAAAATCACCGGTTTAGATGAAGGTTTAGCTATTAAATCCACTCAATTCATAACACTAATTATAACAATAATAACATGTTCAGTTTTGTTTTATTTTTTAAACAAAACCAAAACGGGTAAATCCATGAGAGCTTATTCCAATAATGAAGATTTGGCATTACTATCTGGTATAGATCCATCAAAAATAATATTTTTGACATGGGTAATAGTTTCAATATTGGCTACTATTGCCGGTACTTTATATGGATTAGATAAAAGTTTTAAACCATTTACCTATTTTAATAATCTATTACCAATTTTTGCTGCAACCATTGTTGGGGGGATAGGAAACCCTCTGGGTGCATTTTACGGCGGGTTTGTTATTGCTTTTTCAGAGATTGGGTTAACATATGCCTATAAAAAGTTTTTTGTATATATACTTCCCGAATATTTGGAACCTAATTCATTAGTACAATATATTTCAACTGATTATAAATTTGCAATCTCGTTTGCAATACTAGTAGTTGTCTTGCTCTATAAACCGAATGGAATATTTAAAGGCAAAATACTATGAAAAATAATTTTGATGTAAAAATAGCTTTTTCTATAATAGCTATATTATTTATATTTGTCGGAATATTTCAGTCCTGGGGATTTGCTTTATCAATTTTAAATCTATGTTTAATTTCTGCTGTCATGTCAATGGGAGTAAATATTCAATGGGGGTTTTCAGGATTAATTAATTTTGGTGTGATGGGTTTTTTGGCCATCGGAGGATTGGCTACCGTTTTGGTATCTGTGCCACCTGTCTACGAAGCATGGAGCGCAGGGGGTAAAGGAATATTGCTTTCTGCTATTTTTATAATTTTAGTTATTTATTTAATTTTTTTAATAAATAAAAAAATAAAATTTAAATACAAAAACTATCTAATAGTTAGTTTAGTAATTTTATTAATTCCACTCATGAAATTTATTTCAGGACCATCAATTAATGCAATAGAATCCATAGATGCTGCAACTAGTGGTTATCTAGGTGGTCTAGATTTACCAATCGTCTTTTCATGGTTTGTAGGGGCAATCCTGGCTGCATTAGTTGCTTTTGTTATAGGGAAAATTTGTCTTGGATTAAGATCTGACTATCTAGCTATTTCTACTTTACTCATATCAGGAATTATTATTTCTCTGGTTAAACATGAAGAATGGTTATCTCGCGGTGTTAAAAATGTTATTGGCTTAAAACGCCCTGTTCCCTACGAGATTGATCTTCAAAATTCTATTTGGTTTCCAAAATTAATTGAGTTTCTAAATAGTTCGGTTTTATCAAGTATATCAAATTTAGATAAAAGAACAGCTATGCTTACTGATTTAGTAATATCTTCATCAGGTGTTTTTGTTAAGTTATGTTTCTCAATAATATTTGCATTAGTATTAATAGTATTGCTAATTTTTTCAGAAAAAGCACTTAGGTCCCCCTGGGGTAGAATGATGAGGGCAATAAGAGATAATGAAGATGCAGCAAAAGCCATGGGGAAAAATGTTGTTAAAAGACATTTACATATTTTTATGATCGGTTCGGCTATCATTGGCTTTGCTGGAGCAATGCTAGTTACATATGATGGTCTTTTTACTCCATCAAGTTATCAACCTCTAAGATATACTTTTTTAATATGGGTAATGGTTCTGCTTGGGGGTACGGGTAATAATTATGGCGCAATACTTGGAGGGTTTGTAGTTTGGTTTATTTGGATTGAGTCAGCTCCATTTGCATTATTTTTAATAAATATACTTTTAAGCAATGTTGATGATGGAAACTCATTTAAAGTTCATATGGTTGAAAGTATTCCTTATTTTAGATATCTAATGATGGGATTAGGACTTTTATTGGTGATGAGATATAGACCCAAAGGCCTTTTGCCAGAGAAAATTATAAGAAGTTAAAACCCTACCCGCATTAAGCAGGTAGGGTCAAAATTTTTATACTATCTTTGAGAAACTGTATTGAAAGCTCCACCTTCAATACCTTTTTCTAAGAAAGCTCCAAATGCTTCACCAACTTCAGTGAAATTAACATCTGTGGCACCATCATAGTCAATTGCAAAACCTGCGCTGGCAAGGTCTAATCCTTTTTTTAATTCACCAGCATAAATTTTTGTTCCAGGGCCATTAGCAACTTTCATGATATTTGCAGCAATAGATGCACTATCATCTGATTTACCTAGAGCCATAGCTAAAACTATTAAAGCTGCAGCATCATATGACTCACCTACATAAACTGATGGATTTACTCCGTTTGCTTCTGCGTATGCTACAAACTTCTGAGCACCTGCACTTGTAGATCCTGGCATTGAACCAAAAGATCCATTCAATTCTGAACCAAAAGTATCAGTTAATGAGTCACCGATCATACCGTCAGATAAAACAAATGTATCAAAAGCTCCGCTATCTAATGAACCTCGAATAATTTGATTACCACCTTGATCTAGATAACCAATCACTACTAGTGCATCTCCGCCAGCAGATGAAAGTACACCTACTTCAGCGCTATAATCTGCTTTATCACCCTCATGAGCAGTTTTAGTTGTTACTTCAATACCTCTAGCTTGAGCCGCAGCTTCATAAACATCAGCAAGACCAACTCCATAGTCTGTATTAACATAAGTAATAGCTACACTAGTGATGCCTCTGTCAGCTGTAATATCTGCTAAGACCTCGCCACCTCTTGCATCAGATGGGGCAGTTCTAAAGAATAAGCCATTATCTTCGGCAGTAGTTAAAGCAGGTGATGTAGCTGATGGTGAAATCATTGGCACACCATTAGGCACCGCAACATTAGATAAAATTGCTCCTGTAACACCAGAACAGTCAGCGCCCATAATTGCAGTTGCACCTTGGTTGATTAAAAACTCAGCTGCAGATGTAGCAGCTGCAGAGTCGATACAAGTTGAGTCTGCTCTTAATGTGCTAATTGTTGATCCGTTTAAAAGAGCACCTGAGTCTGAGGCTTCTTTAAAAGCAAGTTCAGCGCCAGATGCCATATCAGGAGTTAGTGATTCAATAGGACCAGTAAAACCTAAAATAATTCCAACTTTTATTTCTTTTGCATTCAAATTAGCAAAAGTGAAAAAAGTTAATAAAGATAAAATGATTTTGATCATTTCCTTCCCCCTTTTTATTTTTATAATGGATGTATATTAGACTTAATTTAAAAAAAATTAAATTATTTAATGAGTCCAAGAGACTTTTCTATTGTTAGAAAAGTTACTGGCATAGCTTTTTGGCTTAATTATTTTTTTAGTTTGATCAGAAATAGCATAATCATATGAATTTTTTTTACACCAGGTAATCGCATCCTCTAGAGAGGAAAAATTCATTTTTAATTGTTTTGAGGTATTACTAGAGCTATTCCATCCCATTAAGACATCTTTTTTTAAAGAGATATCAAAATCAAATTCTACAATCCAATTTTTCGTTTTACTTAGACCAGACTGCATATTTGTTTTTGCAGGTTTTTTAATTATAGCTTTTTTCATAATTATTCAAATTTGGTCGGGGAGACAGGATTCGAACCTGCGACTTTCTGCTCCCAAAGCAGACACTCTACCAGTCTGAGCTACTCCCCGAGTAATGAATATATATACTTTTGTCATATAAATAGTCAAACTGAATTATCGATATGCAACAAATTAAACAATTAAAGAAAACCCTTCTATCAAAAAGCTTTTTTAAATTCTGGAAATTTTCATTTTTAGTCAAGAGTAAAAATAAATTTATTAAGCCCTATAAAATTAATCGAGAAATTTTAAATGTAGGGGATGTCGTATTTGCTCTTTGTTATTCCCCTGAAGAAAAAAAATTTTATTTAATTAAACAATTCAGACCTTTTTATTTCATCAGAAAAGAAAAATATCTTTTAGAATTAGTTGGTGGATTAGTTGACAAGGGAGAAAAGATCATAACCGCTTTAAAAAGAGAGATTTTTGAAGAAATAAGAGTAAAAACAAAGAAGTTAAAAAAATTAACTACCTACTGCCCTGTACCAGGGTATTCTGATGAAATAGTCCATTTGTACTATGCGGAAGTTGAAAAGATAAAGTTAAAAACCTTATTTAATAAATTTGAAAATGAAGAAATAAGAATTTATAAACTAAACTTAAAACAGCTAATAAAAATTAATCAAAGTAATAAAGTCCAAAACGTGCTAACAAAGTTAGCCATCTATGAATATTTTAATAAAGTTAAAAAGAATTAACGTTATTAGTAATTATATTATCCTTTAAAAAATCAGCAACTTGGTTTGCTACATCTATGGCCACATTAGATTGTGCTTCTTTTGATGAAGCACCAAGATGTGGAGTTAAAAGTAAATTTTTAGCTCCAAACATGACGTTTTCAGTAGCTGGCTCATTTTCAAATACATCGATTGCTGCTCCAGCAATAATATCATTATTTAAAGCGTCTTTTAAATCTAACTCATTAATTAAACCGCCTCGTGCGCAATTAATGATAACCGCTGTTTTTTTCATGGATGAAATTGTATTTTTATTTAGCATATTTTTAGTTTCATCATTTAATTTTGTATGTAATGAAATTACATCGGACTCAGCAATAAGTTGTTCGGTAGATACCTTTGTTGCTTTAACTTTAGCTAAGTCTTGATCAGAGGCAGATTTAGAATTTGTAATAATTTTCATTCCGATTACATGGCAGATTTCAGCAACCCTTTGACCTATGTTGCCAAATCCGACAATACCTAAAGTTTTTCCCTTCAGCTCAGTTCCCATGAATTTTGATTTCTCCCATTTGCCTTGATGTGTGGAGTCGTTAGCAAGATGAATATGGCGTAAAAGCGAAAACATTAAACCTACTGACAACTCAGCTGTTGCCTCTAGGTTGCCAAGAGGAGTATTCATTACTAAAATTTTATTTTTAGTTGCAGTTTCAATATCTACATTGTCAACCCCTACTCCCGCTCGACCAATAACTTTTAGATTTTTACAGTTTTCTAAAATGTTAGAAGTAAGTTTAGTCGCAGACCTAATAAGAATACCATCATAATCATCAATAATTTTTTTTAAATCTTCGGGCGATAAATCTGTTTTAATATCGTAATCAATAGATTTTGATTTCAAGACATCTTCAACTTTACTACTCATCTTATCAGAAATTAATATTTTCATTATTTATACCTTTCTAATGTTTCAAAAAATGACCATTCTATCCAGGGAAGCAATTTCGCAATGTCACTTGACTCCACCGTAGCACCGCCCCAAATTCTAATTCCGGCAGGAGCGTCTTTGTAAGCATTTATATCGTAACCTGCATTTTCTTTTTCAATAACGGCGCAAAGTTCTTTTACTAATTTTTTTTGTGTTTCATCATCTAATTTTACAAAATCTGGATGGGTAAATTTAAAACAAATACTAGTCGATGAATAGGTATTAGGATCCGTCGCAAGAAAACTAACCCATTCCCTTTGATCAATCCAATCTTTAATGATTTTTAAATTCGCTTGAGATCGAGCAATTAACTCTTTCTGTCCTCCAATTTCCTTACACCAATTTAAAGCATCTAGTGCATCTTCAGCAGCAAGAAGTGATGGAGTGTTAATAGTGGCTCCTTCGAATATTCCTTTATCAAGTTTTTTACCCTTGGCTAGCTGAAAAATTTTTGGCATTGGCCATGAGGGTTCATGGGTTTCTAATCGCTCTACAGCTCTTGGGGATAAAGCGATCATTCCGTGGGCAGCCTCTCCTCCTAATACTTTTTGCCAAGACCAAGTAATAACATCAAGTTTTTTAAAGTCTATATCCATAGCAAAAACTGCTGAAGTAGCATCGCAAATTGTTAGGCCTGATCTTTTATCTGGTATCCAATCTGCATTAGGTACGCAAACACCTGAAGTTGTACCATTCCAGGTAAACACAACATCGTTATCAAAATTAACCTTAGTTAAATCTGGAAGTTCACCGTAATTAGAAGTTTGATGAGTAGTCACGTTAGGTAGTTTTAATTGCTTTGTAATATCTTTGACCCAAGTTAATCCAAAAGTTTCCCAACCACAAACATCTACACCTTTAGGGCCTAGCAGGCTCCACATTGCCATTTCTATAGCTCCAGTATCAGAAGCAGGCACTATGCCGACAAGGTAATCATCTGGAAGCTCTAAAATCTCTTTAGATTTAATAATTACTTCATTTAATTTAGATTTGCCATTTTTTGCTCTATGAGACCTTCCAAGAAAAGCATCACTAAGTGAATTCAAATTCCATCCAGGTCTTTTAGAGCATGGGCCTGATGAAAAAAAAGGATGATTTGGTTTTACGTCTGGCTTTAACATTTTTTTTTCTTTCTTTCCTTCGTATTTATATTCAACATATTATTAAAAATCGCTAATCAACTATGTTATAAAAAAATATACCATCAAGAGGCTTTGGTTCAAACCACGTAGCTTTTGGAGGCATAAATTTTTTATTTCTGGCGAAATCCATTACAAGATTCATACTAACCGGTCTCATCAAAGTTGATAAATCCTTTATACCCGTATCTACCTGATTAATCAAATAGTCTGTACCTAATGTGGGTGGGACGAATTCGACCCTATCATCATTAGTCTCATCTTGAATATTTAATATCTCCTTCAGAACAAACTCTCCAAAATCAATACAATCGGCACCAAAAGTTGAAAAGTTATCTTTTAAATCTATTTTTAAATATTTGCCTTGATAGTAAATGGTAAAAAATCTTTTAATATTTTCATGATACTGAAGTTCTTCTACATTAAAAAAATTTTTTAAAAGAGTTAAAAATTTACTTTTATCAAAATTTTCGGGGAATTTAATACTTCTATTATAAGCTAGATTTGAGCATTGAGATTTAGGAAAAATAATAACCATAAATTTAGTATTCTTTTCAATATCTAATTGAGCAAAACCCTCTATCCTATGATGGCCATCAGCAACAAAAAGTTCTTTAAAATTTATCGAAGAAAAGTCAGTAGAGGTTTTATAAATTGAATGAGTGTATTTACCTGATTTAAACTTGATTAAAGGTACTTTGTTGTGATGGAGATCAATATTTAAATTCATATTTTCATCATCATAAAATAAATAAATAGGGCAAATTTGATATTTAACTTTTTGTAATTGTTCAGCTCTCTCTTGTCCTTTTTTTACTAAAATTTTTTCATGAGGTTTAATATTTCTGTTTATATAATCTTGGATATTGAGAAGTGAAATTAAACCTGTTTGAGAATGAGTATCTGAATCAATTCTATAGAGGAAAAAACCATTTTCAGATTTTAGAATCATATTAGTATCAATTAGTTTTTGATAATATTTTTTAGAAATATTGTAAAACTCATCTTCGGATAATTTTTTATCAAAATAAATATCAGGACGTAAAATTTGTAGAAGATTTAACTTATGAAACTGATCTGATGAAAAGTTATAATCAATTAAATCAGTACTAGGTGTTAATATATGTTGGAGATATTTATTGTTTATAATATAAGTATTTGGTATTAATGGTTTCATCTATGAAAAAAAGCAAGGCACCCTACTATATCGCTCTGTTGGTAGCACTTGCTTTCTTTTTCTATGGGATATTTTCAGCTTTTATTCACTAGCTTTCTTTTTTTGTAGACTCAGGTAAATTTTTATCTTCATACCAAATCTGTTTATTGGGTATATTTCCATCCCAAAGATAGTTTTCATAATCAAATTTAGGCATACCCTTATCAGATCTTTCATAGTAAAGTCCAAATTCTCTGCAGTATTCAGATAATTGATCAGCTTCGATTTCTAAAATATTAGATTTTTCCCATTTTTTAGATGATGAGATCCACTTAAACCCTTTAGACTTAAGCCAATCCTTATGGTAGTAAGTTTCTGATCCTGAAATAGAAAAATTTATGTTTTCACTCATTAATAGCCTCTTGTAATAATTTTAAGGGATAGTATTGAAAATAACTTAAATTATCAAAGGGTTTTTTTCCGCTTATAAATTTCTCAAAGTCTTCAAAATTATAAATAATTTTTTCAGATAAATCAGGAAGTGCATCAAAGTTAGAAGAGTGAATGTTTTCAACGTTATTAGAAACTAAAATTACAAAAATTTTTATATTGGGCTCAATTTCAATGATACATCTAAATAAATCGATTGAATTTGTAAGAGTATTTTTTTTTAAATCAATATTGGATATTTTAAATAATCTCTCCTTTTGTGAGTCTAGGTAAAATAATAGATCGGGACATGACTCGAAAAGAATATCCATGGTTGATAAAGAATTATTTTCTTTTAGAGTTAATTTAATATCTTTAAAATAAGTTAAATATTTTTTATTCTTAGCCTTCAATTTAAAATGATTAAAATTATTATCATCGATTAGAAAAAGATTATTGGCAAATTTAGAAGTTTGAATTTCATTCAAATAATCAATTTCATTTAAAGAAGAAACTATTGGATAATTAGAGATAACCTTTAAGCCTTTTTTAATTAAAAGATATGTATATTCAAATTTTATACCAGAAGGTAAAAAATTAATAATATATTCAATATTATTGTCTTCTATTAACTCTTCATAAGAACCAAAATATTTGGCAAAGTTATATTTTTTTGAAAAATTTTCAGCATCTTTAATATTTCTAGATGAGTTTGCATATAAATGAAAATAACGTTCTAAATCATTTTTAATAATAAAATTAATAGATTTAATATCAGAACTTAAAATAGCTAAATTGCTTTTCATTTTTTTTTTATTATAATCCCGTAATGAAACAAGTTTTTTTAAGCTACCATGATATCCATACTGATTGTATAAAATTAGCAAAAATAATTAAAAAAAAATATAAACCTGAAAAACTTATTTTAATTTCTAGAGGTGGACTTATACCTGGTTCTATAATAGCTAATTATTTAGGTATTCAAGATATAGATGTTATCGCACTTAAAACTTACAGCAATAGAAAAAGAGTATCGGATATCAAAATATACAAAAGAATAAAGTCTTTGAAAAAGTTAGTTGTGATTGATGATTTGGTTGATAGTGGTGAAACAGCTAAAATAGTAAAAGAAATGATGCCTAATTCAAAA
>Ga0222713_10004861_pt1 | contig 13297 bp, 10 predicted proteins | sample C33_649DmetaG_FD_165061 | JGI IMG/M metagenome (GOLD analysis project Ga0222713, IMG submission 165061) | Estuarine water microbial communities from San Francisco Bay, California, United States - C33_649D | ecosystem: Environmental > Aquatic > Marine > Unclassified | place: USA: California...
ACAAGGCCGCCGCCGCCGCGCTCAAGGAGATCCGCGCGAAGTTCCGCGCCGCGGGCTTCACGCAGCCGCTGGTCGCTGACATCCACTTCCTTCCGGCCGCGGCGATGGAAGCCGTCGAGCACGTGGAGAAGATCCGCGTGAACCCCGGCAACTACGCCGACAAGAAGAAGTTCGCGGTGCTGGAATACACCGACGCGGCCTACGCCGAGGAACTGGAGCGCCTGCACGCGGCCTTCACGCCGCTGGTGCTCCGCGCCAAGGAGCTCGGCCGCTCCCTGCGTATCGGCACCAACCACGGCTCGCTTTCGGACCGCATCATGAACCGCTTCGGCGACTCGCCGCACGGGATGGTCGAATCCGCCCTCGAGTTCATCCGCATCGCGGAATCCCACGGCTTCAAGGACATGGTGCTGTCGATGAAGTCCTCGAACCCCAAGGTGATGGTCGAGGCCTATCGCCTCGCGGCCGCCCGCATGACGGAGCTCGGCATGGACTATCCTCTCCACCTCGGCGTCACCGAGGCCGGCGAAGGCGAGGACGCCCGCATCAAGTCCGCCGTCGGCATCGGCTCGCTCCTCGCCGACGGCCTGGGCGACACGATTCGCGTCTCACTCACGGAAGACCCGTGGCACGAGATCCCGGTCTGCCGCGAGATCGTCCGTCGCGCCGAAGCCCTGGCCGCCTTGGGCGCCGCTTCGACTGCCGCCCTGCCCGCCGACCTGGCGGATCCTTTCTCGTTCACCCGTCGCGAGACGGAGACCATCACGCTGTCGACGAAGTGCCTCGCCGGCTCCGCCGAAACGCCGCGCGTGGTCGTCCGCGGCGTCGCCGGCCTCGCCGACTGGCAGGCGGCGGCCAAGGAACTCCTCGACGCCCATGCCGCCCAGCGCGAAGTCCGCGCCGAAGGCCTGCTGGTGCGGCTCGATGACGCCGCGCACGCCGCCGGCCTGCGTTCCCTGCGCAAGGCCCTCGGCCAGGCCGTGCCCGCCCTCTTCGTCGAGACCACGCTCTCGCCGGCTGACTTCCCGTTCGATGGCGACGGCGGCCGCCTGGTGGCCGTGAAGGCTTTCTCCCCGGCCGACGGGGCTGAAATCAAAGCCTGGGGCGAAGCGGCCGTGAAGCACGACGCGCTCCTCGCCGTCGACCTCGACGGACCGACGCTCACCGCGCTGGCCAAGGAACTCTCCGCCATCCCCGCCGGTCGTCTCATCCTGACCTCCTCCCAGCCGCAGGATGGCCTGCACGCGACGGGCACCTATCGCGAGCTCGTGCGCTGCGCCGCCGCCGCGAAGCTCAAGGCTCCGCTCTGGATCCGCGCCACCGTCGCCAACGCCGTGCTCATCGACCCGGGCTTCCAGTCCCGCCTCCTCGAGGCTTCGATCCACGCCGGCGGCCTGCTCGTCGACGGCTACGGCGACTTCCTTTCGTGCGAGACGCCGACCACGACCGCGAAGTCGCTGACGCTGGCCTACGACATCCTGCAGGGCGCGCGCATGCGCCAGACGAAGACCGAATACGTCGCCTGCCCGAGCTGCGGCCGCACGCTCTTCGACATCCAGTCGACGACCTTGAAGATCAAGGAACGCACCGGCCACCTGAAGTCCGTGACCATCGCCGTCATGGGCTGCATCGTGAACGGCCCCGGCGAGATGGCCGACGCCGACTTCGGCTACGTCGGCGGCGCGCCCGGCAAGATCAACCTCTACGTCGGCAAGACCCCGGTGAAGTTCAACATCCCGCAGGAAGAAGCCGTCGAACGCCTCGTCGACCTCATCAAGGAAAAGGGCCGCTGGGTGGAGGCGTGACGAGGTAGGGATGCGATGACATCGCATCCGCTGTTTCTGGGCAGGGGCGGGACCGCGTCACGACCTAGTTGCGTCGGGTAGGGTTGAGCGCCCTCGCTCAACCGCGGCTGACCAAGGGTGGTCAGCCCTACCTGGCCGCCACGGGGCGGCCCTAGGGCAGCACGCGGTGCTGCCCCTACCTTTATTTAGCCTCCGCCACGAGCACCTCGATCAGCGGAGCCGAATCCGGCAAACCGTGCGGGTGATGGTCGCCGCCTTCCTTCGGGAAGAGCTTCACGCGGCCGCCGTTGTCCTGCCAAAGCTTCACGACGTGCGCGGCGTTGTCCTCATACGGGACGGTCTTGTCGGCGGTGCCGTGACAAGAAATCAGGAACACGCCGGCTTTGAAGACGGACAAGAGGCCCTCGGCGGCCTGCAACGATTTGGCCTTGGCTTCGTCGTCATTCGCATAGCCGAACTCGGTCTTGTAGAGCGCCCAATCCTTAGGGCTGCCCTTGCTCTGGTGCGTGAGGGCGACGCCGCCCGGCCAGGAGCGGATGTCGCAGACGCCGTTGTCGAGATAGAGCACGCTGACGCGATCCGGGTGCAGCCGCGCCCAGGCGTTCACGTAAAGACCGCCCCGGGAGATGCCGAGCAGCGCCGGCTTGGCGGAGAGGCCGCGCTTGCCGTGGAATTCCTCGTAGGCCTTTTCCCAGGTCGCCATCGCGCGGGCGGAACCGAACTGGTTGCTCACGCCGACATACACGACGTGCCAGCCCTTTTCGACGAGGCCGTCTTCGAGCTTCTTCAGGTGGCCGCCGAACTCACCGACCCAGAGCCAAGGCTTACCCGGGGCGGCTTGGGTCGGGACCTTCACCGTCACCGCCTTGCCGTCGATGGTCAGTTTCTCGACCGTGGCGGCCGAAGCGAAGGCGCAAAACGCCAATCCGAGCAGAGCGAAGAGGATGCGGGGCATGGCGTTATTTATGTGCAAAGGTGCAAACGTGCAAAGGTGCAAATGTTACGACGGCTCCCGATGCCTTAACTTTTGCACTTTTGCACAGGGGCTTTGCCCCGATTTGCACGTTTGCACCTGCGCTGGCGCACCTGCTTCTTGCCAGCAGGGGTAAGTCCACCCTATCTCTTGCCCCTATCCACTTATGAAACCCGTACTTCTGGTGATCCGCGACGGTTGGGGCGAAAACCACGACCCCAAGCATGACAAGTTCAACGCCGTGAAGCTGGCGAACCTCCCGGTCTCGCGTGGCCTGACCAAGGACTGGCCCCGCACCGAGATCATGGCCCACGGCCTCGACGTCGGCCTGCCGGTCGGCATCATGGGTAATTCCGAAGTCGGCCACCAGAACATCGGCGCCGGCCGCATCGTCGACCAGGAGATCGTCCGCATCGACAAGGGTCTCACCGACCCGGCGGGCATGCGCCAGATCAAGGCCTTCCGCGGCCTCGTCGAAAACGTCAAGGCCACCGGCGGCGCGGTCCACCTGATGGGCCTGTGCTCCGAAGCCGGCGTCCACTCCACCCTGCCCCACCTCTACGCCCTCCTCCGCCTGCTGAAGGAAGAAGGCCTCACCAAGGTCTACGTCCACGCCTTCATGGACGGACGCGACAGCCCGCCCACCTCGGGCCTCGGCTACCTCAGGCAGCTCGAAGCCGAACTCGTGAAGATCGGCGTCGGCAAGGTCGCCAGCGTCGCCGGCCGCTTCTGGGCCATGGACCGCGACAACCGCTGGGAGCGCGTGAAGACCGCCTACGACGCCCTCACCGGCGCCCCGGCCCCCGAAGCCGCCTCGGCCGCCGAAGCGGTGCAGGCCTATTACGACAAGCCGACCGACGCCAACACCGTCGGCGACGAGTTCGTCCCGGCCACCCGCATCAAGGGGACGGCCTTCATCCAGGACGGCGACTCGGTGCTCTTCTTCAACTTCCGCGGCGACCGCCCGCGCGAGATCACCCGCGCTTTCATCGATCCGGAGTTCAAGGGCTTCCCGCGCGCGAAGCTGCTCAAGATCTTCTACGCCACCCTCACGAACTACGAGAAGGGCCTCTGCCCCAACGTGATCTTCGACAAGCCCGCCAAGATGGTGAACATCCTCGGCGAGTGGGTCGCCAAGCAGGGCATCCCACAGTACCGCACGGCCGAGACCGAGAAGTTCCCGCACGTGACCTTCTTCTTCAACGACTACCGCGAAGAAGCCTTCGCCGGCGAAGAGCGCGGCATGGCCCAGAGCCCGAAGGAAGTCTCGACCTATAACCAGAAGCCCGAGATGTCGGCCGCGCACGTGACCGAGATGGCCAAGGCCGCGATCCTTTCCGGCAAGTACGGACTCATCGTCGTCAACTACGCCAACCCGGACATGGTCGGCCACACCGGCGACCTCGCCGCGGTCTGCAAGGCCTGCGAAGCCGTCGACAGCGGTCTCGGCGTCCTCCTCGCCGCCATCGACCAGGTCGGCGGCAAGGCCCTCGTCACGGCCGACCACGGCAACGCCGACCAGATGTGGGAGCCGGAAGAGAACTGCGCCCACACGCGTCACACGCTCAGTCCCGTCGAGGTCGTCCTCTACGGCGCCGGCTGCAAGGGCCTCAAGACCCGCCCCACGGGCCGCCTGGCCGACGTCGCCCCGACCCTGCTCGCCCTCATGGGCCTGCCGAAGCCGCCGGAGATGACCGGCGAGTCGTTGTTCGCGTAAAGGACGGCAAAGCCGTCCGTGCAAAGGTGCAAACCGGGCTTAAGCCCCCGTGCAAACGTGCAAAGGTGATGCCTGCCCGAAGGCTTACTTAACCCTCACTTTTGCACTTTTGCACCTTCGCACTTTTGCACGCGGCGAAGCCGCTGGTCAGGCTTTGATTCCCGTCGCGAAACTGATGCCGAGCGAATCGGCGACGGCGCGGACGATCTCGACCTCGGCGGGCTCGGCGCGTCCGTCGTGCAGCATGGCCGTGCCGATGGCGCGGACGAACTTCCGACGGGACGGGACGGTCTGTCCGGCGATGACGGCGAGGGCTTCGTCGACCTTGGCGAGATCGACCTGCGCGGCCGGCACCATGGAGGCGGGCAGACCCGGCATGCCGAGGACGCCGGCGCCGAGGGCGTAAGCCCTGCCCTGCGCGGCAGCGTCCTCCCCGGAGGTCTGCACGACGGCGGAGAGCACCAGGCCGGAGGCCGCGGCGAGGTCGCCCGCGCGGCTGGGCGGATTCTTGTCGGTCGAAAGGTAGCGGCGCATCGAGGCTTGGATGAGCAGGACGATGAGCCCGTCTTCGGCTTCGTAACCGGCGCGCTCCAAGGCGGTGCGGAACGCCGCGACCTGCGAAGGCGAGAGCTGACGGAGCGCCGGCATCGAGAGGTCGAGCAACGCCACGCGGGAGCCGGCGGGTACGGCGCCCAGCAGAGAATCGAGCCGGCGGGCTTCGCGGATCACTTCGCCGCCGGCGAGGAGTTCAGCCTGCGCCAGCTGGGCGGCGCGCTGCGCGGGATCGCGCCGCAAGATGAGGCCGAGCACGACGGCCATCGCGCCCACGGGGTCTTCGGACGCCTCGCGCAGGGCGCCCGGGATCGCGCCGCGGAAGCCGACCGAATCCTGGATCTGGAGATCAGTGGGCAGCGGACGGGAACCGGGCAGCGGAGGCGGGACGGCGGCGGCGCGGCCGCTAAGCCCGGCGACCGGTTCGTCATCGGCGACGGTCACCGGGGTGACGTCCGGGATGTGGCCATCGAACGCCGGATCGATGCGTCGGATACGGTCGGCGATCGGCGGGTGCGAGGAGAAGAGCGCTTCCAGGAAACCGGCCGGGCCCGCGAAGAACATGTGCTGGGCTTCCAGCTCGGCCGACGAGGCCTCACGCTGCGCGCCGGCCAGCCCGGCCACCTTGCGGAGGGCCGAGGCGAGGCCGAGCGGATTACGGGTGAACTGCACGGCGGAAGCGTCGGCGAGGTACTCGCGCTGACGGGAGACCGAGGCCTGGATGACGCGCGCGAAGAAGACGCCGCCGAGGCCGACCAGGACGACCACGAGGCCCGCGACGGCGAGAGGCCATGTGTGGTTCTTGCGGGAGGAGCCGGAATTGAAACCGACGCGGATGAGGATGTAGCCGAACTGCGCGAGGGCGGTCAGGCCGGCGACGGTGCCGATGATGCGCAGGTTGAGGCGCATGTCGCCGTTGCCGATGTGGCTGAACTCGTGGGCGATGACGCCCTGCAGTTCGTCACGACTGAGGTTGCGCAACGCGCCGCGGGTCACGCCCACCGCGGCGTCCTGCGGCGTGTTGCCTGCGGCGAACGCGTTGATGGTCTCGTCGCCGTCGATGACGAAGCACAGCGGCACCGGCAGGCCGGAGGCCAGCGCCATCTCCTGCACGACGTTGAGGTAGCGGCGTTCGGCGAGGTCCCGGGTGGTCCCGTTGACGAGCCGACCGCCGAGACGGACCGCGACCGCGCCGCCTCCCTTGGAAAGCTCGGCGATGCGCTGGAGACTTCCGCCGAGGATGATGACGAGGGCCAGGCCGGCGGTCCAGAAGAAGACGTCTCCTTGGAACCAATCGATCTCCCGCCCCCGGCTGAACTTGTGATGCGCCAGCACGGCCGCGACGTAGAGCGAGCCGACGAGCACGACGACCGCCAGCACGAGGAGCACGACCAGCTTGGTCGTGCGTCCGCGGGCCTCGTCCTGGGCCCGGAAGAAATTCATCGTGCCGGCCATGGGCCGAAATCAGCGGCTCAGAACGAGACCTTCGGGGCGGCCTTCTCGGCGGGGTCTTCGATCTTGAAGAACTCGGCGGGCTGGAAACCGAAGGCGTTCGCGATGAAGACCTGCGGGAAGACTTCGCGGCCGTTGTTGTAGAACAGGACGGCGTCGTTGAAGGCCTGGCGGGAGAAGGCGATGCGGTTCTCGGTCGAGGTGAGCTCCTCCATCAGCGTGCGCATGGTGGCGTCGGCCTTGAGCTGGGGATACTGTTCGGCGACGACCATCAGGCGGCCGAGGGCGCCGCTCAGGCCGGCTTCGGCCTGGCTGAGGTCGCGCATGGCGGCCGGATCGTTCGGGTTGCCGGCGAAGCGGACGTTGGCCTGGGTGGCCTTGGCGCGGGCTTCGATGACGGCGGTGAGGGTGCCGCTCTCGTGGGCCATGTAGCCCTTGGCGGTCTCGACGAGGTTCGGGATCAGGTCGTGGCGGCGCTTGAGCTGCACGTCGACCTGGGCGAAGGCGTTCTTGCAGGCGTTACGCAGGCCGACGAGGCCGTTGTAGATGCCCACGCCCCAGATCGCGGCGACGACAAGGACGGCGACGATGAAGAGGAGGACGACGAGAAGGATGGCGGCGACAGTCATATTGGGACTTAAGTTACCCGAGCCGCCCCAACCTGCAAGTCGTCAGGGAGAGGCTGCGGGATAATTATAGCCGTGAATTGGAACGCCCTTCCCCACCCTAAACGGGCTTCAGGCGGCCTTTTCCAGGCGGTCGCAGACTTCGTCGATCAGGAAGGCCGGCGTCGAGGCCCCGGCGGTCACGCCGACGGTACCGTAACGGGCCAAGGCGGCGAAATCGAGTTCGTCGGCGGTCTCGACGTGGAAACAAGGCAGGCCTTGGATCTCGACGAGCTTGGCGAGCTTGACGGTGTTGGCGGAGTGACGGCCGCCGATCACGACGATGGCCTGGCAGCCCTGCTTCTGCAGCTCGAGGATGTCGGCCTGGCGGTCCTTGGTGGCGCCGCAGATGGTGTCGAAGATGAGCGCGCCCGGGAAACGGGACTTCAGGATCGCGGCGAGTTTCTCGAACTCGTCCGTGAACATGGTCGACTGCGAGACCATGCACACCTGCGCGCCGAGGTCGGGCAGCGCGGCGATCTGGGCTTGAGAGGTGATGACGTGGCCGCGGCCTTCGGCGTAGCCGAGCAGGCCGATGACCTCGGGGTGCTTGGGGTCGCCGAAGATGACGGTGGCGTAGCCCTTGCGCGCGTGCAGGCGGACCTTGCCGGCGATGATGCCGACGTCGGGACAGGTGGCGTCGCGGAATTCCATGCCGAGCGACTTCAGGTAATCGCGGCGCTCGGGCGAGATGCCATGCGCGCGCACGACCATGACGGCGTCCGCGTCGGTCGACTTCGAGACCTCGAGCTTGGCTTCGCTGCGGTAGTCGCCGACTTCGCGGATGCCCTCGGCGGTGAGGACCTCCATCATCTGGCGGTTATGGATGAGCGGACCGTCGGTGTAGACGGGGTGGCGGCCCTTCTGCGCATACTCGCGGGCGATATCGATGGCGCGTTCGACGCCCCAGCAGAAACCCGCGGACTTGGCTCGGATGACCTTCACGGCTTCAAGGTGCGGGCAAGCCCGCCCGATTCAAGCAAAGTCCGGCCTTACTTGGCCGGGACGCCCCAGACTTCGGCCTCGATGTAGTCGTTGGAGGGTCCGGCGGAGTTGCCCTTGGAGTGGAAGCGGACGTAGCGTCCCTTGACCGCGGCGACGGGGATCACGCGGCCTTCGTTGGACTCGTAGTAGCAGTAGTCCTTGCCCTTGCCGAAGCCGAGTTCGCCTTCGGAGTCGTTGTTGTAGACGGTGGTCACGCCGGTCTTGAAGGAGGAGTCGTCGGAGATCTGGACGACGACGTTGAAGTAGACGCGGCGCTCGCGGTGGAAGTGCCAGACGGCGATGGCGCTGATCTCGGCCGGCTTGCCGAGGTCGACCTGGACCCAGTGATGTCCGCGGGGCAGTTCGACTTCGAAGCCTTCTTCGCCGCCCTTGTCGCCGTCGGTCACGTAGGAGAAATCGCCGGCGGCGGCTTCACGGGCGGAGGAGGTGACGTTGCAACCCTTGGCGAGGTTCACGGCGGCGGCCGGGACCTTGGGGAGCTTGCGCGGGGCGGAAGAGACGGGCTCGAGGTTGTTGATCTTCACCGGACGCGGGGTGCCGAGGGCGACCGACTTAGGCAGCTCAAGCGGGAGCTCCTTGTCCTGGGCCAGGACGAAGGCGGGAAGGACGAGCAGGCAGAGGGCGAGGGACTTCATGGGGATAAGGTTAAGACAACGGGAAAAGGGCGGAGTTTCAAGACTTCGGGGCTTCCAACGTGCGGACCCGGCGGTGCTTGAGGGGGAAACGCAGGATGACCGTCGTCCCGACGTCCGGGGTGCTCTGGATGTCCACCGTGCCGCCATGGGCGCGGAGGATGCGCAGGAGGATGAGCATGCCGATGCCACCGCCGGAGGCCTTGGTGGTGTAGTAGGCGTCGAAGACGCGGGTGAGTTTGTCGGCCGGGATGCCCACGCCGGTGTCGCGGATCGAAAGCACGACCCACTCGTCGTCGGACGAAAGCTTCACGTGGATGTCGCCGCCGCGGTCCATGGCCTCGAGGGCGTTCTTCATCACGTTGAAGAGCGCCTGCTTGATCTGGTTGCGGTCGCCGAGGATGAGCGGGAGCTCGCCGGGGACGTCGAGCGAGACGCGGACGCCGAGCTGTTCCATCTGCTCGCGCAGGAGGCCGGTGGCCTCGGCGACGACGGCGACGAGATCGGTGTCGGTGAGGTGCGGAGGCGTCTGGCGGACGGCCCCGAGGAAATCGCGCACGATGCCGTCGAGGCGCTTGATCTCGCCTTGGCAGACCTCGGCGGCCTTGCGGACCTTCTCCGCGGCCGGCGAATCGCCGAGCTTGGCGGCCTCGCGCTGCAGTAGCTGGAGGTGGATGCCGATCGCGTTGAGCGGATTGCCTACCTCGTGGGCGACGCCGGCGGCGAGCGAGACGATCGAGTCGATGCGCTCGCTTTCGACGCGGTCCTCGGTCTGGACGCGCTCCTTGGTGACGTCGCTGAGCACGGCCACGCGGCGGCTGCGCTCGGCGCCCTGCTGCTCGCCGACGCGGGCGAGGTGGAGGGTCAGGAGGCGCGGCTCGGGATAGCGGACCTCGAGTTCGCGGGTCAGGGCGCCGACGGTCTCGGGGAGTTCGAGGGCCATGGCGATGTCGGGCGAGACGCGCCGCAGCTCGGCGCCCGCGACGTCGTCGGGATTGACTCCGAGCAGGCGCACGGCGGAGGCGTTGGCGTATTCGATGGCGCCGTCGTGGGAGAGCACGATCACGCCCTCGCGGAGCGTATCCAGCACCGTCTCCATGAGGTCGCGCTCGCGTTCGAGGCGGCGCGCGAGGATCGCGAGGTTCTGCGCGTCGAGGTCGTCGATGCGGCCGAGGACGCGGTCAAGCGGGCTGAAGCGACGACGGGCCATGTCAGGCGGAAGCGCGCGCCGCGACGAGGCGGGCGATCACGTCGATGAGCTGGCGGGCGACCACGGCCTTGGCGGCCGGGCCGAGGACTTCGCGGAAACCATTTCGTCCGAGGACGATGAGCTTGTTCTCATCGGAACCGAAGGCGCCGTCGCGGCCGGCGACGGAGTTGGCGGCGATGAGGTCGAGCCCCTTGCGCTCGAGCTTGTCGAGGGCGTGGGCTTCGACGTTCTCGGTCTCGGCGGCGAAGCCGACGAGGAACTGGTCGGTGCGACGCTCTTCGGCGAGGGCCGAGACGATGTCCGGCACAGGCTCGAGTTCGACCGTCATCCCCTGCCCGTCCTTCTTCAATTTCTGAGGCTCGGTCGTCTTCGGACGCCAGTCGCTGACGGCCGCCGTCATGATGAGCACGTCGCACGGACCGAACAGGGCATCCGCCTGGCGATGCATCTCGGCGGCGGTGACGACCGGGTAGACCATCACGCCCGCCGGTTCAGGCAAGGAGACCGGACCGGCGACGAGATCGACCGACCAACCGGCCTCCTTCGCGGCGGCGGCCAAGGCGAAGCCCATCTTGCCCGTCGACGGGTTGCTGATGAAGCGCACCGGATCGAAGAACTCGCGGGTCGGACCGGCAGTGATGAGGCAGCGGAGGGACAAGGGAGGCTGAAGATGGCAGAGGACGGACGACAGATGGCAGATGAAGGCCGAGGACTGTCAGGGACAGTCACCTTGGCTGAGGATGGGGGCGGAAACAATAGAGAAGGGGTAGGGGTGGGGGTAGGAAAGATAGTGAAAGCAAAGGGAGACCGGAAACCGGAATGAATGCTGCGGATATTAATGCCCCCAGCCAATCATCCGGTCTCCGGTTTCCCTTTGAATCCACGCCCTTGCCTAGAGGCAGGGCTGACCGGCCCGGGCAGCCGCGGTTGAGCGGGCCGCTCAACCCTACCCAATCCACCCGTCACTTGGAACTATGACTTTAACTTTTGCACCTTTGCACAGGCCGCAGGCCGATTTGCACTTTTGCACCTTGGGCAGCACGCGATGCTGCCCCCACCCTATCCCTTGCCTTCCACTCCCCTGCCACTCACATTCCCCGCATGGAAATCTTTCTGGCGACGGGTAATGCGCATAAGGCCGAGGAATTCGGCCGCATGTTCGCCCAGGCGCGGCTCGACGTGCGCGTGCGCTCGGCCAAGGACCTCGGCGGCATGCCGTATGTCGAAGAGATCTCCGGCACGTTCAACGGCAACTGCCGCCTGAAGGCCGAAGCCCTGCGCGCCATCGCGCCGCGCAAGGCCTGGGTGCTCGCCGATGACAGCGGCCTGTGCTGCGACGCGCTGCAGGGCGGACCCGGCGTCGACTCGGCCGTCTACGCCGGCGTCGGCGCCACCGACGCGCAGAACCGCGCGAAGCTCCTCGAAGCGATGAAGAAGGCTCCGCCCCACAAGCGCGGCGCGCGTTTCGAATGCCATCTCATTCTCCTCGGGCCCAACCAGGAAGTCGGCAAGTTCGTCGGCCAGTGCTGGGGCAAGATCCTCGAAGCCGAGGTCGGCACCGAAGGGTTCGGTTACGATTCGCTCTTCGTGCCCGCGAACGAGGAACGTACCTTCGGCGAGCTCAGCCCCGCCAAGAAGGACGCCATCAGCCACCGCGCCAAAGCCTTCCAGCTCATGTCCGCCTGGCTGCGGGAGAATGGGGTAGCTTGAGACTAAATACTTAAATCAAAGGGAGACCGGGTAATTGGCTGGGGAGCCATTTTCGGGTGACAGGTGACGGCCATCAGCGCATCGGCCGTTCGGGAGTCAGCAAGTTCAGCCATCGGCCATCGGCACCTGGTTCCGGCGGCCGAATCCTGAAGGGCCGATACCTGAACCTCCGGTTCCCGTGCCCGTCACCTGTCACCCGAAGTAGCAGAACCGCAGCATTACTTCCGGTTCCCGGTCTCCCTTTGTCTTTTCCAACCGCGCTTTGCGCTCAGAAAAACACCGCTTCGGACAATGCTTCGGGGGCGCCCATGAAGGCGACGCGCTGCGAGAGCTTGCGGGCGTCGTGGCTGCGCGTGAAAGCGATCGTGGCGTGCGAACAGCCTTCGGAGTGTTCCCAGGAGAAGCACGCGCCGTCGGCGAAGACCCACTCGGCGTCGAGGCAGTCGCCCGCCGGAGGCTTCTCGGAAAGGGCGAAAGCGACGTCGAGGTGCGCACGGGTCAGGCCGGCGCAATGCGTGAGGCACGAGCGCATCCACTCAAGGATGCCGTAAGCTTCGCCGCGCATGCCCGCGCGATGCGAGACGGTGACGGAGCGGAGGCCGCGGACGAGTTCGGCCGGCTTATGGGCGGCGAGATACTGGCCGAGCGCCTGACGCACGGGCAGGCAGCGCGCGACGGAAAGGTCGCGGACGGCCTGCGGCTTAGGGAAGGCCTGCAGGAAGAAAGCATCGCCCGCGAGGGAGCGGTCGGCGACGACGCGGCGGCAACGGGCGGTCCAGCCGAGCCACGGCCTGAATTCGTCGACGGTCACGCCATGGGCCCAGACGTTGGTCGGAAGGTCGCCTTCGAGCCAGGTCGAGACCAGCGATTCGAGTTCCGGCGTCGGCGCGCCATGGGCGAGCATGAGCGCCTCGCAGCAGCGCTTGCCGCGACGGGAGGGATCGAAGAAGCAGAGGACGTTGACCTTGGCCTCGAGCGGCGCGGCGGCCTCGGCGGCGGGACGCGCGGCGAGGACGACGAGGCGGCAAGGATAACGCTGGGCGAAGCGGATGGCTTCGTCGAAACGCGCCTGGGCGTCGGCGGGCGCGACGGCCGCGCCGAACATCAGCACGAGGTTCATCTGCGAGGCGCGCGCGGCGTCCTCGCCTTCGTCGGCCCACGCCTTGTCGAGCGACGGCAGGACGGCGGAGATCTTGGCCGGGAAGCCCGGCAGCGCGTCGATCAGCGGGTGGGCCATGATCAGCGGCCGGCGTTGCGCCAGGCGTGTCCGTGGGCGGCCAGGAGGGCGTCGCCGCCCGCGGGACCCCAGGAACCGGCGGCGTAGGTCTCCATGCCCTCGCGGCCCTGCTTCTGCCAGCTTTGGAGGAGCGGCGTGAACAGGCGCCAGGAAGCCTCGGTCTCGTCGCCGCGGATGAAGAGCGTGCGGTCGCCGACGATGCCGTCGAGGATCAGGCGCTCATACGCTTCGGGCGTGTTGGAACCGTAGGTGGTGGCGTAGCGGAAGCTCAGGCGGACCGGCTGCGTGCGCGGCTCGAGGCCGGGCACCTTGGAGTTGAGGACGAGCGTCGTGCCTTCG
>Ga0222713_10004862_pt1 | contig 13295 bp, 8 predicted proteins | sample C33_649DmetaG_FD_165061 | JGI IMG/M metagenome (GOLD analysis project Ga0222713, IMG submission 165061) | Estuarine water microbial communities from San Francisco Bay, California, United States - C33_649D | ecosystem: Environmental > Aquatic > Marine > Unclassified | place: USA: California...
TTTTTTGTAGAGCTAGAAATTCGTTACAAATGGTTTCCCATTCTGCGATTGTGTGAAATGAACTTTCTGGTTTGAAATATCCTCTAACTGCATACATAGTAACTATAAATATTATTCGGATTTATTTCCTTCACCAAAATCAATTACCTCAAAAACTCTTGTCTGAATTTTCTTAGTACCTTCAGCATTTGTTAATATGATTGAATTCTTAAACTTCTGCCAATTAATGACAAACGATGAATCTAATATTCCACCATTTTCCTCTTTAACCAATTCGTTAAGGGCGTTAATAGTGTATAGTGAATTAGATTCCTTCTTTCTATGTATTAATATTGTATTTTCCAATGGAGTATCCGGTTGGAAAGCTGTATCTATGTTGTATGTAATAAACAACTCATCCAAATTAGATTTGTTTTGTAAAATATAAATGTAATTATACACTATATGATACGTTTCTCTAATTTGTTGTAGAGTATTTTGTAACTCTCCTTTTGTTGTAAATGTACAAAGTAACTGTGTCTTCATCCTCTTTTTCTTTTAATTAACTATAAATATTAAAAATAGAAAGGAAGGATAATTTTAACAATTATAATTATTGACGCTTTTCTTCATTGTGGAATCTACCAGCACCAGGATTACTACTTCTACCATCTAAACTAAATCCAACATTAAATTCAGGTCTTGGATATGCTAATATAGTTACACCATTTGATGAATTAATACTTATTCTACGTTTTCTAGCCAATTCAGCACCACCAGTATCACCTTTTTGTGATAAAACGCTATCATTACTAAAATCCTGAACATCTACATTGTGATTATATGCTTCATGCGATAAGAATGTATAATAATAATAATTTTCTAATCTCATTCGTATCTTAGCCATAGTAGCTTCATCAACTGGCAATCCTTTCTCTTTTCTTTTTTGAATTAAAGTATTTATCGCTTCGGTAATTGATTGGTGAGCCGCACCACAAGTATTACCTTTTGGTAATGGTTTTGGACAGTTTTTAGGGTCTGTCATTCGATTTTCTATATTTTTTATAAAGTTATCAGATACTCCCAAATTTTTAGCTTTATCAACAATATCTTTTCTATATTGTTTATGATGTTGTTGATGTTGCTTCATATCCGCTTCAAGTGGTAAATCATATATAGCAGAATGTGATTCTGATATTTCAATTATTGCTTGTTTCTTTTTACCATCTTTATCGTTTTTATATGTAGATTTATTACATTTAGATGTCAATGCACTCGCCCCACCTACACCTTTTTTAACACTTCTACCATCCAATGTTACAACTTTTCTTTCATTATTACCATCTGAAATTGTAATCACATCTACGGTTTCCAATGTTGTACTTTGTGGTAATAACGCACATTTACCATTTTGAGTACCTTTACCACCATCGTGCATTTCAACAATGGCTGTATAAACTTCTGCGAAATTTGCCCATGCTTCTTTTAGTGAAGGTTCTCCATCGTGATTGGCAATATCAGAAAATATACCTTGATATTCTAAAAACCATTCTTCTGCATTTTTGTTAGGGTCTTTCTTTGAAAAATCAGCCAATTGTTGAATAAGTGCCAAAGTTTTTTCGTCTGCTATATAATATCTATCTGCCAAATCTTTCAATCGCTTTGCCATACCATCGATAGCCTGTTGAATAACAATCACTCTATTCTTAGGATTATCCGGAATTACACCAGTATCCATATCAATGAAGTCCATATCCCCCGCCTCAATCTTAGCGGCAAATTCATTGATATTTCGATTATTTCTCATTCTAAGTTCTCTTTCTTCTTCGGAAATACCTTTTTCATTGGTATCTTGTTTTTGCGTAACCAATCCACCAATAGTTATACCAGTTATTTTACCACTACTATCTTTTTGAACACTTGCTATGTTTTCTCCCTTTTTTGTTTTAAGTGTTTTTGTTTTTCCATTCTCATCAACAAACGTTTGATTTGCAGTTGATTTTTTTCCACCAAATGTAGTTGCGGATATTTGAACCAATCCTGCGTTTTCCATAAATTTTCTAAATTCGGAAAATACAACGTTAGCCGCCCCTTTACCACCAGTTTCTTCTTTTACTCTTTTCTTAAAATTATTTGGTTCAAGTGCTATATAATATTTCGAAGTATCAGGATTTGCCTCAGTTGGTTCGGCAATTCTTATCCATCTCGCTGCAAGTTTCTTTTCTGCTGCATTAAGTTTTTCTCCGTTGAAAACTTTTTGCATAATAAGATTAACTTTTCCTAATTCATCCGCATGCGGATTTTGTTTGTTTTTAGATTCCTTTTCAAAATAATTTAATATATTTTGCTGTGAACGATTTACTTTACTTTTTTGGTCAGCAACTTTACCTTTATCAGGTATAGAATTCATCAAATCTTCCAAAGAACCTCCTTTCTTATCCTTTGGCTCTTTATCTTTTTCAATTTTATTTAAAACATCCTTTTCTTTACTCACTCTAGCTTGTAAATCTTTATCAGTCGCAACAGTTTGGGGTTGTGTTGTTGGTTTTGATGCGGGTTTTTGATTTTTATTTTTTTCCGCCTTTTCTTTTGCCGATAAGGCTTTCATACCACCATCAACCGTTTTGTGGGTAATTTCACCACCCGCTTTTTTGGAATAATATCCACCACCCATATGATAATAACCAGGATATTTTTTAGATTCACCTTCTTTAGCTTCTAACTTAATTTCAGAAATTATTTCTTTTATCAATGATTCTATTTTTATTTCCTGTGTATTCTTATTTTGTTTCTTTTCATTATATGAATCAACCATCTGCTCCATCATCTCATCCGGAATTGGCATTTCTTCAAGTCCTTTTGCAATCAACTCGGCAAACTTAGCCATATTTGCATCCATTTCGGCCTCACCTTCAGCATCCGCAAATACTGCCGCTTTACCAGCTCCTTTTAAAATCGTTTCCCCAATAATGTGAGGTATAAATTCCATTGCTACGTGCTTTCCAAATGCAGCAACACCATGTGATAATCCACCAAATGCAGCTCCAAATACTGCAGTAGTTACTACTTTAAATGCAACTGCTTTAACTGCTTTTTGTTCATGCTTACTCAAAGGTTTGCCACTAAAAAAGTTTTTAATACCAGAACCAGCTGCTTTGAATTCTTCAACCTCATGCATAGCTCCTTTCTTAATTGCTTTCCAAGCTCCAGCTGCTTTATCTTTTAAAGCCTGTCCTAAACTTCTACGTTCTTTTGAACCAGGTGCACCTTCATTTTTTTCAAAGAATGCTTTTTCTTTTTCAGTCCATTTTGATATTTTTTGCCTTACCTTATCAGTAAGTTTTGGCGCAGATGTTGGCGCACTTGGTGGTGGTGGCGGAGGAACTGCTCCTGCCTTCTTCGCCGTTGGTGGCGGAGGTGGCGGTGGAGGTGGTGGTACAGCTCCTGCTTTTTTATTGGAGGCGGCTGCATCTGCAGTTGCTTTGTTCTGGTCCTTTGGGTCAATTGTTACTAACTTTACAGTATTTCCTTTAGATGTTTTTTTAGTTACGGCTGCTTCAAACAATAAATTAGAAAAATTAATATTACCCTCAATTAGTACCTTTTCAATTACACTTTCACTTGCCATATATTGCGCAGGTCCATTAGGTTTATCTGAATAATATCCACCACCTACACTATATACAACACCACCATCTTCTTCTGATGGGGCCTTTGGTTCAGGCAATTTTTCGCTTGCTGCTCCTTTTTGTTTTCTTGTCATTTTATCTACCAATTCAACATGGCTCTCACCTGCAATAGTAATTGGTATTTTACCCTGTGCCGTTAGTTGTTTATTTTTTTCAATTAAATTTTCATCTCTTGCATCATTAAACGCAACTTGAATATCATTTATCTTTGTTTCTTTATCACCATTATCGTTTGGAAATGCTAATCTATATAATGTTCCTCTATCGCCTGTTCCTTTCCAACCATTTTCTTCACTTGGCTTTTCACCTGTTGGATTATCGAAATTTTCTATTGGAGGTAATCCTGCTTCTTTAGCTGCATCTTGTAAAAATTGTTTACCTTCATCATCTAAATAGTCTTCAGCTTTCATTCTATTTTCAGGGTCATTTGGGTCTAAACCCTCACCCTCTCCTTGCCCAACCATACTTGCCCAGTTACCTGCTAATATTTGATTATCGTTAAGACCTGTTTTTTCTTTTTGTTTTTGATATAATTTAGATTCGTTATTATGCACATCCATATCATCACCATCCCATGTATCAACCCCTGCGCCAAATTCTTTAAATTTAGGAGCTGCATATTTCATTTCATCGTTAAATTCTATTTCACCTGTATCATCATTGGTTGCACCACCTTCACCTACGAATACAACATCTTTCCATCTTTCTTTTGGTATTTTAGATTTAACATCATCTAATATATCATCAACCATTGCGGTGTTTCCGTGCTTTGTTCCATATACGAATCCACCACCTTCCATTTCCATTGTTTGGATATTTTCACCAGATGATTTTCCTTTAAATTGCTGTGATTTAGATTCGGGATCATTATTAGCAGGTTCTCTTTTTGTTGGCTCTGATGGTCCTTCTTTATTTGCATCTGCTTTTTTAGCTGCTACACCTTGCTCCTCTGCAAATTTGTTACACATCGGAATAGCATCTTTAATATCCTGGTCTATTACCTGAACCTTCATTGGAATTTGTTTATCGGGATATTTTGCATTATATGCCGCAATTGCAGCCCATCTATGGTGTCCATCAATTACATATCCATCTCTACTTACATAAATTGGTGCAGTAATTGAAGGATGTTCTGGGTTTTCTTCCAAAGCTCCCATCATACCAACTACTTTAGCGCCAACCAAATCTTTTTGAGTTGCTTTTAATTTATCTGAAGGTATTTCGGTTTGTACAACTTTAATTCCTTTATCTTCCAACATTTTTTTGAATAATGGCTCAGTATCTACTTCACCTTTATCGTCAACTTCCATATCTGCCGCAGGTGTACCAGGTTGTGGTTTACCTTTGAATTGTGGCATTTGGTCTCTTGGTATTCCTAAATTATCATCACAATATAAGTTAGTACCAGGTACAGTAATATCACATAAGTTAATATCAGGAGCTTTCTCTCCTTTAGCTTTTGCATCCGCAACTATCTGTTGTACCTTACTAATATCAGTATTAAATTTTTCTAAATCTTCAGGTTCTATACCATCTGGTATATCACTATCTCCATTAAATGTTTCGGGATCAGCTTGTGGCATTTCCTTTGCAACATCTTTTGAATCTATCGGAGCAAACTCATCTTCTTTCTTAGGTTCTTGCTCTTTCTCTGCCTGTTTATCTGCTTCTGCATCTTTTGCTAGTTGTGCGTTAGCATCTTTCTCTCTATCCATTCTAGCTCCCATTGCAGGGTCTGCTTTTGGGTCAAACATTGCAGCTGCAGCTTTTGCTGGGTCTTCTTTTGGAGCTTCTCCACCACCTTCTTTACCCTTTTCATCTTCCGGTTTTTTCGGCTGTCCTTCTCCACCCAAATCTTTATTCATCGTATCTCTTTCTGGACTTCCCTCTGGTGGTAATAATTTTTCTGCAGCAACTCTGCCAGGAGAATCTTTTGGTAGTCTTAAAAGATTACCAACGATACCATCTTTTGCATTTCCGTCTTTATCTTTATATGATATTTTTTTACTTAATATTGGATTAGAGAATGCTTTATCCGCTTCTACTACATGTTTTTCAGGTGTTTTTCCTTTTTCCATTAGTAAATTTTCTACCAATGTATTCTTAATATGAGATAACCCCATTTCTGAAAGTACATTACTCAATTCCTTTAGGTGGATTGGGTTCTTTGGGTTTGGCATTCCATCATTACAACGGTAAGCCCATTCGGAAAGTATTTCGTTTATTAATTCAGATAAATTCATATTCATTAAAATTTGTGGTCTTCATCTTCGCATATCATTTCTAACTCATCCCAATGAAATTTTGGTTTTTGATTTAGAAATACAAAACATTTCCATTTGTTACTTTTTTCAAAATAGATATGTTTTTGTAAATATGATGGTATTGCCGCTCCAGTTGGAACTCTTTTTACAGGTGTATCAAAGAATGTTTTTATTAAAACAGTGATTGGTTCGGTATCGTCCCATTTACGGATTTGTTCTTCTAACAATCTCCACTCACCTCTATTAAGGTATTGGTCTTGCATTATACAATTTAAGTATGAGAATGTTTGTTTTAGGTTTATCATATTATCAGAAAATGTTGCAGCTGGTGCACCATGTCCTTTATCGTATATATTTTTAGCGTAATCATCCGCATCAGATGTTTTAATATTTGGTTCTTTGTAAAAATCCATAGTCCCTCTATTCACATTTGTAGGACGGTTAGTTGAACGATATTTAATCACTAAAGGCTGTTCTAATGATTGTGAATAAAGAACTTCAAATACTTCGTTTTTAATTCTAACATCTTGTCCAAAGGAAACTAAGGAAACAATTAAGAAACCTATAAGGGTACTGATTTTTTTCATATTATAGCACTATTTTTGTATATACTATAAATATGTTATTTAGAGGTTTCCGTAAGTTTTTCCCCAACTCGCTTTGATAGGATATCCATCTTCCTCAATTATATTCTTCAATCCCATAATCAAACTCTTATCCACATCAGTAGGTACATCAAAAAGAAATGAGTCATAAGTGTACAATTCTAAACTAATCCCACTCCCTTTAATATAATCCAATATGGTTTTCATTTTACCCACATTTATTTCAGTTTCATATGCTTGAAGTAGATAGTTAAATACCTTTTGTGGATTGGATTGTTCTACCCAACTTAATGGTATATGGCGGTTTGGAGTTTGGATATAACCCCTTTCCACACTTTCATTCCAAAACCTATCAATAAAATCAGCAACCTTATCAAAGTATGGGATTTGTCGAAACTCATCATCAATACCACCATAAAGAAGGCGGAATGTTACACCTTTACCTTCGGCAACACCACATCCATATTGTTCGGCTAACCATTGGTGAACATTAGTTTGTGGTAAGGGAAAATCAATCAACTTACCAATAAGACGTGGGTGATATGAATCGTAATCCATTTGTAAGAATATCCCATCCGCTATTAGGGTATCTCTACTTCCATCCGATTTATTTAAGGCTGCATAGTTTACACCACCATGTCTATTGGATGGTCTACCCGTTATCGTAAATGGATTATATTCGGTGTACACTAAGTTATCGGAGGAAATATGTTTGTGAGCTTGTGGCCATCTATCAATAAATTTTTCTCTATCGACCCGAATTCCATATCGTTCAATATCTGAAAGGATTGGTAAGAAGATATCATTATACCAATTATAGGTTTTAGTTTTTTGATTATGATGTTTTAAAAGTTCATTATCAACCGCTTCACACAATTTAAGAATAGGAATGGATTGAATGATATCTTCTTTGTAACCTTTATGTAATAAGGGAGCTACTAAATGTTGTATTGGTTGTTGGTAATCTATCGTTTCTCCGGTTTTAAGAAAGTGAGCAGTATCAATATCATTCAATCCGTCCCTTAAATTAGAGAACGATTGTAGTAGCTTCTTTTTTTGAAAAACCCACTTATCTCCGTTTGTATTCAGCACCCCTTCTATTTGTGATTTAGAGAGGGATGTGGTATCAGTATGTTGATGTGGTAGAATATACCTATCAGTAAGAGTTCGTATCAGGACAAAGGATATATGGGTGTTTCGTGGATGTTTATCATTATCTACCCACATAGGATACCAAAGAGATACTTCGGTTTCCAATTTTACCTTTAAGTCTTCCAACTCACCAATATTTTCTATCACTCTTATCATTCTTATTTGCAGCTTTTGCTTTTTCTAGTGTTGATTGTTTTTTTGTTAATTTGGCTTCCTTTTGTTGTTTTTTTAACATCTTATCATAGCCTGGAGGGAATTTGTTAATAACTTCTATTGGTCCATTTGGAAACTTTTTTAAATCATATTTCCAAGTGGATTCATATCCATCATCATCTTTATAAGTTACTTCAAACTTTGTAGGTTTATCCATTGGTTTTTCTGGCCATCTTCCCATAAAACAATTTATACAAATATACGAAAAAATCCCCAAATTACCAAATGTAAAATGGGGATTTAAAAAGTGGTGGAGATGACCGGACTCGAACCGGTGTCTTACGAAGTAACCATAATACCAGCTTTTCACACGTTTAGGATAAAGTTTAATCTTATTCACTTTCCAAAATAATTGGGGCCGAATGGTTAGTTCAGCGTTTCCACCAACCTATCAGTTTTAGGGAGCCGATAAGTAATGCTCCGGTTTGTTCACTTCTATTTAAAACCCACGAGTGATGCGGGTGGTGATTATGCTGCTACAGCGTAATCGTAAGCTCCTACAAATGCCATAGCATCTTCGAAGTTCCAAGTAGATAATTCTACGTCAGTTATTGTTTGATTCCGATATTAAAGTGGTTGAAGAACCATCCCACTACGTGTGATACTATGTCTCGCATCGCAATCAATTCCAAAACATCCCCATATCAATAAATACAAATATATGAAATTTTTATAACAATTCCAAATTATTGTTTAGAAAATTGTAAAGTATTTTGTAAATATTTGTGTAAAGATGGAATAGTTTTATTACCAATTTTAATTGATTTACTATTTGCATCCATTATTTCGGTTGGGTTTCCAGAAATTTTCCAAAGAATAGCAACTATTGTAAAATACGGACTTATTTGTAATGATGCAAAATTGTATTTACTTACTTCGAAAATATAAGAATTTATATCATTAGATTTTTGGACAAAATATCTTTGTATATATCCTCTTTTATAATCAATTTCCGTTGGTGTTGGTATATATGCTAATATTTCTGGTAATTCATATTCAGAAAGATTACCTTTTAGTGTTTCATATCTATTTGTACTTATCATATTATTGCGTTTGTCTATATTGACCAGTTACGGATGTTGTCCATGCCATACCACTCACATTATGTTCTATTTCCGTAATTTGAAACAATCCATGTTTGGCGTATTTTGTTGGTATTCCAATAATATTAAAAGTATCACCCCTTCTAAATCCACTTGTACCTAACACCTTAAAAGTGTATTTTATTGGAAGTGGATGTGATAATCCTTTTTCAGTTGTACCACTATTTTTATTTGTAAATGCATCATTTTTTAATTTATCAAATAATGGTTCATCATCCATACAAAATATGGTAAAATTTTTCTTTAAAATATCTGTATCTTGGATTTCACCAATATTTAAAAGGTCAGACTTTTCAACAAGAGGTACAACATCTATTTTTTCCAAATTAGCTCCGATGGCTTTTGCTGCAATCTCACCATCGAAATCCGCTTCTGTTTTTAGTTCCTCAATTTTTTGCTTTCTTAGAACTTCTCTTGCTTCTTTATTTGCCGTTTGCTCCGCATCCAATGCTACTATTTTGGCATCAAGAGCTTTTATTTCAGCATCAATTTTTGCTTTTTTTACAGGATCTAATACTTCATCTCCATCAGGATCAAAATCGTTTGCGGCAACAGTTCCATCTACCAAATCAAGAGCTGTTATTAATTTTTTTTTATCTGCATATAATGTGCTTTTGGTTTTACCTATTTCAATATCTCTTATATTACTTGCATCAATTTTATCTTGAGTTTTTTTTGAAGGTAAAATTTTATCCGCTTCCGCTGCTGCAGCTTCTGCGGCAGCTGCAGCTGCATCTTGTGCATCTTTTTCGGCTTGAGTTAATATCTTTTTTGGCTCACCATTGCTATCGGTATAACTAGTTAAAAATAAATCCGTTGCGCTTTCAAAAAATCCACCAACGCCAACAATCGGTTCATCTGGATTATTTGCCAATGCCAATCTCCTACTAATTATTTGATTTGTCATTTCAGATGGTAACGCAATATCTATATTAGCATCTAAAAATATAGAATAAGGACCCGAATGGTAAAATTGTACCGAACCACCCTTTTTCTTCCCAATCCAATTTTCATCAACAACACTCAATATAATATTACCATCTTTATCTTGTTGTTCAACTACTTGAAAATTCCAAAAAGAATTTACAGCCGATGACATTTCATTTAACATATCCAATAGAACTTCTCTAATATTTTTATTTTTTTGTTCCATTTTTGACCTAAATACTTCAAAATTTATATAAAGGTTTTTTAAATATCCCCAATAACCTCCTTTTTCCGTATGAGCTGGGCCTATGATTGTGTCTTCAGTTTGAACAAATGAACCAATTCTTGGTATGTGATTATCTACAATAGGAAATTGTTTAGTTTCAGTCTCCCCCTTTTGCTCAAAGACCCCACCTGCTTTTTGAGTTATCACTCCCGCATTTAAAAAATATGCAGAAAAATCAGGCATAAATCCTGGTATTACCAATTTAGATGCTTTAGTTGAAAACATATTTGGAAAAGCTCCTATTTTTGCATTACTAATATCAATTGTAATAGGAAGTTTTTTTCCGGCTAATATATAATCACTAAATTCTCCATTATTATTTAAAATATCAATAGCCAGTTCAAATCGTATGTATTTGTTTGTTGAAAATAATTTTTCTTTTTCTATTTTAGCTTTTCCAACCGTAATTGTATCGGAAGTTGCACCTCCAACAGTTCTTGCCCACCATCCGGGAGATGAGTATGTAGTAATTGCACTATTTACAGTTGCATCAAAATTTATAAAATCATACCACTGCACTATTTGCTTATCATTTCTACCTTTAGTTAATAAATCTCTTACAGCCTGTATTTGTCTTGTAGTTGGTAATTGATTGAACATATTTTTAAACCTTCTATGTCTCCTCACATCATCACCATCTACGGCGGCTTTTGTAATAGTTTCAGATATATCGTATAATACCGGTTCACCTGGTGTTTCTATTATTGTTCCAGTAGTGCTGTTTATTTGTAAAGTTTTATTTTGAGATTGTAAAAATGTTGGCATTCCCGGTGCACCTCTCAATTTTACTGATATTTTCCACTTATCATCATCTGATTGAACATTCCCACCCACTATAAATCCCAAAAATGTATCGTAATCCCCCAAACTATCAACCCTTCTTTTATGCAAGTTGTTACCATTTAAATTACGGTCCGATGCGGCTTTTAAAATTTCCGCAGTGCCAATGTTTGGCATTTTTTGCGCTATTCCTTCATTACTATTCCAACCATATTCAATACATAAAGAATATCCAGGCTCTAAAAAATACCTTTGCATTAATTCCATTTGTTCCAATGAAAAACATTCCAGTGATAAGGTACATTCTCTTGAAATTTGGTCCTTACCTTCTTTTATTTGTAAACCAGTTATACCAGGAGAAGGTCTTAACGGTCCACCCGCTGAAAGAAGGGCTCCTCCCGCCCAAGTAGTACCAAATGTTCCACCACTTACCGAATTTCCATACACAAACCCAGCATTATTAGTTGTAGATGGATTAAATGTACCATAATTCATGTTAGATGATATAATCAATCCTTCAGCCGTTCCATTTTTTGCTCCGGAAAATACTCTAATCCAACAAACTCGTTGAGAAGCACGCATACCGGCTTTTGTTCCAGTTTGAAGATTATTTATAATCTTAGGGTCAATGTTAGATAATTCTGGAAATGTACTCATATATAAATTACGATTGTGTAAATGCTCCTGCTATTTCAATATAATTCGCAGGTATTCTTAAAATAGTTCCTTCTTCAAATCCAATGTTTGCATCATGGATATTATTGGATGTTGCTATAATCCACCAATATCTCGAATCTCCATAAAATTGGTACGCCAAAGTATCCAATCTATCACCGGTCTCCGTTGCTACAAAGGTGTCTTGGTCAGATGGTGGGATATTCGGATATATTTTTGACCTATATACCTGTCTACCATCTATTGTTGTTTTAATTTTATTATTTAAATATCTACTTTCCATATCTTTAGTTAACTCTTATTCATTTTGGCTGCTATGGCGTCAAAGGCCTTTTCGGCTATAGCTCCTCGTTCAAGTCTAGCAACTTCTTCATCAATCCACTTCCTTTCATAACGAAGTAATTCTCCCTCATCCCCTCTACTTTCAGGTCCGGTGTGTTCTAATCCATCTCCATCTCTTACTGAATATTGCATATTTGGTAGTTTTGGTTTTTTGTATATACTGTAACCTTTATATTTTTCTACAAATATACCATTTGGACCCATTTTTTCTTTTGGTGCTTCCGCAACTGGATTTTCTGTTTTTTGTGCTGCCGATGCGTTTGGAGAATCGGAAACTTGCGTTTGTTTGAGTGGGTCACCTCCCTTATCTAAATTTTTTGAAGTATCTACATTCAATATTTGATTTGGATTAGATGCACCATATCCATATAAACGTTTTGCGGAGGCAGCTACAGCAGGTGCTGCCGGAACTGCAGGTACTACTTTACCATCCGCATTTTTACTTTCAGCTACCGCTTTTCTCTCAGCGGTTGCCATTTGATATGTACTACCAACCGTTTCTACTAATTTAAGAGTCATAGTAACATTAACAATTTTTGGAAGTATATATTCATCCATTCCATCTTCACCGGTTTCCCACGGCGCATCATCAGGTATTTCATATGATAAATCCGAAATAAACGCTTCTTTATTAACATGCATACTACCCAACGTAAATCTAATAAATGGTGGTACTACCGCAATGTTTCCCGCATACCCCTGTGGATATGTTAAATTGGTTAAAAAATTAATTTTTTGCCAACAAGCTTTTAACTCATCTGCATTAAGTGCATATATTTTAAATGCAAAATTTACACTTCTTTCGATATTACTATATGTGTAAAAATTAAATGGGTTACCTACAAATTTTTGAGTATCCCAAGTTGGTGATACCGTTTCGGTAATACCAGTTACGGTTGCTCTGAAATTTACCGCCGCCTGTTTAGCAACAGACCAAAACTTTAGTTCTACTAAATCAAGTGATTTTAATGTTGGTAAATTCACATCCCTACCGCTTGGTTTCAATCCATCCGCAGAATCATATTGAACTATTCTATTTAATTCATCTGAACCGTTTCTCATTCCTCTTTTTACTTCCAATGAATCCATCGATTTTTTCTTTGAATACATTTGTTTGGGGTCTTTTGAAAAAGTTGGTACTGCAATATAATTTGTTATAGGTAATGATAGATTAAATTTATCGGGTTCATATGCAACAAATTTTGATGATAAATCATTTCTCATATCAATCATATCCTCTGGTAAATACTGAGCTGCGTTCATTACTTTGCCGTATGGTG
>Ga0222713_10004867_pt1 | contig 13287 bp, 18 predicted proteins | sample C33_649DmetaG_FD_165061 | JGI IMG/M metagenome (GOLD analysis project Ga0222713, IMG submission 165061) | Estuarine water microbial communities from San Francisco Bay, California, United States - C33_649D | ecosystem: Environmental > Aquatic > Marine > Unclassified | place: USA: California...
TCAATTTTTTTCAACATTTGGTTCTAATTCTTCTTACTGATGCATCTGCTGATGCTAACCCGAAATTGAATACATCTATTTCATTTGGGTGTTTCATTGACTGGATTTCATTAAGACAATCTTCAGTAAATGTTTCTATAAATATTCTAAGTGCTGTGTTATCCATATTATTTGTTTTATATATTAATAATCTGAGGGGTTGCTGATATCACTAGTACATAAGTTGATTAATTCTTTTGCTAGATCTGAATATCTATCTATATAACCTTCTTCATCACTACTTATATGCCAATCCCAATCAACGTCATTTTCCTGACATGTAATAGTGTAGACATCATTTTGAGATTCAACTTGCCAAACTGTAGTTGTGTATTCTCTTTTATCTGTGATTTCGTATTTCATAACTATTTATTTTTTTCTTTTAATGCTTTTACATGTTTACAATTACCTTTACTTCTCCAAAATCCCATACAAGTACACTTATAAGTCTTTTTATTTGGATCGTATGTTGTTTTATATTCACCTACACTACCTTTTGTTTTCTCAACAACTACTTTTTCTTTTATAACTGGTTTAATCCAGTATATGTCTTCTTGTTTTGTTTCGGGGTGAACTTCTAACCACATTGGTATAATATACTTTTTACCTTCTTTAGTAAATAAACCTGGGCAGAATGGATTTTCAATTTTGTATTGTACTCGTTTCACTATTGAGCCCATCAACCCTTCATCTTGTGGTCTTTGAACTAATATCCCATCACTGTACACTATATCTTCTGTACGTCTTCCATCCTTATAATACTTAATCACATTGTATAGCATATCCGTTATTTTTACTTATAATTAAATATAAGTAAAGGACTGCGGTCAGACTCGAGAAATGAATTCACTTCCTGGTTCATCGTCGTGTTCAGTTAAACCTAGGTTATTGAAGTGGTCTTTATAGTAATCATCTAACTCCCATGTTGTTTCAGTTTGGAATGTAGATGGATTATAATCTTCTAAATGTTGTATTTGTTTGTCTGTGAATATATTACCCACATATAAGAAGTAATGATTATAACATAACAACTCTAAATTAGGTAATGTCCAGTTTTTCTTATTACCATCTTTGAAATTTAATACTAATGGTACTTTGTAATCAATTACTCTACGTTCTGAGAAACCACAGTTGGCACAACATTCTTGTAAATAACTTTCTTGTATTAATCTGTTTTTTAATTTCTCAGGTGTGTATGAGTCAATTGATACTCTACCTTCTATTATATCCATTAAAGCTGGTTCTTTACCTTTGTTAGGTAAGAATTTAGATATTCCTTTACCAGCTTGATTTTTATGTTTTTCAAATAATGTTAATGAGTCTGGATCGTTATCATCCATCTTATAGTTCTTAGCCCATTTCTTATAGTGAATATATGAGACATGAAGATATCTAGCTGCTGACTTATTACTTTTAGTCATGGCCATTGCTCTTTCTATATCACTCTTCAATAACGGTTTAGGTAGCATAACTTATTTTTTCATTGTCATAAGAATATTCCAAATGTCTTCAGGTGTTTCAGTTGGAATTATCTCTTCATTCTCATTATACATTTCTAACATTTCTCCATCTGGAGTGAATTTCTCATATAAGTAAAAACTAATTAACTCATATCCTTCATTTCCGAAGTGAAGTAGTATTAACGAGTCTATTATCTGATAAAATAACTCATCGTAGTTAGCATAGTCTAATTTTAAGTCATTAAACAATATATTAGATCTAACTTGTGATGCTTGTAAGGCAGTTATTATGTTTATGAATAAATCCTTTTGTTTCTCAATATGTGCTTTCTTCTTACGTTTAACAGTTGAATTTATTTTTAATATTGAATCAACTGCTTTTTTAATACTTTTATAATCATCCATAAACTTATATTTTATCAATTATACCTTTTATTTTAGAACATGTTTCGTAGTCTTCAGTTTGAAGATAAAAATCAATACATGATTCTAAAGCTTGTTTCCATTGTGGTTTTTCTATTTCTACAAAGTTTTCACTTTTATTTAATTCAAATAATGTTGCTGACTTTGTTTTATTAGTTATAGCCTCTGTTATGCCGTCTATTGTCTCTTTATAAACAACATCTAAAAATACCTTGTTGGAACATAATAAATCTAAATCAATCTCACCTTTACCCTCTGGTTTATCTATTACAACTGATGGTGGCACACGGTTTGTTTTCTTAACCATATCATTTATTTATTATAAATATGGATTAACTCATGCTCATAAGTATCTAGACGCGCAATAGTAATTTTAAACATATCTAATTCAAACGTTCCAATATCACCTGACTCAGTTATAATATCTGGTAGTTGAGTTAGTATATTAAATGATTCTTGAGTTAACTGTTTACCATCTAATTCAACAACTATATCATTATTAGGTACTGTATAGCCAATTACTTTAATTTTATCAGCTAAATTTATTTTAGTATGTGGTTGTTCTAAATCTAAATAATGTGATGTTAATACATCTGTGTCTTCAATATAAATTGTACTACACCATGGTTCTAAAGCTTGTAATAACTGTAAATTACAATTACGAACTACAAACCCAACATTATACTTATGTGGTATGATTGGTTTCATTAACTCATCATGTTTAACAAAATGTCCCCACTTACGAATAAAGTTTCTAGCGTTTTTATTTGTTGTGTAAAGCCACTCCTCACTATTTTTACCTGCTGCTCCACCTGCATGTTTATTAAATCTACTTCCACGACTAGTGAAGTGGTAAACTAAGGCATCCCATGATTGAAGTACTTGATAACCATTTAAAACAAAACGATTAAATAAATCACTATCTTCTTTTGATTGTGGAGCGAATAATTCATCATGTCCACCAATTGCTAAGTAATCTGATTTATACATACACCATGGGGCAAATATACCTTCAGTCACTTTATCTTGTTTTAACTCTTCACTCTCAATATACCATTTAGTAAAAGTAAACTCATTAGCTTCAACTCCAAAGTCAACTGTTATCTTCTCTGGTCCTGGTGGATGTAATGGTGGTTCTACTCTTGTTGCGCTTACTACTGTACCTGGTTTTAAATGTTTTAAAATGTTTTTATCTAGATCTTTACATGCGACCATGTCAGCATGGAATGCAAATATAATCTCTGTTCTAGCCATTTCAATACCCTTATCAAACATACCTACTATACCAATACGTTCTGGTCCTGGGTTGTGATAAGTGATTAGATCCTCATCATTAAGTGATTTAATCCATTCTTGAGTTCCGTCTGTACTAGCATCATCTAAAACTAATATTTCATGTTTGGTTTCTAAAGTTCGAATTGATTTATAGGCTAGTTGTAAAAACTCTAAATTATTTCTACTCGGTAATACGAATGTTATGCGATTCAATTCTTGCATTGCTACTATAATTTTTAATATATTTATCTACTAAACCAGCTAATTCTCCATCTGTTATTCTACTACGATTTGATGATGTTTTAAGACTTAATAATGGTTTAATATAATCTTTATTTATTTTTACATTTTCATTTTCCTCACCAACAACAGTATCTTTTATTATATATTGTTTTAATTGTTGAGTAAAAGTACCACAGTACATAATATATGAATCGTCAGGACCATAAGCGCCCAGTTCATCAACTAATGGTATTTTTTTAAATACTCCATCTGATAATAATGTCATCCAGCCTCCTCCAAATTTAATAAGTGGACTAATTTTAACGTCTTGTGTTTGTTTATAAATTACTCTATTTAATTCAAACACATTAAATTTGACTTTAAAATCATATGGTTCATTCATGTAACGATCCGCTGTTAATAAATCCCAACTTTTATCCCATAATTTTATAGTTTGATTACTTAAGATATAACATTCATCTTTGATCACACTAGCAGCTGCTATCATAGTTGGTAATACAGTACTTGAAAAATGAATATCGCTGTCTAACCATATAATACAATCTTGTTTTTTATTTTGAATACTTCTTCTTTTATCTAAAGAACCATTTATTTTTTCATCTGTATCAAATTCAACTTGAAAATGATTTGAAAGTATTGTTTCTAAATAAAGAAATTTATCTATAAAATATTGTTTAGGTAATTTACTTTTTTTCCAATCAACCATATGTAAATTTAATGTGACATCTATTATTACCTTTTCCTCACTAATAGATTTAATAGTTTTTATATCATAAGCACTTTGGATTAAAGTATAAACTTGTCTTTGAAAATCATCTATCTCCCAAGGTTGAAGATATATTACTACTCTATAAGTCATTTAAATTTAATTTTTTTACTTCTTCATCTAAACCATTTAATATAAAATCTTCTACATTGTGTTTTGGTTCCCAACCTAATATTTGTTTTGCTTTTGTGTTATCAGCATTATTTTTTCTAGGTTCTAAAACATCACCAGTGTATACTTTTTGATCACTAATTAAACTAGCTATTTTATTTATAGTAATATCTCTACCATTACCAATGTTAAATACTTCTCCATTTAACTTTCCTTCATACTCAGCTGCTTTAATATTAGCATCTACAACATCATAAACATGAGTGAAATCTCTACTTTGTTCACCATCATTAGTTATTGTAAGTGGTTTACCTTGAGCTTTTTGTTGTCCAAACACTCCAATAACTGTTTTATAAGCACCTTCAAAATTCATTCTAGGACCATATATGTTAAAATATCTTAAATTAACAGTATCTAAACCATATACTAAACTAAACATTCTACAATATTGTTCACCAATATATTTTTGTAAACCATAAGGCGACATTGGGTCTGTACCTGCTGTCTCTGGTGTTGGAAATATTTTAGTATCACCATATGCTGAACTTGAAGCACTATAAATTACTTTTTTCACTCCTGCTTTATAACAGGCAAATAATAAATTTAAAGTACCATTCACATTTACATCATTAAATGAAATTGGATCTGTAATACTTGGTTGTACACGAGCGAAAGCAGCTGTATGAAATACTTTTTCATATCCTGATAATATGTTTACTAACTCGTCAGTTGAAGCTTTATGTAAACTAATTTCATGTAATGTTGCTTTTAGATTAACATTACTTCGTTTACCAGTAGAAAAATCATCTATTATTCCTACTTCATATCCTTTATCTATTAACGCGTCTACTAAATTGGAGCCAATAAAACCAGCTCCACCTGTTACTAATACTTTCATATATGTTTTTTATTATTTAATATAATAATTTTTTGTTAAGAAACCAAATTTATTTTAATCTTAACAAACCTGTTTTTTCAAATCTAGTCTCATAATATATTATATCATCACCATATTTACTTTTCATTTGCTTCACATCTTCAAGGTAATGAGTATCAGTTGAAACATCTATACCTAATAATTCTAAACCAGCTGTTATTATGGGTTCAAAATGAAGTGATGGATGACCGTTTTCAATACATTTTTTACTTATAACATTATAATTACTTAAATTAAATATTTTTTTATATAAACTAGACTTAATAAAGAAAAACTCAGATCTAACTGGTAATGATGTTTTATCTTTTAAATTACCATCATTATCAAACATCCAATATCTTGGAATACCAGCTAATGATTTACCTGATGCTATAAATTCTTGAAACATTGTTTCAATATCATTTATGTCTGTAAAATCCATATCAGCATGGTAATGTAAAATATTTTCATTAGTTGATAATGAACCAGCCATAGCAGCTGTTGTATATGCTCCTAAATGTTTACCTGGGCTTGGTCCAACCCAATATATAGGATGTTTTATTTCATTATTAACTTTGATCACAGTATTTTGATCAGTGAAATTATTTACAAAATAATAAGGATAATTTAATTTATACTTATCATAAAATTTAGCTTGAAGTTTTAACTCTTCTACTTCATAGCATGAACAGATTATATCTAATGACATACTCATATAATTTTTATTTTATTAAAAATATCTCTTATAACTCCTTAAATAATTTATACTCTAATTTAAAGTTATCTTGTAAATAAAGTAATATGGCTCTAAAGTTTAAATAATTTTCTTCAGTCCAATTATTTTTATTATATTCACCCCATATATGAGATTGAAAATAAATTGTATTATCAATTATTGTTACTGATTCATCATTATGGATTGAACTTTCACCTTTAAATATTTTATTATTTACTTTTATATTATCATTAAGATATGAATGAATAGCTGTATAGCCAAACTTTTCACTAACAGCATCAAAACTACCTTGTGTTGCTAACCAACCTGGCATTCTCCATCCTGTTGGTATATGTCCTGCTTGTTTCCATTCATTTAAACTATCTTGTAGTCTATCTTTAGCTTGATTATAATCTAACTCTACAAACTCACATTCACGACAACCTGGATCTATAATAGTACGTTTATGATAATGACCATGTCCTGCTAATTCAATCCAATCATATTGTAACCAATAGTCAACCCAATCTTTATGTTGTGATAAAGGAAATTTATTATGGTAATTAGATGGAGTAAATAAAACAAATTTACATCCAAACTCTTCATTTAATTTTTTTAAATATTCTACTGATTGATCACCTTCACATCCCCAATTTGGTTCTGGGTGAGTATCATCTATAGCAATTATTATATTTAGTTTTTGCATTAAAAATTGTTTAAATAATTAATATATTGTTTTGATATAGTGTCTAAAGATGTTTTATACTTTATTTCATTCATTAAATCTAATAATTCATTCCATTTATCTGTACCATACCAACTTTTAGCTAATTCATATTTTTCATTAACATCATCAATACTATCATTTACATATAATGGGTAATCAGGTAATAAATCAATAAATGATTTGTCTTTAGACATTATCATAGGTGAATTACAAGATGAAGCTACAGATAATTTACTTGATGGTTTAAAATAAAAATCTATTGTATTACTTTCTCTATGACTAAAATGAACAGGAGAATCAACTAATAACTGAAATATTGAATTAACATTTCCAGTTTGATCTAATGTTAACCATGATGGTGGATTAGACAATATAAAATTCTCATAACTTGATCCTACATAACTTACTTTAAATGGTCTGGATTGATTAATATCCATTTTGTTAAAAGTGTCATCATATGGATGAGGTAAAACTGTACTTTGATTTGATTTGTTATAAGTATCTTTAAAATAATCTTTAACAAATTCATTTGGAAATACAACTCCATCTATATTATCAAATACATCTACTTCTTCTTGTAATTGTTTATCTGATTTATAACATAAATCATCAATTGGATTAAGTATAATAGTATTATTTTGTTTTTTTAATTTAGTTAATATATCTTGATTTAATTTCAAACCAGTAATTAAACTACCTAAAAATATAATATTTTTATTTTCTAAACTAGATATTTCATCTATATTTAAACAGAGACATTTACTAGGTGTTATTTTATTTATATAGTTAGTTAGTTGATACCCATTAACACGTAAACTACTAGGTATGTTTGAATTAGGTAAAGGATGAGCTATTATTAATATTTCTTTCATAATTGGTTGAAATAATTTTCCATTTTAATTAAAAACTGAGTTTCGCTAATTAAGTTTGTATAATTAGTTCTAGCTTCATTAGCACATTCATTATAAAAATCTTCATCGTTTTTTAAAGCTAAAGCACATTTTCTAGCTGAATCTAAGTCACCCAGACCAACACTTAATTTAGGATGTATTTTTCTTTGAGTATCAGCTTCATTATATCCAATACATGGTATACCTAAGAAACCACAGTTCATAGCAAATGTACCTGCAGCTATTGTGGGCATTAAATGTATAGCATATTTAAATTCAGCCAAAGCACTAATCCATTCATTCCATTGTAAGTAAGGTAGGTGAGTGACTAATTGTTCTTCATTTGGTTGCTTACGTCCCATACTAGGACAATATATAGGTAAATCAAACTCAGTAGCAATAACATAACTATCAAACCCACCATACCATCTAGTGAAATTACCTCCAATCATAACCTTATCTTGTTTCTCAATTAGTCTAGCGTTTAAAACACCATCTTCAATCATCAATGAAGGTATATCTTGAATTGGTACTTTTGGATTAATACCTTTAAAATAAGGCACATCAGTTTCATTTTCTGATAATATACCATCCACACTAGTTAATAAATTGTAATGCCATATTTGTTGATGTACTGGTAAGTCTTGATATATCCAACTTGGTCCTTCTTGCATAAAAACAACTTTATCAGCTATTTTTCTTGCTTCACTTACGATATCAATATTATACAAATTATCTCTATCAGCTGGTGTTTTAGGTATTAATAACACTGCTACATCATATTTAGTTTGTATTTGATTAATAGATAGTAATGGATAATGATCTGCTTGTAAAGCACACATTTGAGCAAATTCAACTCTCATATTAGGGTGAGTTCTAGGTACTTTACCCATAAATCCCATTTGAGATAAAAAAACTATTTTTTTATTCATTTATTAATTGGTTTGATAATTTTAAAGCTAAATCTATTGTTTCATCCATGTTTAAGTATTTATAACTACCCATTCTTCCTCCAAAATAAACATTGGATTCATTTTTAATTAAATCAAAATACTTATCATATATTAATTGATTTTTATCATCATTAACTGGATAATATGATTCTTTTCCTATACTCCAATCATCTGGGTATTCTTTTGTTATGACAGTAAATGGTTGCTTACCAAATTCAAAATGTTTATGTTCTATAATTCTAGTAAAACCATACTTAAGTTCTGGATGGCTCATCATAAATGTACCTTGATAATCAGGTATATCTAGACGTTCATGTTCAAAAATTAATGATCTATATTCTAATGAACCAAATTGATAATTAAAATATCTATCTATAGGACCTGTATAAATTACTTTTTTAGCTTTACTATCCCAATGTTGTTTATCCTCTAAATAATCAACGTCTGTGATAACATCAATATCTTTACTTAGATTATCAAATAGTAGATCATAATTAGGTATACCTTGATGAGGATGATTATAATAACTATCTTCAAAATTTAATCTAAATACTTGTCTTTGTAAAACAGATGCTGGTACATCTTTAGGATCTTTTTTCCATTGTTTTCTAGTATATCCATCATAAAATATATTATATAGTTCTGGTCCTACTAATTGCATTCCATACTCATAAGCATTTTTAGGCTCTGGGTATAATTCTTTATATGGTTTAGTTACTTCTTCTATTTTAGCTTTAGCTTCTTCAGGTGTTATAACTCCATATACTTGATGTAAGGTTAATAAGTTAATAGGAAAAGAATATATTTTATCCTCATAACGTAATTTAGGCCTACATGAGAAATGATTTATAGTAGTGTACTTGTTAATAAACTCCCATACCTCAGGAATATCAGTATGAAAAATATGAGGTCCATATTTATGAACCTTAATCCCATCTATATTTTCAGTGTAACAGTTACCACCAATATGATTTCGTTTGTCTATAACTAAACATTTCTTACCAGCATCTGTTAATAAACGAGCATTAACGAGTCCATATAACCCAGCTCCAACAATTAAATAATCGTACATTGTTTTTTAGTTTTTAAAATATTCATTTAAATAATCGTGTAAACACACTTTCCATTCTCTCATATAATTTCTATCTAAATCATTGAGATTTTTATTAATCAATTTTTCAGAATATGGACGTGGAGCAAAATATTCTTCTTTATAATAATCACTATCTACTTTATTAATAGTGATATCTAAATTTAAATACTCTTTTATAGCTACAGATGTATCATATCTACTTGCTTCACCTTTACTTACCATATTATATAATCCATAAGGTAAGTCATTTTCTATGTGTTTCAAAATAGATAACGCAAAGTCTTTTGTATAAGTAGGAACACCTAATTTATCATCCACCACATTTAATTCTTTAGCTCCATTTTTAATTTGTTTCATTATTTTGTTAACAAATTTTTTATCCACATCTGGACCGCCACCCATCATCCATCCTGCTCTGAATATCCAATATTTAGGATAATTTTGGTTTAGTAATAATTGTTCAGTATAATATTTACTTTTACCATAAGCGCTTAAAGGATATGGTTGATCATCTTCAGTGAAAAATTCTTTGTCATTACCAAATATACCTGCTGTACTTATGAATATGTAAGGTATATTTTTATCTTTACATAAATTAAATAAGTGAACAGCTGATATTGTATTTGTTAAATAACAATCATCTTTTTCTTTTTCACAATATTCTAAATCAACTAAAGCAGCAAAATTTAAAATTATATCAGGATTATATTGATTAATTACTTCAGTGACATGTTTTAAATCTCTAATATCACAAAACTCAATACCTGTGTTTGTATCTTTATCTGTGAGTTTAAACTTATTCACATCAGTTACTTTCTTTAAGGTTGTACCTAACATTCCGTTAGCCCCAAAAACTAATGCTTTTTTAAATTCCATAAATTGTTAAATATTATTATAAAAATTATTTTGACGTTCTTGTCTCTCTATTGTTTTAGGATGTAATAAACACCATTCTTCTTTATCATAAGGTAAGAATGCGTGAGCAGCGAAACCAATTAACTTTTCATGTACTTTATTTTCCCACTTAATTTTATCTACATTTTTTAATATACGCATTTGAAAATCAGGAAAATTAACCCATCCTTTTTCATTTACATTCCATCTCCATTTATTAATATGTTCTTGAGTTAAACCTTCAACTGTATTAATTCTAGGAACTGAAGCACATTCTAAACCTGGATTAGCATCTAATACTTGAGGTAATATCTCCATCATAAACTCAGATACTATTTCATCAGCATCAATTTGAAAGATATAATCTTTAGTACATAATGATTTTAGTTTATTTTTAAATGAAGCAAAATCGTTATTAAACAGTACTCCAGCCCATTTAAAGTTTGGAGTACCGGTTAACGATGATATATAATTTTCTACTTCTGGTGTACCGTTTTTAGTATCAACTAGTACTACTATCTCGTCGTTCTCAGATATATTTTTAAATAATATATCCAATAAGCGTTTTACTTCTTCTATTTCGTTACATACTGTAACTGCGTAACTGATTGTCATAACAATATTATATTAAGCCTATATAATTAACAGCCTCATCAAATGATGATCTATCAAACATTTTTAATGATTTAGGATCTGATTTATATTTAGCTCCTTTTAATTTTTCTTTTTCCTCGTCTGTGGTTTCAATTGCTTTAATACCTGCCCAACCCCAATTTTCAGTTGTAGTACCATTTACAAATACAGTACCTTTATCTTCAATATTGATAACGGTTGGATACCATACTTGATTTTTACTATCTATAAATTTAAGATCTTTATATAGCTCAGGCATTACTTCTTCAGTTTGCTTAACTAAATCACTTTCATTAATCATTAATTCGTTAGTTGTGAATCCACAACCCATACAACTTGATATTGTTATACCTTGATGAGTGTGTTCATAGCAAGCGTCTGAACCACATCTAGCACATATTACTAATCTATCTTCCATATTTTATATTTTTTTAAGTTTAGGTAATTTAAGTTCTACTTGTTTTGGCACGTTAGTTTCTAATATGTTATCTAAAACCTCAGCCATTTTATCAAATGAGAAATTTGTTTTAGCATAATGTGCTTGACGTTTAGCTAACTCACTATACTTTTTATAATCACTAACTACATTTCTAAAAGCATCAGCTACATTAGAATCATTAGGTGTGAACCATTGTGCTTCAGTTAAAATCATATTTTGAGCAGCTGCTGATGGATGAACATTTGTTAACATACCACCTACTAAAACAGTAAATTCTGGATTTAAGAAATCTAAATGTCCACTCCAATTACTAGCTATAATTGGTTTTTTAGTTAAACTAAATTCAAGTAATGGTCTACCAAATCCTTCACCTTTAGTTAATGACACCATTGCTTTCACTTTAGAATGATTATATAGATCATTCATATCCTTATCTTCTAAATCACCATGTAGTAAATAAATGTTTGGTAATTCACCTTTAACTGTTTGTCTAACGGCATTTATTTTATTTAACATCTCTTCCTTATCCATTATTGAATTAGTCACTTGAGATGTTTTTAATATTAATGCTGGTTGTATTTTCTTATTTTTAAATGTTTCTAAGAATGCTTTAACCATATAACCAACATTTTTTCTATCTTCACCAATATCACCTTGTAACCAGTGACCAACAAACAAGTAACAGAAACTTTCTTTAATTTCATTTAATGTTGTTACTAAATCAGTTTTTTCTAATTTAGAGCTTTCTATATAAAAATATTTATCTAAATCAGCTCCTTCAAATAATACTTGAATTGGCTTTTCTAATTTAATAACTGCTTCTACTTGTTGAGTTTGTTGATTACGTTTTTCAAATGTAGACTGTTCAAATACTTTTTTAGCATGTTCAGATGATACTAATGTTAAATTCATTCTATTAATACCTTCAATCCAACTTGGATCACATATAGTAGTTTCAATACCAGCTGTAATACCAATGTTATATTTACCTACAGGTTGAAATTCATTTGGTACTGTGATTTGGATCCATACATCTGGTTGTTTAGGTAGTTGTGGTTGTTTCCAAATACAATCTAGAATTTTTTTATCATCCTCATTGTTTTTATCTAGAGCGTTCCATGCTGTATTACCCCAACGTTGTGATATGATTTTAACATCATATTTATCATATTTTAAGAGTGCTTTAACTATATCTCTTGATCTCGCTCCGTAACCGGACATTGTCTCAATTGGACAACTTATAAATAATAATGGTTTCATAACTATTAATAAACTAATTTATGTCTTAAATGTTTTCTTTTTAATGTTTCTACTTTAGTTAAAGTGAAATTTTTTCTTGGTTTAAATGTTTTCATCACTGTTTCAATATGGTTAACAACATTTTTACTCATGTTATTAGCACTCATCATTGATTCATCTGATGTGACCCATTCACGAGCTAATTTACCTCTACGTTCTCTTTCTTCTTTACCTAACTCATATACTTTCATAATTGCCTCAGCAGCATCTCTAAAATCAACTCTATCATCAAATATATAAGGTGTAGGTACTGAACCTTGAATACTCATGTTACTTGGAAACACTGGCATTGCCCATTCACCACATTCTTTAAATGTACCAAAGTGATTAGAACAAAAATCAGCATCAAACTCAATCCAATTACCTTTTTTATCTTTAAATCTCATTTGGTCTTGCATTCCACCAGTCACA
>Ga0222713_10004868_pt1 | contig 13284 bp, 16 predicted proteins | sample C33_649DmetaG_FD_165061 | JGI IMG/M metagenome (GOLD analysis project Ga0222713, IMG submission 165061) | Estuarine water microbial communities from San Francisco Bay, California, United States - C33_649D | ecosystem: Environmental > Aquatic > Marine > Unclassified | place: USA: California...
CAGTGTTTCGGTTGATGTTCTCACGGCTTGGCCTCCTTGGCATACATTTCACGCAGCGAATCAATCGCTTCATTTTGCCGTTTGTTCTGCTCTTTCAACCGTTCGTTCTCCCGCTCAATTTCAGAAACGAGTTCTGCATTCAACTGGAGATGCTCCATGTAGTGCTTCCGCTCACCTTCGAGCTTGTCCCACAGAGCGCGGAGACGGTTTTCGAGTTCGGTGACGTGCTGCTTAAGATCTTCATTCTCCTTCGCCATGTCTCCGATGGATTTGTACAAGCGTGCGCGCGCTTCGTATTCGGGGTTCATCGCTTGTTGTCCTTTGCTCGCTGCCATGCATTGGCCAGCAGACGATAGTTTGAGTCGGAAGTTCCGTCCTTCGCCCACTCAAGTAGCTCGTTACCAGAACTCTTGAGTAGCTTGATGTGCTCATTGGCCGCGTTGAGTTCGCGTTCGAGTTGGCGAGCGAATACGGCGTCGCAGACCTTATATTGTGAATCATGCGGCCAGAATGCTTCGGCATCCGTCCTCGGTGTATCGCTGACCATTTTGTTGGTGTCACCGATATGGTTACTCACGGCTTGGCCTCCTTAGATTTGTTCCATTTACGTTGTGCAATCAGCAGTTTCTCAAACCCATTCGGATCTTCTCCTGCTTCCAAGACTACGGATGCGTATTCAAGCGCATCCCCCGCCTCCTCCAGACGCTTGATGCGCTGCTCTGCTGCATCGCGCTCGCCGGCAATGCGAGCAACGTCAGCGTTTGCGGACATGAGTAGTTCAATCTTGCTGTTGGCCGCGTTGAGCTGGCGTTCCAACCTCCTGCACAGCATACCGAGTTCGGCTACGTTGTGCGGAGTGCTGTCTGATATTGGGGTGTCGCTCATTGCTCATCCTCCACCTTCACCATCGGAACGAAGTCAAGCCGGTTGCTCTCGTCGATTGCGATTCCCCAGCCATTGCGACGGCAGGACAGCTCGATGGCGTTGTAGACATCGTTGGCCTTCTCTTTTGGTAGATAGAGGTAAAGAACCCCCCTTAGTGTGATTCGATATTGCTCTTCGGCTTTAGTTTGTTTTTTGCTCATTTAAGTCCCTCCGCAATCATGGCGTGCTCAAGGATCAGCACAGCGTCCGCGGTCTTCAGTGTGATGTGGATGCTCGGCTGACGCTGCTGGGCCAAGCCCTTTAGATGGCCTTTCCAGCCCTTTCCGTGCGTCTTTGAGGTGCCAGCCCCAATCGTCTTTTGCCAGCGCTGTGGTGGCACCTCGATGCAGCGGGTGAGCATGGAGGCAATGAGTCCATGCAGGAACCCTACGTTGCGCCCAAAGTTAAACATCGAGGAACCCGGTGCTCCCTTGCCACCGATGTAGCCGCCAACCTTCTCGATGTAGACCACATCCGATTGCGACAGGTAGTTGATCATCACCTCCCGCACGTCGCCGTCGGTGTCGGGCATTGGCTCCACAACCACTCGGTTGTTAGCATAGTGCGCGATGCCTCCGGACAGGCCGGGATCTATAGCTAGGATGCGTTTCACTTCTCTGCCTTTCGTAGCCATGCGGCAATAGCCTTGTCGGCAACTGCCTGCACCTTGAGTCCTGCCTTGATGCAGTAACTCCGCAGTGCTTTGTGGGTGGTTTCGTTCACGAGTACCGTTTTAGTTTTGGTCATTTGAGATGCTTCTTCACCTTGGCCCAGTAGGCCTCTGTGGCAGATTTGCGGTCGCCTGCAGGACCGCCATTCCATCGACGGGCGAGCTGCTCGGTGGTGCAGTTCTTCCCATAGTGCTTCAGGTAGGCCTCGCAGACTGCACGGGCATGCACCCGGTTGGTCATCTGCTGCCACTGGTAGTTGCTGCCGGTGATCCGGTTCACGTCCTGCACCACCCCGCGGTGGATCTGCAGGGGGCCTAGGGCTCGGCCTTGGTCACCGATGGCAAGATCGTTGCCCCCGGATTCCACGGCGATCAATGCGGTGATGAGGTTGGAGAGAGTGGTCATGGTTTGAATAGTGTTGCGCGTTGGCCAGTCGCGCCCCTGTGCTCCGTATTCCTCACGAGCCGGATGGGTGGCTTAATGGGCGCCACCGGCCCTGAAAGTGTGATGCAGACTTCAGATCTGATCGTTGATGATCTTGCCGTCAGCAGGACCTCCAACCAAGGTGATCGTGGTATGGTGGAAGTCGCTGTTATCGTCGCCGCAGTACCAGCTTTTGCCATCGCAGCTCCACCAGCCGTTTTCCTCAATGACGTAGGCTCCTTCTATGACGCAGGCGGCCTCATCCCAGACTGCGTTGAACTGAACGTTGGTGGTGGTGTTGCTCATGTTTTGCTTTGGTTTGCTGTTGTTGCTTTCGACGTGATCAAGATGGCCGAGATCATGTCTCCCGTCTACAGAGAAAACCTTTTTTCTGTAGATTTCGAATAAAACCCAATGTTTGCAGGGGTCAAACAGTGGTCACTTTTCTGCGAGCGCAGCGAACTTCAGGAAGAACTCGGCCTTCGGTCTGATGTGAATCGTGCCTGTCGACAGCCGCCGATAGACGATTGCTTGGCGTTTGGTCTCGGCCAACCTGAGCTCGGCCTCGGGATGCAGCACCTCGACCTCAATGGCCGGGTTGGATCGGTTGCGGTAGGTCATGGCCAGGCGGTGTAGACTACGGTGCCCTGGCCATTGGCGTCGACCAGCTCGACAGCGTTCACGCCTTTCAGCTTCGCCAGTGCGGCCAGGAGCTGCGTGTCGTTGTTCGCTTGCGCGATGCAGGTCGACACGATGTCCGCGTCGTCGTAGGAGGCCGACAGGTTCTCCTTGGTACGGTCGCGCCAGACGCGCACAACACGGCCACCAGAGAGCGGAACACGTCGCATTGACTCGACGCACGGGAAGTTATGTTTCATGCAGATTTACCGATGGGCAATGTGGAGATCGACCACATCAAGCACGGTGTAGATTTCAATGTCGCCGGTATTCGTAGCAACACCAAGTCCATCAGGGCTTTTCGCCTGCTGGGTGTAGTAGTCGAGCCGGTACGTGGTGGTCTTGTGCGGCTGGATGCGTTCGGTCTGGTAGAGGTAGACGTTGGTCTGGTTGTAGACGTAGGTGCTGACCGAGTAGCCGACCAGCACGTTGTTGGTGACGTCCCAGATGCGCGTGCGCGTGCCTGTGGTGCTGTGGAACGGGCTGATCACGCGGATCTGGTACTCGCCAGCCTCCACCGTGAACTCGTTGTTGCTCAGGCTCGTGATGATGCCATACGGGTCGCTGTGGATCGCATTCAGCGTGCGGGTTGTCCACGTGTTTGCCACCGAGGCACCGCCGTCGACCCCAGTCGCCTTCTGGTCCTGCAGGGTCGCAATCCTCAGCACCAAGGCATCGACGTCCTTCCTGAGCTTGTTGATCAGGCTGGTGCTGGTCTGTGAATCGTAGCTCATTGCTTGGCCTTCTTGCGGATGATGCGTTGCGCCTCGTCAAGGCTGGCCGCGATGCCGATCAGGCTGCCGGCGGGGCCGTAGAGGCGGAGGCTGCCTTTGGCCTTACCTGGGAGCGCACGGTAGCCACCGGGGAACGAGTAGGCGCCGGGCATGGCGGAGTCGGGTGAGGGCATGAAGGCAAACTGACTAGGATCGCCATACACCGGGTTCTTCACAAACACCGTGTTGCCTACGCTCACAGACTCAGAGCCACCGATGACGGGTTGATCAGTGCGCTTGTCGTAAAAGTAGGCGTGCTCCTTCGGGTCCATACCGACAGGCACGTAGTTCTCCAAGTCAGCCGGGATGGATCTGTCGGCCATGATCTTGCCGTCGACCGTTGCCACCGGGAACTTGGCGGACTTGCCCTCGTAGATCCGTTGCACGCCGGGTTTGACCACGAACTTCGGGTTCTGTAAGCGGGTCACGGTATCGTACCCGATCACCTTACCAGGGCCACCAGCAGCGCCATCGGGCTCGTGCACGGCGACCACATACTTGCCGGTCCTTAGGAAGGCCGGGATGTCGATGCGTGCTGCGACCTGAGTGCCCGGTTTGATGCTTCTAGCAGCACCGAACTTCGCCTTCTTCTCCGAGCTCAAAGCATCGACAGCCTCGGTGTCTGTAGGCGGGTTGGCAAAGTCCTGATTGCGGCCGATGTCGCGTTGGATTGACTCCGGCATGAACCTGATATCCGCGCTGCTCGACTGGAATCGCTGCGAGAGCGGTATGACGTTGCCTTTATTATCTCTTGTTATTGTATCGGCAGATTTAATTTGTTCAGGATATAGCACAGATACCACATCTGAAGGCAAAACATCTGCTTGGAATGTTGAATCAACAACATTTTTAACAAGCACAGATTGAGCCCCTTCGTTAAATGCATTGGCAACTTGATCGTAAACTGATCTCCACGTTGATCCTTTAGCGTCTATTTGCGCACGTTTCCCAGAAGGTCCGAAATCAATGAACAGTTTTTTGACGTTTTCTCCGTAACTTTCAGCGACATCTGGATCACTTGAGACAAAAATAGGAGCGGCACCTGGCACATCTCGACGCAACATTCGACCTCCAGCCGTGCTGGCTCCAACATCTTCATACTCTGTCCAATCTGCATTCGTGCCGTGATAATAGGGACGAGTGTCATACCCCGCCGCCTTGGCCGCCTCATCGACCATCCGCTGCGCGGCAGCCGTGTCGCCCTTCTTAACCGCGGACAGGTAGTCGGCGTCGGACGGCATGAAGCGAGCCTGACCAGTCTCGGCAACTGACTTCCGCATCTGAGGAGTGATGTCGACCCTCCACATCGGATACTTGAACATTTGAGCTTCAACAGGAACGTAAAAGCCACCTCGGAACATTGAGCTTCCAAGGAAGCTCACAATATCCTGCTTAGACATACCTCTCACCGAAGCTATCTTGTTGAATGTCTCTCCAAACTCCGCTTTTTGAGACACATACAAATCCTTACCTTCAGCGGCAAGTTGTGCAGCTTCATCATTTGAAACCGCTTTGAACTTCGCCATATCTGTCGAAACAGTGGGCTTTCCAAACCCGCTTTTTTCTACATCGCCACCCCACTGTTTGACGTACTTCTTGATCTCAGTTGGAAGGATCTTGTCGTAGAAAACCTTGTTCCCTTCTCCTAAATCAGGCAGTTCAGGATATCTATCAATCTGAGTTTGCCCATCAGTCCATGCGACCCAGTCCTTCCCAGAAGCAACAGCGTCACGCAACGCACGCTTGAACATCTGCAGCGGCCAGTCTTTTCGGAACGGTGCATCTGCAGTGCCTTTGGCGGTTCTGGCGTCGTATTTCTTCTTCAGCTTATCTAGCGAGCCTTCGACTTCAAGCACAGCACCGTCAGGAGCCACAAGCCGGTAGCGACCTTCTGCGACATCAATGTGCATCACTTCAGGAAACTCACCTTTAGCCACCAGATCACGGTACTGGTACACAGGCACCTTCGACCAATCGACGCCTTGATCTTCGCTGTAACCACCTTTTCTTCCAGCCTGATGGCGATCAGACTGGATCTCCTCAATAAACAGACCCGGCTTTCCGGCATTATCCACCCTCTCGTTCAACCTTGAGTGAGCGACGTAATTATCAATGTTCTTAAAGTGAGAAGACGTGTAAGGCTTTGCTGTATCTGATGTAAGCACCACCTCGCGGTAGTTCTCACCTCCCGGCAACTGATACCTTGAATACTGCGCTTCGGTTCCAAGCTCTTGGCTTTCAAATCGCAGCACCGCGTCTTCGTAAGCAGCCCAGTCAGCGTTTGATTGCGTTCGCTGGGCTCTGCGCTCAAGGCGGTCGACCTCTTCCTGAGTGATCGTCTTGCCTTTGACTTCAGTGGTGACCTCTTCAAACCGCACAGCACCTTCACTCTTCAAGTGCTGCATCAGTTGATCCTTGGGAACCTTTCCTCCGTTCTCCTTTGCAATACGCTCAACTGCCTGCGCAAACCCAGTCCACTTGAGTTCTTCCGGTTTGACTCCGCTTCCTTTAGCAGGATCAACCGAGGCGAGCACCTGTTGAGACGAAGCAACTTTGGGCAGCTTCGATGTGACAACCTCCTCCAGCTTGCTGTAAAAGCCCTGCTGGTCGGGCATAAAGCGAGTGCTTACATCCCCCGCTTGTCGAACCGTCCGGTCGGCTTGCCGGCCTTCTTGGCCGCCTTCCGCGCCACCGAGAGCGCGATTGCCACGGCCTGCTTCTGCGGTTTGCCGGCCTTCATCTCCCGGGACACGTTGCTGCTGATCGACTTCTGGCTGTAGCCTTGCTTGAGTGGCATAGTCTTTTTCTGCTTTGAGTTTGGCTTGTTCCTGAGTGTCGAAGATCCCGGAGGGTGATCCATCGGGGCCGTACAGGCGGAACTTTCCGTTCTTCGACAAGATCCGATAGCCTGCGTTCTGGTCGGTGCTGACCGTGGTCTCACCGATGGTCTCAGCAGGCTGGAAGTTGAGCTGGGTGCGCCGGTAGCTCGACTGCTCGCCCATGTCTCCAGACCACGGGATGTTTGAGCCAGTCGACTGGGCATTCTGGATGCGCTCGATGCGCAGATCCTGATAGACCGAACCGCCCTTGCGGTTGGCAACGTAGCCGGCAGTCGGAAGGTTCGACATCACGTCGCCTTGCCGCGGCACAGCGCCCATCACCTCGTTGAAGAAGTTGCGCTTCTTGGCGCCCTCAAGTCCTCCCCCGAGAGCATCGGCAGACGGCACGGCATTCTGCTCGGCGATGTTCTTCAGGTAGACGTCCTTCAGCGTGGACATCGCCTGGTCGTAGTTGCGAAACAGGTTCTTGTATGTCGGCTTGGTAAGCGCCTTGTACATCCGGGCCTGCACCTTGCCCCAGTCGACCACCTTGACGTTGACGCCGCCCTTGCTGTTGATCGAGACGCCGTAAGGCAGGAACAGCTTGTCGGCCTCGCCGAACACGCCGGACTTGCCGGTAGATCCGTAGACCTTCCAGTACTTGCCCTCCATCAGCGTGCCGTCCCGGATGGCCGTTGCGATGTCGATGATGTAGCGAGAAGTCGACGGGCTGAAGATGCCGCTTTGCGACAGCGCATCGGCCTCACGCAGGCTCAGTCGACCTTCAATGACCGGATTGCCCTTGGCATCCATGCCGCTGACGCTGGTGCGTTCAGCCTGCGGCACAGACTCGACGACACGCATCGTGCGGTTGGCGACATCCGCGGTCTTTGCAGCCAGCTCTGCCTTGGACAACGGCCTGATGATGCTGCCATCCGGGGCAGTCATAAACAGGTCCGAGTATCCACGGGCCATGATGACGGCGTTCTGCTGCGCCTTGGTCATCTTGCTGGTGTCGACCTTCTGCTCGGTAGGCTCGTAGCCTTCTTTGGGATTCACCAAGTTTTTGATGGCATCTTCCATCCAGTCGAGCTTGATGCGCCGTCCGTTGGCGTCGTAGAAGGTGCGAGCAACAGGGTCGAATCCAGCCTGCAATGCACGCCGAGTAAACCGTTCCGAAACAGCTTCCTTGGCGTTGTTAAGAGCCAACTCGATGAACGACGGGATGCGCCCAGGCAGCATCGTCTTCGGGTCTTTGCCTTTCAGGAACTCCTGCGTGTAGTAAGCAGCAAACTCGTCAGTGATACGATTGAGCGAGGCAATCTGCTGCGCTCGTTGTTGCGCAGGATCGAAAGCATCACGCAACTCAGTGCGAATACGGTCTGCTATGACCCGTCCGCCTCTTGACTCTAACTTGTCTGCGTAGGCGTTGGCAAAGTCGGTAAACTGTCTCTTGAAGTCAGGATCTTGCGAAGACGTGTCGATGACCTTTCCACCAAGCATATCCTTGATAGCCTGAGTGATACGGGCATGAAGGATCTCGTGCGGCAATGTTTCAGGACTAGCCTTGTCGACATTGATCAGGACGGTTGGCTTGCCGCTTTTGACGTTTTCTGGGCCGATTGAAACGCCGGCATAGTTCACCGTCTGCAATGCACCTGGAACGGTGTCGGCGTCGGTATGGAAGATAACTTCAATTCCAGCGCCTTCGGCTCCAGCAACTTCCGACAGTGCTTTGGTGAGCTGCTTGTTGTTGAGTCGTCCATACAGGGTCGCTCGAGCATCGGCATCCTTGATGGTCACAGTCTGCTCACCGTTCACTGGGTCGACGTATGTGAACTGCACCTCGGTAGGCCTAGTGTTCAGATCGTCAACCGCGGTCTGACGCACCCGAGCACCATTGAACACGTTTGCTTCGACTGATTTGGCAAGTTTGAATCCACCGTCAAATGCCCCGAAAGCAGCACCGCTGCCAATAGCGGCTGAAATTGCGTCTGCTTCCTCTCCGCTTATGGCAGCCAGCAATCCTCCAGCAGCACCGGCACCAACCATAGGCAAAAGGATTGTGGCAGCCCCCTTGATTGGAGCTTCCAGGCCGCTACGGGCCACTGCAGTGCCAAGAGCACGCGCAGCAGCGGAAGCACCCTCTGCAGCAGCAATGCGTTCTCCTGCTCCCAGAAGGCCTCTCTGGATCGCCGTAAGCGCAGGACCACCGGATACAGTGCCAGCCTCTCCAACCGTCTCCAGAGTGGCTCCTAGCGCTTTGGTGCCGCCGATAATGCGAGAGGCAGTTCCAACAACCGGAACATTCAGCGTGCCGGATATCGGGAGGCCAGCGGCCTCACCAAGCGCGATGCCGGTGGATCCGGTAGAGACCGCACCCTGCACAGCTTCGCCCATGCGGCCTGACCCTGTGACAGCCGTTGTCGCACGGCCGAGCATCTCCTCGGGCATACGGGCGGCAGCACTCACACCCTCGCCACCACGTTGCAACGCAGCAGAGATCCGCGGTATCTGAGCAACGCCACGCTGCAAAGCCATAGACGCCAGCCTGCCGCCACCAGCGAATGCAATGGACGATGGGTCAGCAGCGAATCCGCCAACCTCAAGGCCGGGCTGGCTGATAGCCTCCTGCGGGATGCCATAGGCCTGCAACACTTCCTGAGCAGCCGGAACACGCTGTTCCTCCGGCGCATTTGCTCGGGCCAACTGGCGCTTGATCTCGGCAGCAGCGAGGAAGGCCTCGTACTTGTCGTCGTCGTTGCGGAGCTTTCCGGTAAGGTCCGACAGCTTGTTCAGCGCGGTGTCGAGCAGACCCATTCCCATGCGCTGCGCCTTGAGCTTGGACTGCACCGCAATCTCGGCAGCCGTACCGCCGGCAACCTGCATCGGAGTCACGCCTTCAGGCGGCTCGATGTACTGACTAATCGCCTCGCCTGCACGGTACGGCAGCATGGCGATGTCCTTGGCCGTCTGCACCGCGGCCTCGCCCATAGTCGCAAGCGGAGTCTCGCCCAGCAGCGGTTTGGTCTTGGAGACCTTGTAGTAGTCGAGGAACTCCTGCTTGCTCGGGATGTAGTCTGTCTGCGCTGCTTCAAACTGCAGCACCCTGTTGTAAGAGTCCTCGGGCGTGGGATCTTCAACGATTCCTCCTTCAACAAAGCCTCCCACTGAAGGGGATTGCTGTTGAACAACGTCCTCAACGATTCCGCCTTCAACGAATGGCATATGTGCTATTGCTTCAGGTACTCTTGATATTTGTTGGTGGCAGGATTGAAGACCATCGCCTTTTCGCCCGGCTTCAATTCGGCTTCAGCCTGCTCAACGCTCTGCTTGCGAGGCATCTGGGCCGCAGTGGTCTCTTTGCCACGCTGGAACATACCCTCGGGAACAACAAGGTTCTCGGGCACGTTTCGGTCTTTCGCCATCTGCCTGAAGCTCTTGGCAACGTCCTCGGCCTGCTTGGAGATGCCGGAGTAGTTCTTGCGAGCAGTCTGGACAAAGTTTGAACGCATATCTTCGTTCAAAAACTCTCCTTTCAAAGCCTTGTTGTAGGCATTGATAATGTATCCCGGGACTCCAGTGGTGTTTTGAGCCGAAGCATATTCGCCCTCTCGGACAGTGCTTCCGGGGTCGAGAGTCTTCATAAAAGCGAATACAAGCGCCATGTCATCACTTGGCTTGTATCTATTGGTTCCAACATCTTTGAAAATGTTCTCCATCTGGTTCAGGAATGAACCAGCGACGTTCATGTTCTTGACGGTTGGGTCGTTCTGGAAGTCAGCAGCGAACTTGTCCGCGAACTTCTGGAGAGATTCAGGAAGCTCAGCGTATGCCTTTCCGGCTTCACCGGTGCGAGGGATTGCTGCTTTCACAGCAGCGCCAAACGGTCTCCCTGCAACCGTAGGCTGAATCATATCGGTTCCTGGAATAGGGGTTGCGCCGATGACTTGAGGTGCACCGTAAGTGGTCTCGATGCCGCCGGGACCAACCTTGGCCTCGGTAGGAACAAGGCCAGGAGGCAGCACCTGCTCCGACTTGCGCAGCATCGGAATCAGCGCCTGCATCTGAGCAGGAGTCAGCTTGTCGCCATACTTGTCGATCAGCTCGCTGGTAACATTGGCATACGGAGCAGTCGGGCCTTGTCCTTGCGGACGGCTCATCACCTCTCCGAGAGCCTGAGTGAAGTATGGGGCAGCCGTAGCTTCGCGCTGGGCTTGCTGTAACTGCAACGCACCGAGCGCCAACTGCTGCCTAGCGGCCGCATCGCGCACCTCGTTGGACTGATCCGTCCGGTACTGATTCAACACCATCACGGCGTCCCCGAGAGCCGCCTTCTTCTTGGCCAGGCTCATGTCCGGGAACTTCTCACCGAGAGCCGAGAACTTGTTGAGCATCTCCCGGTCGGCCTGCACCTGTTGGGTGTAGCGCGGGATGTCCTGCTCGGTGACGCCTTGAGGCAGAGCCCCGGTCTCCATGTACTGCTGGATGGCCAGGTACTTGGGGTCACTTGAAAGCTGCTGCTGCATGAGGCCGGAGACGGTCTCCCAGCTCTGTGTGGCTGCCTCAGTCTCGGCCTTCTTGGTGCGGTACTGCTCAATGGCCTTACCGAGGCCCTGTCCCATGGCAGCAATGCCCATCGCAAGATTGCGACCGGGAGCGGTTGCGGCCTCCATGTATCCCGGAGGAAGCGGACCTGCGTCTCCGCGTCCGGTGTATGGTGTTGAGTAGCCGTAGGTTGCCATAGAATTATGCGTGTTGAGAGTGATACGCGAACTCGCGCAGTTTCAAGCTGATAGCCCTCATGTGCTTGTATCCACCGATTATCCAAGCCACTTGAAGGATCATGTCGTTGCCGCAGAGCCGTAGGACATCGGATGTCTGACGCTTCCACTCCTCGTCGGCTTTCTCCCAAGCAACCGAGTCTGCATAGCTGCTGGTGATCTGCGCGATCACGGGCTGCAGCCGGAACCAGTTGTCGATGTAGAACGGTGTCGAGTAGAGGCTGTTGGCCTGCATCATCACGTCAAGGAAGGCCTCTGGAGTGAACGGAACGTCGCCGTCGACCAAGTCGTCGATGGCATGGCAGTAGGCATGAAATGCCGTGATGAACACCACAGCGTTGTGGTTTCCACCGGCTGCGTCGAAGTAGAGTTGTCCGAGCTTGTTCACGCCGGGTGGAAGTCGATTGCCGCGGAGGTTGGGTTGCCGCTCCATCGCTCCAGATTGGCGAACACCGAGAACGACAGCGCGATGGCACTGTGCTGCACACCGGCTGGGACGGGCTTAGACCAGCCACAATGGTAGCTGGTTACGTGCTTTGATTTGCCTCCCATCATCCAGCGCATGGTGCCGAGGATATGGATGATCCGCGAATCAAACTGACTGTGGGAGTGCGCCGGAATCAACTCTCCCGCAGGGCAAAACCAGACCTCAAGCTGCCATCGGAACAACCGAAAGAGCCTGATTCCTGTGCATCGCTGGAACTTGATGATCACAAAGATGACGCAAGGCCTTTGAGGCCAGCACCAGCAGCAGATCCCATACTGGCAATTCCGGTTCCAGCAGACTTGAGTCCGCTGCCGATAGCTTCCATAGCCTGACCCTGCATCTCATCGCGCTTCTCAAAGAGGCCCTGCTTAAACGACAAGGCATCGTCGATCATGGTGTCGTCCAGTCCGAGGGCCTTGAGGCGCTTACGCTGCTGCTCAATCTCCGACACGGTATTGATCGGATTCATTGGCTGCATCTGGGCACCGTATCCGGTCCCCGGCTGCATCGATGGCATCTGGGGAGCGAACTGGGTCATGCCACCACTCTGGCCGTATGGCATTGCCCCGGGATATCCGTAGTTCATAGGCTGGAGGCTGCTGACATACCTGCGCCAATCAGCGCGGTGGTGTTGGCTGCGGAAGCGGTGCGTGCGGCAAGCGCCTGCTGTTGGTTGCCTCCAATCAGGTTGGCGGCGTACTGCGACTCGGGATTGAAGAGCTGGCCGGGGTTGAAGCCCTGAGCCTGCCCGAGGAATCCCTGAGAGCCTGCGAAGGCTTGAGAAGGCCTTCCGAGCACTTGCTGGAATACGTCGCCATAGACTCCTTGCGAAGCCCCGAGAGCGCCCATGGCCTGTTGCTGACGCTGTTGTTGGAGGCCGGCTGCTGACATCTGGGAACGCACGGCTTCTGAAAGACCGGCAGTCGGGCTTCCAGCGAGACCGCGTGCGGCAAACGATCCGCGGGTCTGCTGCTCAACCATCCGCTGCTGCTCGGGCGTCAGCCGTGATCCAGCATTGAGACCAGATTGGGCCTGTGCGGTCAGCGTGTCAGCCAGAGCAGCTTGCTCCGGTGACGCGGCTTTGATCGCTGCACGGGCTTGAGGCCCAAGAGTCGAGATGTCGGCAATGTCGCCAGCCCGGGAACGTGAGCGTGCAGCGGCCTCCACCTCGCCCATGGTGGGCGCGATCTGCTCCTTGTAGAGTCTCAGGAGTTCCGGCGTGGCCTGCTGGAGGAGACCAAGCTGCAGTGCCTGATACTTCGGAGCGAACTGGGCCTCCGCGGCATACTTCTGCGGTGCCAGATCAAGCTGTGCTTGAAGTGTGTCACGGGTTTCAGCCGCGTAATTCCGCGGTGCTGGTGCTTCAACTGATGCCATACTTTTTGTTCGCCACCCGATAGATCGGCATCGAGCCTTTCTTGAAGGTGGTCAGTTTGCCGTTTCGGTAGCCGATGGCCGGGAGGATTGCAGCCTCCGGTCGGTCGTGAAAGAACTTAGCCGCCACCGCCATTGCGAATACCGCGCAGTCGGCAGCGAACTGGTGCCAGTACCAATGGTCGCCATTGGGGTCGTTGGGCTGCCATGCCCAAGCCTGCGGCTCCGGTCCCATCTGGCGCCAGCCTACGAGCACGGCCACCACGTGGTCGTCCTGGGTGGCGATCTTGAGCGTGCCCTGTTCCGCATGGAACAGCACGTAGTCCTCCACAGCCTCCCGAGTCCAGCCTT
>Ga0222713_10004869_pt1 | contig 13281 bp, 12 predicted proteins | sample C33_649DmetaG_FD_165061 | JGI IMG/M metagenome (GOLD analysis project Ga0222713, IMG submission 165061) | Estuarine water microbial communities from San Francisco Bay, California, United States - C33_649D | ecosystem: Environmental > Aquatic > Marine > Unclassified | place: USA: California...
CCCCGGTATCGCCGCTGCCACAGCAAACAATCCGAACTGCGCGCTACCCCATTTCATTCTGCCTGGCACAAAAACACATCCTATGCGGGAAATTCCAGGCCCAATTCTCCCGAGGCAACCGTTCGATAGCCCATTGCCTGGTATCCGCGCTGCCGCCGTTCCCACATGCGCAGCAACGAAGGATGTCCAGCATCAATGAAGTCGATGATGCGCACGTGCTGCTTGCCCGCCTGCTCACGATGCAGGCGGCCGGCATATTGTTGCAGCGTGCCTTTCCAGGAAATCGGCATTGCCAATACCAAGGTGTCGAGTGGCGGATGGTCGAAGCCTTCGCCGACCAGCCTGCCGCTGGCCAGCAACAAGCGCGGGGCACCGGCATCCAGGGCGTCCATGGCAGAAATCACATTGACGCGTTGCTTCTTCGACTGACGGCCATGCAGAACGAACAAGGGTTGGACGCGACCGGCCAGCGCGGCGTGCAGGGCGTCGAGGTGATCGGTTCGCTCGGTCAGGGCCAGTACTTTGCGGCCCTGCTCGAAAGTACACGCGATCTCGTTGGCAATGGTGGCGGTGCGGGTTTCGTCGCCAGCAAGCTGGTGGAATATTTCCTGGATGGCGGTATCGGCAGGAAACGGTGTTCGCACTGGGAGGTAGCGTGGAGCGAATTCCAGGATTTGTGGTGCGCTTGTCGGCCTGGCGGCGGTATGGCGAATCGGGCCGCATTGCATGAACAGGATGGGCTGGCGACCATCGCGCCGGATCGGCGTGGCCGTCAGGCCAAGCACATAGCGGGCGCGGGTGCGCTTGAGGATGGCTTCGAACGAGATTGCCGACAAGTGATGGCATTCGTCGACAATCACCTGTCCGTAGTTCTCCACAACGGGGTTGGTTTCTCCCTGTCGGTGCAATGACTGCATGACCGCGATGTCGATCCGACCGGTCGGCCTGAATTTGCCGCCACCGATGACGCCGACCATTTCCTTGCCGCCATCCAGGAAGACCCGCAGCCGCTCCTGCCACTGTCTGAGCAGTTCCGTGCGATGCACCAGCACCAGCGTGTTGACGCCACGCCGGGCGATCAGTGCGGCTGCAGTGACGGTCTTGCCGAAGGCGGTGGGCGCGCACAGGATGCCGGTATCGAAGCGAAGCATTGTCCTGACGGCCTCCTCCTGATCCTCGCGGAGTTGGCCGACGAATCCTGTCTTCAGGCGTTGGCCGGCACAGCGCTCGTCCCGCAGTTCGCATCCAATGGCGTTCTCGCGCAACAGTTCACGAATGGCGTCGAGGCAACCGCGAGGCAAGGCGATGTGGCGGGGAAAATTCTCGGCGCAGCCGATCAGGCGGGGCTTGTTCCAGACCGGCAGGCGCAAGGCCTGGGCCTGGTGGAACTCGGGATTGGCGAAGGTGGCCAGGCGGATGAGGCAGTTGGCCAGTGCCTGCGGGAGCGCATCTTTTTCGATGTAGACGAGGTTGGCCAGGGTCAGGGTCAGCGAGGCTGGCATCGGGCCGGCCAGGCGCTGCCTGGAAACCGTCGAACGCTTCCATGGTTCGTGCAGGTCCTCGTCGGTGGCGAAGGTGACATCCAGTGGATGGGAGCCGCCGGTGGCTCGCAGGATAACGGGCTCGATGTCGTTCGGCGCCATCGACTGCAGCGAGGCGAGAAAGGCCCATTGGTCGGGATGCGGTTGCAGAGCATCGTCTACAAAGACGCTTGCCCCGCGCTCGCGAGGCATCTTTTGCAAAGGCAAGGCAATCAGGTTGCCGAACCCACCTTTGGGCAGGGTGTCCTGGTTCGGAAACAGGCGATCATAGGAACCCAGAGCCAGTTGTCGCGTACGGGCACAGGTGTGACTGATCAAAGCCGTTCCCAGCCGGCGGGCATCGCGGGCAGGGACGCGACCGGAGAAGAAGACCCAGGCATGCGCTCCATTGCCGGAGCGTGAGATTTCCAGCGCTACCGGAACATCCAGTTCGCGGCAGGAGTGGACGAAGGCCCGAATGTCGTCGCGCCAGTCCGACTCGTCGAAGTCCACCGCGAGCAAATGACAGCCATCGTCTGCCAGCAGCGGATAGAGGCCGATCGTATGCCGTCCGGCCAGATGATCGAAGATGACCTGATCGGTCAAGGGCAACAGTTTCCGCTGTTGGCAGTCGGTGCACTTGATGCGAGGCTTTTCGCAGATGCCGGGGCGCCACTCGTTCGCACAAGCCGGCGAGTAACCGCTTTTGCCGGCCTTGCTTTCCCAGCGGACCGGATAGACGTCAGTGCGGCCTCTGAACAACTGGCGAAAGAGCGCGACTTTTTCGTCGGTGTTCAGCGATGAGTTCGCGGAGGGCGTGAAAACCGGTACGGGTTCTTGCCAGGCGATGCCATGTGCTTCGAGCAGGCTGACCAGACGGGCGTTCTCGGCACGGAGGCGGGCGAGTTCATCGTTGCGGTCGGCCATCTTCAGGGCTCACCCCGACCACAGGCCGGCATCGGCCAGACGGCGCAGCAGGGCCGCACGCCTTGCATGCGGTACGAGGAAACGTCGCAGCTCGCGGTCGAAGGCTTCACGGCTGGAAACCAGTGCATAGCCTTCGGCAAGCTCGGCCAGTATGCGCATGGCCTGGTCATAGCCGGATGCACCGCCGCGTGCGGCATGGGCGTCGGCGGCTTTCCACGATTCGTCCGGAGCGGCCATCAACTGGCGCAGCTTGGCTTCGTGTTGGCGGCGACGCTCGGCCTCTCGTTTCGCATGTGCCTTGGCTTCGCGTACTCGCCGGATCGCGGCGACCGATTGGGCCAGTTCACGCAGCTCCGCCACCCGGCGGCGGGGAGAATTCGGTGCCACCGGGCGCTGGGCTTTCAGCCATGCGGCGTAGCGGGATTTCACCTGACGTTCCGCTTCCTGGCCATGCCCCAGTGCGAGCTTCGTGAGCATGTCCTTCATGTCGGAGACCTGCCAGGTATCCAGCCATGGGGTCATGCGCGTCGTTTCGTCATCGCCCGCTGGCATGGACGCAGCGCTCCCGGTACTGGCGGCTTCGAGCAGGTCCGGGTCGATTTCCAGGAATTCGACCAGGGCCTGCTGTGCAGGCGACAGCTCCGCCAAGCCCGGTGGAACGTCCGGCTCCTGCGTATCATGGTCCAACGCATCGCCAGCGGCCAGCCAGCCCAAGTACAGGGGTCGCAGGTCGCCACGCAACAGCTCGTCACGCACTGGAATCAGCCGGTGTATCCAGCCGCTGCCATCGTCTTCTGCAAAGCGGTCGTAGTTTTCGCTTTCGTCCAGGGTCCAGTCGAGGATCCAGTGTGTATCGCTGGACTCGGCCGAAAGCGTGGTCTGGGTGATGAAGGGACGTAGCTCGACCTTGCCAAAAGCAGCCTTGGGCAGTCGCAGTGACAGATGGCAATTGCACCAGTTAGCCGAATAGACGAAAGCGTCGAAATAGTGCCGCATCCACTCGGCTGGATCAGCCTTGAGGTCGCCCCATTCGTAGTGGTTGGTGAATCCGCCGGGGGTGATGACAGCGCGGGTGGAGATGGCGCGAAGCTTGGCCATCTCGGACTGGGCCAACGGCCAGTCGATGGCCGCGAATTCATAGTACTGGTACTCACTCATGGCATTGGCGTCTTGCTCGGTCCGTTGGGTAACTCAACGCAGCTCATACCAGGCTCCACGCCCGCCGCCATGCAGAGCCAGGTGCCCCTGTTCCACCAGCGCACGGAAATGCTGCTTGAGCGTGTTGCGGTTGCCGCCCGTCAGGCGGATGGCCTCGGCCATGGTGATACGGCCGTGCTCGCGCGTGAACTCGACGATCTGCAGTGCCAGGTCCGGCAGCTTGGCCAGCACCAGCTTCTCGCGCTCGACTTTGCGTTCGAGGCGGTGCACCTGCTGCGCCAGTGCACGCAGGAAGAACACCAGCCAGGGCTGCCAGTCCGGCGCATCGGTGCGGATGCTGCCTTGTGTCTGCCGGAGCGCCAAATAGTAGGCCTCCTTGTTCTGCTCGATCACGCTTTCCAGCGAGCTGTAGGGCACGTAGGCATAGCCGGCCTGCAACAACAGCAACGTGGTCAGCACCCGGCTCAGGCGGCCGTTGCCGTCCTGGAAGGGGTGGATCTCCAGGAACACCACGACCCAGATGCCGATCAGCAGCAATGGATGCAAACGTCCCGTGCTGCGTTCCTCGTTGAACCAGGCCACCAGTTCGGCCATCAGGCGTGGCGTATCGAAAGGCGTTGCGGTCTCGAACACCACACCCAGCGGCTTGCCATCTTCATCGAAGGCCGCGACGCTGTTGGTGGTGGTTTTGTAGTTGCCGCGATGCCAGGCATCCTTGCCACTATGAGTCAGCAGGTCGCGATGCAGTTGCCGGATATGGTTCTCGGTCAGTGCGATGTCCTGCCAGGATGAAAACACCAGCTCCATGACGTCGGCATAGCCCGCCACTTCCTGTTCGTCGCGGGTCTCGAAGGACTTGATCTGCAGGTTGGAGAGCAGGCGTTCGACTTCACGGTTCGACAGCTTGCTGCCCTCAATACGCGTCGAGGAGCCAATGCTCTCAATGGTGGCCACCCGCCTCAAGGCCGATAGCCGATCAGGCGCCAGCGTGCCCAGGGTGCGCCAAGCCCCCTTGAATTCATCGATGCCGGCGATCAAACCAAGGATTTCCGGGGTGATCTGGAGGGAGTCGGTGCGAATCATGCAACCAATAATACACCCATTTACACCCCAAAACACCGATATCCATTTGGAAACCCATTTACGCCCATTCTGCCAAGCTAGGCGGCAAGAGATGATCCACTATGCGTCTTGGAAAGCCAGCAAGGGTTACACCTGCGTTTTGGGTCCAAGAATAGGTCCAAGCAAGTCGATGATCAACTTGAATTTCATTTAAAATCAACAAGATAAGAATCAATCACGCCTTCTGCATCGGCAAGTAGCTGGCCCTCGCCTGTTGACAACACCGGGTGCTTGCCGCGACTTTTCAGGTGCAGGCATTCGTCAAGAAATGCGCACCCAGGGGAAATCACCAGATGTCCAAGCACACACCGACCGCCCTGCGGCCCGTGGCAGCGTTCGCGCTGCTCGGCCTGTTGGCGGCTTGTTCGCCGAAGCAACCGGAGACCGCGACGGGGGAGGCAGTTAGCACGCCGACCGCAGCGCAGACCTCATCCACGCCCGCCGCGGCCGATGCCACCCGCCCGGCCGCCGAGGCCTCCACCCAGGTCAAGGCGATGAGCGCCGACGACCTGCGTGAAGCCGCGCGCAAGGCGCTCAGCGCAAACCGCATCTACGCGCCCGGCGGCGACAACGCCGTGGAGTACTACCTGGCGCTGCGCGACAAGCAGCCCGACGATGCGGCCACCGCCAGCGCATTGACCGATCTGATGCCCTATACGGTCATTGCCGCCGAGCAGAGCATCAACCGCAAGGACTTCGGCGAAGCCGGGCGCCTGGCCGGACTGATTGCCAAGGCCGACCCGGCAGCGCCCGCGCTGCCGCGCCTGACCCACGCCATCGAGGCCGGGGAGAAGCTCGCCGCCCAGCAGGAGGTCAGCGACGAGGCCAAGGCCAAGGCGGCCGCCGAAGCCAAGGCCAAGGAGACCCAGCGCCTGGCCGAGCAGGCGGCACAGCAGAGGCAGGCTGCCGCGGCGCTGGCCGCTCAGCAGGCGCAACAGGCCGAACAGGAGCGTCAGGCCGCAGCCGCCCGTGCCGCCGAAGCGCAGCGGACCGCCCAGCAGAAACAGCCCGCCACCCCAGCACCCCAGCCCGCCCCGCCGCCGCCGGCCCCGGTGGCCGCCGCCCAGGCCGCGCAGGAACTGCGCATCGTCAGTGCGCCGGCGCCGCGCTATCCGCCCGACGCCTTCCGCGCCGGGACCAGTGGCGAGGTGGTCGTGGAGATCACCGTCGGCCCGGACGGGTCGGTGTCCAATGCCCGCGTGGTCCGGGCCACCCCCACGCGCGTGTTCGATCGCGAGGCGATCAACGCCGTGCGCCGTTGGAAGTTCGAGCCGATCGGCAGCACCATGACCACGCGGCGCACCATCGTGTTCAAGCCGGGCTGAGGCGCCGCGCACCGCGCCGATCAACGCAAAGGGCCGGGGAATTCCCCGGCCCTTTTTGTTTCCCAGTCCGATGCGGTGTCAGCCGGAGATGGCCAACTGCTCGCCCCGGTAGCGCCGCACCGCCAGCAGCCACATCACCGCGGCCAGGCCGAAGCTCGCGCCCAGGTAGATGGCCCACTGGACCACGCTGACCACCTCGCCACGGACCACCTTGAGGATGAGCTGGTTCTGCGCCAGGAACGGCACGGCGAACTGCCACAGCTGGGTCTTGACCGGATTCACCATCAGGATGATCGAAGGCAGCATCGGCAGCAGCATGAGGTAGCTCATGTGGCTCTGCGCCTCCTTCATGCTCTTGGCCGTGGCCGACAGGAAGGTCAGCAGGGTGGTGCCGATGAAGACCATCGGCATCAGGATCAGCAGCAGCACCACGATCGTGCCGAAGCTCACCACCAGCTGCCGCCCCACGGTGGGCGAAAAGACCGCCGCCAGCTTGAAGCCCAGCAGGGTCAGCGCCAGCGACAGCAAGGCCACCGCGCACGCCGCGGCGACCTTGCCGCTGACCACCGCGCCGCGTGCGGCCGGCGTGGCCAGCAGCGGTTCCAGCGACTGCCGCTCGCGTTCGCCCGCTGTGCCGTCCATGATCAGATAGGCGCCACCGATGAACGCACTGAGGATCAGCAGGTAGGGCAGCAGGATGCCGACCAGGCGCCCGCGCTTGGCGGCCTCGGAGGCCATGTCGGTATCGCTGATCTGCAGCGGGGCGGCGGCGGCGGGACTGACGCCGCGGGACAGCAGGCGCAGCGCGCCGACCTGACCGTTGTAGGCGCCAAGCAATGCCTTCAACCGCTTGACCGGCACCTCGGCGTTCTGCCGGGTCGAGTCGCTGAGGATTTCCACCGGGGCCGGCTCGCTCTTGCGCCACTTCTCGCCGTAGTCATCGCCGATGCGCAGGATCACATCGGCCCGCTGCGAGCCGATGGCATCGGCCACGTCCTTGGGTGCCGGCTTGATGGCCACATTCTGGCCTTCCAGCCAGGCCACCAGGTTGGGGGCGTTGTCGCGGCCGATCACCGGCAGGTCCAACGGCTTGTCGGTGAGGTCGTTGATCCGGTGCTCGGTCAGGGTGAAGATCCCGATCAACAACACGGGCACCAAGATCGGGCTCAAGCCCAATGACAGCATCACGGTACGACGGTCGCGGAAGAAGTCCTTGAGTTCCTTGCGCATCACGACCCACAGCGTCTTCAGACTATTCATGCCAGCAGGCCCTCCTCAGAACCGATCGCCTTGACGAAGGCCTCCTCCAGGTTGTCCTCGCCGTAGAGTGCGCGCAGCTCGTCCGGCGTACCGGCGGCGACCACGGTGCCCTTGGCGATGATCACGATGCGATCGCACAGCGCGGCGACCTCCTGCATGATGTGGCTGGAAAACACCACGCAGCGCCCTTCGCCGCGCAGCTGCTTGAGGAATTCGCGCAGGCCGCGGGTGGTCATCACGTCCAGGCCATTGGTGGGTTCGTCCAGGACCACGTTGCGTGGGTCGTGGACCAAGGCGCGGGCGATGGCGGTCTTGGTGCGCTGGCCCTGGCTGAAGCCCTCGGTGCGTCGGTCGATGAAGTCCTGCATGTTCAGCGCCTGCACCAGGCGCTCGGTGCGTGCATCGATGGTGGCCTTGTCCAGCCCGTGCAGCGCGCCGAAATAGGCGATGTTCTCGCGCGCGGTCAGGCGCTTGTAGACGCCACGCGCATCGGGCAGCACGCCCAGCGCGCGGCGTGCGGCTTCCGGATCGGCGGCCACGTCCACGCCGTCGACCAGCACCTGGCCGCTATCGGGCTGCATCAGGGTGTAGAGCATGCGCAGGGTGGTGGTCTTGCCGGCGCCGTTGGGACCGAGCAGCCCGGTGATCTGGCCATCGGCAGCGGTGAAGTCCACCCCGCTGACGGCCTTGACCTCGGTCTTCTTGGTCTTGAAGGTCTTGTGCAGGTTCTGCAGGGTGATCATGGATCCCATCCATAGAAGCCGGTGAACGGCGGGGTGTAGGTCAGCTTGTCCAGGCAGCTGGCATCCAGCGCCTTGGGATCACGCTTGTCGAGGAATTCGCCCAGCAGCTGCGGCGTGCAGCCCACCGCGATCACGTTGTGACCCTGGCCCTTGAGCACCAGGTGGCGGGCATTGGGCAGCGCCTTGGCCACCTCGTTGCCGTAGCGCGGTGGGGTGACCGGATCGAACTCACCTGAAAGCAGCAGCGTGGGCACGTCGGTGGACAGCGGCTTGCGGAAGTCAGCCGCGCGCGTGCCCTTGGGCCACACCGCGCATTGCGCCTTGAGCGCATCGACCATCGTATTGCCCAGCAGCGAGCCGTCCTGGGTCGGATCCTCCTTGAGCTCGTCGGCATCTTCGGCGCAGATCACCGACAACTGCATGCCCATGGCCATCGCATCGGAGAGCGAACCGCCGATCATGCTGGCGGTGGACGCCAGGGTGTCGTAGCGCCCCTGCGCGGCTTCGGCGAACTGCAGCGGCAGGGTGGCGGACATCAGCGGCAGGTAGGCGGACATGCGCACCAGCATCGCCACATCGCCGGCGTGCAGGGTTTCGTGACGCGCCTGGCCGGTGACCGGGTCGCGGAAATCCACCTCTGGCGGCGCGTCCTTCAGGGTGCGCATCAAGGTATTGAGCCGCTGGCGCGGATCACCCAGCTTGGCGGTGCAGCCCGGGGTCTTGGCGCAGCGGCCGAACTGCAGGTCCAGCGCGTCCTCCAGGTTCTTGGCGAACTCATTGCCCAGCACCAGCGAGTTGGGCACCACACCGTCGAGCACGACCGCCCGGGTGTGGGCCGGATAGGTGGCCGCATACTGCTGCGCCACGCGCGTCCCGTAAGACACGCCGACCAGGTCGATGGTGTCCGCGCCAATCGCCTGACGTACGGCGTCCAGATCGGCGATCGCATCGCCGGTGGTGTAGTCGCGCAGGTCGGCCTTTTTCTCCAGCACCTGCATGCAGGTCCGCGCATAGTCCGCGGCGCCCTGTGCGGTGTCGGTGTTCAGTGCCTTCTCCGGCTCGGGGCACTGCAGCGGATTGGAGCCACCGGTGCCGCGTTGGTCGACCAGGATGATGTTGCGCAGCTTGGTGACCTTGGCGAACGCCGGTTGCACCTGGGGATAGCTGTCCAGCGCGGACTGCCCCGGACCGCCGGCGATCATGAAGACCGGATCGGGCGCGGCCGAGGCGTCCTGTTCGGCGGGGATCCAGCCGATGCGCAGGCCGATCGTGCGGCCCTGCGGCGCCTTGGCATCCTCCGGCACCTGCAAGGTGGCGCACTGCGCCTCCACCACCGTGGGCATCAGCGGGCTGCTGAGCGCACAGGGCTTGAACTCCAGTTTCCCCAGGGTCCTGGCCTGGGCCGCGGGCGCGCAGGCGGCCAGAAGCAGGACGGGAAACCACCATCGTTGCTGCATGGGACTCTCTCCTTGGTAGATCACGATCCGGTGTTGGATGCTGACATGACGCCGCGGACCGGCAGATGTGACAGAAGGCCCGGCCGCGGATTACGGCTCGAACAGGAAGATCGCCTCGATCGGCTGCCCGAACAGCCGGGCGATCTGGAAGGCCAGCGGCAGGCTGGGGTCGTACTTGCCGGTCTCGATGGAATTGATGGTCTGGCGCGAAACCCCCAGGCGCTCCCCCAGCGCCGCCTGCGACCAGCCCCGTGCCTCGCGCAGTTCGCGCACGCGGCTGTTCACAGGTACTTGCGCATCAAGCGGACGTAGAAGCCGGTGCGCACGATCAACAGCCAGACGCCCAGCCACAGTAACGCGTTGCTGGCATCCACATGGACCACGCCGGCCTTGAGCAACACCCAGGCGGCGAAGTAGGCCTGCGCCACCACCAGCGCCGCCCACGCCCAGCTTTCCATCTCGATCTTGCGCATCAGCTCGTCCAGCTGGCGCAGATGCAGCACCATGGCCGCGGTGTACAGGCCCATGGCCAGCAGCGGCAGCACGCCCAGGCCAATGACCGTGGCCGGCGTGGCCGCGTGCGGCACCGCCCACCGCGCCAGCACCAGGGTGGCCACGTAAAGCGCCACCGCGGCCCAGGACAGCCAGGCCACGCGCCTGTCACGTGCACAGCCCGACTCGCGCGTCTCCAACAGCTGGAAGTAGGTGCGGCGCGCGGCCGGCACGGCCAGCACCAGCAACACGATGGCGAACACACTGGCCGCGCCGGCGGCCATGCCGCGTACCGCGTCGTGCTGCGATGTGCTCAGCTGCGGCAGCAGGCCCGGCGCGAGGGCCAGCAGGGCGGTCACCGCGACGAAGACGGCGATCAGTGGCAGCCGCCAGCGCAAAGATTGCGGCGTCGGCCTCTTGTCCTGGGTCATGCCCGATCCTCCGGCGCGTTCCCGGGCGCAGGCTGCGCGGGCATCAGCGCGTGGGCCTGGCAGATGTACCAACGTCCGGTCGCGAACATCGCCACCAGCGCTCCTGCGGCGACCACCGGCAACAGACTCCAACACAGCGCGTCCAGGTCATACACAACACGGGCACGGACCAGCAACGCGCCGATCAGCGCCAGCGTGGCGAGCGTGTCGATCGCAGACAGGCCACGGCCACCCCGGGCTTCCAGCAGGTTCGGTGCATTGGCCGCGCGCCGCACCGATTGCGCGGTGGCTCCGGGTTCGACGGCGCCGGCGCAAAGCGCCAGCCCAGGCAGGACCATCTGCATACGCATGTGGTGTCAAGGAAAGTTGACACCATCCTGCGCACCGCCCTCTGCGCGTGTCAAGCGTGCTTTACATGCCGCTGGCGGCGTGCGGCCGACTACTTCGAACTGACGTACTTCTCGCGCCGGATCTGCGGGACCGGCAGGCCGGCCTCCTTCAGCGCCTCGAAGCAGGCATCGACCATGTCCGGATTGCCGCACAGGTAGGCGATGTCGCGGGCCGGATCCGGCGCGATCTCCGGCAGGACCTGCTGTACGTAACCGTGGCGCATCTCCGGATGGGCCTGGCCAGGCAGGCCGCGCGACAGGCAAGGCAGGTAACGGAAGCCCGGATGCGCATCGGCAAAGGCGCGGAACTCGTCGTGGTAGAGCATCTCCTGCACCGTCCGTGCGCCCTGCAGCAGGACCACCTCGACCCCGCGCGTGGACATCAGCGCGTCCAGCGCGGGCAGCATCGAGCGATAGGGCGTCACACCGGTGCCGGTGGCGATGAGCACGTAACGTGCGTTCTGGTCACCGGGCTGCAGGCAGAACCGTCCGAACGGCCCGCTGGCCTGGATCGTCTCGCCGATCTCCAGGCCCTCGAACAAGGCCGTCGCCGCACCCCCAGGCACATAGCTCACCGCGATCTCGACCTGGGGATCGGCGGTGGCGTCCGGCGCGCGGACATTGGCGAGCGAATAGCTGCGCCGCGTCGCGGTGCCGTCGGCATAGTCGAAGTGCATCTGCAGGAACTGCCCGGCGGTGAAGGCAAACGGCTGCCCGTCATCGCGCGCGAACACGTAATGGCCCACGCTCGGCGCGATCATGCGCCGTTCGACGAGCTTGAGCGGAAACTGGACGATGGCCAAGGCGATGGAACGGTGTGATGCCCGGGCGCGCCGGACGGGACGCCTATAATAGGCGGTCGACTGTCAAGCGGGCCGCGGCGCCCGCGCAAAGGCCTCTTTCATGACTGTTTCCCCCGCCGCCGGCACGGTGCCGGCGCTGTCCATCGTCGATCTCACCAAGCGCTACGACAACGGTGTAGAGGCGCTCAAGGGTGTATCACTCAATGTCGAGCCCGGCGATTTCTTCGCTCTGCTCGGTCCCAACGGCGCAGGCAAGTCCACCACCATCGGCATCGTCTCCTCGCTGGTGAACCTGACCTCCGGCTCGGCCAAGGTGTTCGGCGTGGACATCAACGCCGACCGCGGCGCGGCCATGCAGCTGATCGGCCTGGTGCCGCAGGAAATCAACTTCAACCTGTTCGAGAAGCCCTACGACATCCTGGTCAACTATGCCGGGTTCTACGGCATTCCCCGCGCGGAGGCCGGTCCGCGGGCCGAGGAAGAGCTCAAGCGCGCGCAGCTGTGGGACAAGGCCTTCCTGATGAGCCGCACCCTGTCCGGCGGCATGAAGCGCCGGCTGATGATCGCCCGCGCCATGATGACCCGTCCGCGCCTGCTGATCTTGGACGAGCCGACCGCCGGGGTGGACATCGAGATCCGCCGCGGCATGTGGAAGACGCTCAAGGACATCAACGCCGCCGGCACCACGATCATCCTGACCACGCACTACCTGGAAGAGGCCGAAAGCCTCTGCCGCAACCTGGCCATCATCAACCACGGCCGCATCGTCCAGCAGGGCCCCATGCGCACACTGCTGGCGCAGCTGGATGTGGAAGGCTTCCTGCTGGACATCGACGGCGAGCTGCCCGCGCAGCTGCCGCAGATCGAAGGCGCCACGCTGATCGCGGCCGATCCGCACACCCTGGACCTGGACATGCCGCGGCAGATGGACCTCAACCGCGTGTTCGCCGCGCTGGCCGATGCCGGCATCCGCGTGCGCTCGATGCGCACCAAGTCCAACCGGCTGGAGGAGCTGTTCGTGCGCATGACCGCCGCGCCCGCCACCGCCCAGGAGGCCACCGCATGAATTCCCAACAGCTGGCGCCAAGCCCAAGCAACACCCAGCGCAACCTGACCGCGCTGTGGACCATCGCCCGCCGCGAAGTGGCGCGCATCCTGCGCATCTGGGGCCAGACCCTGGTGCCGCCGGCGATCACCATGACCCTGTACTTCTTGATCTTCGGCGGGCTGATCGGCTCGCGCGTGGGCGACATGGGCGGCTTCACCTACATGCAGTTCATCGTGCCGGGCCTGGTGATGATGAGCGTCATCCAGAACAGCTACGGCAACATCTCCTCCAGCTTCTTCGGGGCCAAGTTCGGACGCCACGTCGAGGAGCTGCTGGTCAGCCCGATGCCCAACTGGGTGATCCTGCTGGGCTACGTGGCCGGCGCGGTGCTGCGCGGGCTGATGGTCGGCGCCATCGTGCTGGTGATCGCGATGTTCTTCACCCCGGTGCGCGTGCCGCATCCGCTGGTGACGCTGACCACCGTGCTGCTGGGCGCGACCATCTTCTCGCTGGCCGGCTTCGTCAACGCCGCCTATGCGCGCAAGTTCGACGACATCGCCATCGTGCCGACCTTCATCCTGACCCCGCTGACCTACCTGGGCGGCG
>Ga0222713_10004872_pt1 | contig 13275 bp, 10 predicted proteins | sample C33_649DmetaG_FD_165061 | JGI IMG/M metagenome (GOLD analysis project Ga0222713, IMG submission 165061) | Estuarine water microbial communities from San Francisco Bay, California, United States - C33_649D | ecosystem: Environmental > Aquatic > Marine > Unclassified | place: USA: California...
CGACTCGTGCCATCGGCCACATTCGCTCGATGCTGATTCAACAGGGTACGTAGTCAAGACAAACCACAACAACGTGCGACCAATTCGCCGGCATGATACCGGGTGCCTGGTCAGGAAAAGTGGCTGACTGACAGAGCCGCGATCCTGGCAGGCGCAGACACATCACCCGCGATTGTGAGCGACAGAGAAAAACAAAATGCATGATGGGTTAATGGAATTAATGTTGAGCACCGGGCATCTGTCCGGCGCTAATGCCGATTATGTGGAAGCACTCTACGAGAGCTTTCTGGCCGACCCCGATACCATTCCACAGCAATGGCGAGATTATTTTGCCAGCCTCCCGCCAGTGCACGGTGGTAAAAACGCGGATATCTCCCACGCCAAGATTCAAAAGGATCTGCGGGCGCTCGGCAAGATATCGCGCTATTCACAACAAATTTCCAACGATGCGGTTGTTAACTCCGAGCACGAGCGCAAGCAGGTACAGGTGCTATTGCTTATCAGTTCCTACCGTGTGCGCGGTCACCAAAAGGCGAAGCTTGATCCACTCGGTTTGATGCATCGTGAACGAGTGCCAGATCTCGAGCTCGAGTTTCACGATCTCTCGCCAATCGACAGTTCAACGATTTTCCAGACCGGTTCCCTGTTTATCAAGAAAGACAAGGCGCCGTTGCGAGAGATCGTCGATACGCTCGAGCGCATCTACTGTAACTCGATCGGCTATGAATTCATGCATATCGTGAATCTCGAGGAGAAGCAGTGGATTCAGCAGCGCATCGAAAGTGATGATGGCTTTTTCGTGTTTGATAATGATGTCAAACGCCACGTATTAGGACGTCTGTCGGCGGCCGAAGGCCTCGAAAAGCACCTCGATTCCAAATATCCGGGGACCAAACGGTTTGGACTCGAAGGTGGCGAAAGCCTGATTCCTGCCCTCGATGAGCTTATCCAGCGCTCCGGCAAGTACGGTGCCAAAGAAATTGTGTTAGGTATGGCGCATCGCGGCCGGCTGAATGTGCTCGTGAATATTCTTGGCAAAAACCCGGCAAACCTGTTCGAGGAGTTTGAAGGCAAGGCCGTGTATAAGAGTTCCGGTGACGTCAAATATCACCAGGGCTTCTCATCAAACATCATGACTGCCGGTGGCGAAGTTCACATGGCTCTCGCGTTCAACCCGTCGCATCTCGAGATCGTGGCTCCGGTAGTCGAAGGTTCCGTGCGCGCGCGTCAGTCTCGCCGTAAGGATCGTGAAGGTAATCAGGTTATTCCAATTATCATTCACGGTGACGCGGCTTTCGCCGGACAGGGTGTCGTCATGGAGACCTTCCAGATGTCGCAGACGCGTGCCTACTACACAGGCGGCACCGTACACATCATCGTGAATAACCAGGTGGGTTTCACAACCAGCCGTCAGGAAGATGCGCGATCTACGGAATATTGCACCGACATCGCCAAGATGGTTCAGGCCCCGATTTTCCACGTGAACGCTGACGATCCGGAAGCGGTGTTGTTTGTAACACAGTTGGCACTCGACTTCCGCTATCAATTCAAGAAGGATGTCGTGATTGACCTGATCTGCTACCGGCGTCGTGGTCATAACGAAACTGATGAACCATCAGCAACGCAACCGGTGATGTATAACGTCATCAAGAGCCACAAATCCACGCGTGTACTTTACGCGGAGAAACTGGCAGCCGAGGACGTGGTGTCAGCGGAAGAAGCCGAGGCCATCAACAAGAGTTATCGCGATGCGCTGGATACCGGTGAACACGTCGTCAAGAGCCTGGTGAAAGAGCCTAATATTGAACTCTTCGTCGACTGGAGTCCCTACATTGGTCACGACTGGAGTCCGCATTACAACACCTCATTGCCAATGAGTACCCTGAAGGCCGTCGCCAAGCGCGTACTCGAACTGCCCAAGAGTTTCACCCTGCAGCGTCAGGTGAAGAAGATTTACGATGACCGCGCCAGCATGGCGGAAGGTGAGATCCCCGTTGATTGGGGATTTGCCGAGACCCTGGCCTATGCCAGCATTCTCACCACAGGTAACAAGGTTCGGATTACGGGTCAGGATGTGGGGCGGGGTACGTTCTCCCATCGCCACGCCATCGTCTATGATCAAAAGACAGGCGAGGCACACATTCCCCTGCAGAAAATCGGTGAAACCAAGGCCGGTTTCACGATCTTCGATTCGCTGCTGTCCGAGGCGGCTGTACTGGCTTTTGAATACGGATATGCGACGACCACTCCCAATGCACTCGTAATCTGGGAGGCTCAGTTTGGAGACTTTGCCAATTCGGCGCAGGTCGTGATCGATCAATTTATCACCAGTGGTGAAAACAAGTGGCAGCGTCTGTGTGGTCTGACACTGTTACTACCTCATGGTTATGAGGGGCAGGGTCCGGAACATTCCTCGGCGCGACTGGAACGCTTCCTGCAACTGTGTGCGGAGCACAATATTCAGGTGTGCCTGCCGACGACTTCAGCGCAGGTGTTTCACATGCTGCGCAAGCAAGTGCTGTGCCCGTTGCGCAAGCCGTTGGTCGTCATGTCACCGAAGAGTCTGCTGCGCCATAAGGAATCCACATCGACTCTGGAAGAACTCGCCAATGGCAGTTTCCAGGTCATTCTTGATGAAACGGACGGCTTCCAACCTGAGGCGATCCGTAAATTGATTCTGTGCAGTGGCAAAGTGTATTACGACCTGCGGCAGGAGCGTCGGGCACGGGGTATTACTGACATCGCTATCGTACGATTGGAGCAGTTATATCCCTTCCCGCATGACGAGTTCGAACGTTGCGTATTGCAGTACAAGAATATGAAGTCTCTCGTCTGGTGTCAGGAAGAACCAATGAATCAGGGAGCCTGGTATTCCAGTCAGCATCACTTCAGGCGTGTATTGAACCAGCATTTCCCGACTATCTTCCTGGAGTATGTCGGACGCGAGGCCTCGGCTGCTGCTGCGGCTGGCTATGCTGCCTTGCACGCACAACAACAACAGCAATTTATAGATGAAGCATTGAATTGATCGTACTCAGGCGTCTCTGACGCCATAGCACGAATATTCACAAGGACACATCATGACTATTGAAATCAAAGCGCCAACCCTGCCCGAGTCAGTTCCGGATGGCACTATCGCAACCTGGTACAAGAAAGTAGGGGATGCCGTAACCCGTGACGAGTTGCTGGTCGATATCGAAACCGACAAGGTTGTTATCGAAGTCGTATCACCGACGGATGGCGTGTTACAGGAAATCATGAAGAAATCCGGTGACACCATTGTCAGCAATGAAGCGATCGGGAGTGTGCAGGAAGGCGGAGCCAGTCAAGGCAAGGTGGAATCTGCGCCAGCCGCAACAAGTGCACCTGTCGCCAGCAACAACGACGGCGCAGAGGCTGCCAACATTATCAGTCCCGCCGCCAGAAAACTGATGGAAGAGAATAGTATTGCGCCGGGCGCGATAGCCGGCAGTGGCAAAGACGGTCGCGTCACGAAAGAAGATGTAGTGAATTATCTGGAGCGTCCGGCGACAGCCAGTGCTCCGGCCCCAGCCGCCGCCAGCAAACCCAACCCGCAACTCAGTGCCGCGGAAGGTCGCATTGAAGAGCGTGTGCCGATGAGCCGACTGCGCGCCAAGGTTGCCGAGCGTCTGCTGCAAGCCTCGCAATCGACAGCGATGCTGACCACTTTCAATGAAGTGAACATGCAGGCAGTGATGACGATTCGTAACCGCTACAAGGCCGAGTTCGAAAAGGCTCATGACGGTATCCGCCTCGGCTTCATGTCATTCTTTGTGCGGGCCTGTATCGAGGCGCTGAAACGCTATCCGGCGGTGAATGCATCGATCGACGGCAGCGATATCATTTATCACGGCTATCAGGACATTGGTGTCGCCGTGTCCTCACCGCGTGGTTTGGTTGTTCCCGTGCTGCGCAATGCTGACAACATGGGGTTGGCTACAATCGAAAAAGAAATTCGGGATTTTGGTGAGAAAGCCCGGGACGGCAAGCTTGCCATCGAGGAAATGACCGGTGGTACCTTCACTATTTCTAACGGTGGTGTGTTTGGCTCGCTGTTGTCTACACCCATATTGAACCCACCACAAACTGCCATTTTGGGCATGCACAAGATTCAGGATCGACCGATGGCTGTTGACGGCGAGGTCAGGATATTGCCGATGATGTATCTGGCACTGTCGTATGATCATCGCATGATCGATGGCAAGGAAGCGGTACAATTCCTGGTCACGGTGAAGGAACTGCTGGAAGATCCGACCAGGTTGATACTGGAGATTTAACTCGTTTAACGGGATCACACTATGGCAACGCAATATGATGTAGTAGTAATTGGTTCGGGTCCGGCCGGCTATGTAGCAGCAATTCGCTGCGCGCAGCTCGGCTTCAAGACGGCCTGTATCGAAAAGTGGCTTAACAAGGACAGCAAAACTGTCTACGGCGGCACCTGTCTCAATGTTGGCTGCATTCCTTCCAAGGCCTTGCTCGACTCGTCGCACAAGTTCGTCGAAGCACAACATCATTTCGAAGTCCACGGCATCAAGACCGGCAAGGTCGCAATCGACGTGCCGGCCATGGTAGCCCGCAAGGACAAGGTCGTGACCCAGCTGACCGGCGGCGTCAAGAGTCTGTTCGCCGCCAACAAGGTGGACGGCATCGCCGGTACCGGCAAGCTCGTTGCAAAAGACAGAGTAGTAGTCACCGATCACACCGGCAATCAGCAAGAGCTGACAGCGACGCACGTAATTATCGCGGCTGGTTCGGTACCCATCGAGATACCGCCCACCCCTATTGATCAGCAAACAATCGTGGACTCCACCGGCGCGCTCGATTTCCAGGAAGTGCCGAAGCGACTCGGAGTGATTGGTGCCGGAGTCATCGGTCTGGAACTCGGCAGTGTGTGGGCGCGGCTCGGTGCTGAAGTCACCGTGCTCGAAGCGCTCGATGACTTCCTGCCGATGGTGGATCGCCAAATCGCCAAAGAAGCTCTGAAGATCCTCACGAAGCAGGGACTCAACATCAAACTCGGTGCCCGTGTTACCGGCAGCAAGCTCACGAAAGGCAGCAAGCCCAGCGTGACAGTCGAATACACCGACAAGGATGGCGAGCAGAAGGCGACGTTTGACAAACTGATTGTTGCTGTCGGCCGGCGTCCGTTTACGAAAGACCTGCTTGCGGATGAGGTCGGCATCGAGCTCGATGCCCGCGGCTTCATCAAGGTCAATGAAAAATGTGCGACCAACATACCGAATGTGTATGCGGTAGGTGACGTTGTGCGCGGCCCCATGCTCGCGCACAAAGGCATGGAAGAGGGCGTGATGGTGGCAGAGCGATTGGCAGGCAAGAAGACCCAGGTCAATTATGACCTCGTGCCTTCTGTCATCTATACCCATCCCGAAGTGGCCTGGGTTGGCAAGAATGAAGAGCAGTTAAAAGCCGATGGCGTAACTTACAATGTTGGCGTCTTTCCCTTCGTTGCCAGCGGCAGGGCCCTGGCAGCCAACGACGCGGATGGCATGGTCAAGTTACTGACGGATACAAAATCTGACCGCATTCTCGGGTGCCACATCATCGGTGCCAGTGCCGCCGATTTGCTGCAACAAATCGTGATTGCGATGGAATTCAGTGCCAGCGCCGAAGATATCGGTCTCACCATGTTTTCCCATCCATCCCTGTCAGAAGCAGTCCACGAAGCGGCGTTGGCAGCGAATGGACACGCGGTTCACATTGGCAATAAAAAACAAAGACACTGACAGGTGTTAAGAGGCTCGACACGCTGACTCTTAAAAGAAGCTACACAATAAATGACGTGTTTATTAAAGACACACTAATAAAACATACACTGATAAAAGACACTAAAAGTCATCCCTTCTTGGTGGAGAAAAAATGAATTTACACGAATATCAGGCAAAGCAGTTATTTGCCGAATATGGTTTGCCTGTATCCAGGGGAATCGCCGTTGACAGTCCCGAGGCGGCTGTTGCTGCGGCTTCTGAAATCGGCGGCAATAAATGGGTAGTGAAGGCACAGGTACACGCGGGTGGTCGCGGCAAGGCCGGCGGTGTGAAGCTGGTATCGAGCGCCGACGAAGCCGGTGAATTTGCAGCCAAATGGCTTGGCAAGAATCTCGTCACCTATCAAACCGACGCCAAGGGTCAGCCAGTGAGTCGTATCCTTGTCGAGGCCTGCACTGACATCGCCCAGGAACTGTATCTGGGAGCCGTTGTCGATCGCTCCAGTCGACGCATCGTGTTCATGGCCTCTACCGAAGGCGGCGTCGAGATCGAGAAGGTCGCCGCCGAGACACCGGAAAAAATTCTGAAAGCAACCATCGATCCCCTGACTGGTCCACAACCGTTCCAGGGACGAGAGTTAGCTTTCCAGCTTGGTTTGAACTCCACCCAGATCAAGCAGTTTACCAACCTGTTCCTTGGCCTGGCGAAACTCTTTGTCGATCTCGATCTGGCGCTGCTGGAAATCAATCCGCTGGTGATTACCGAGGCGGGAAACCTGCATTGTCTGGACGGCAAGATCAATATCGATGGCAACGCACTCTATCGCCAACCCAAGTTACGGGAAATGCACGATCCGAGTCAGGATGACAAGCGTGAAGCACACGCCGCCTCCTGGGATCTGAATTACGTCGCTCTGGATGGCAACATCGGGTGCATGGTGAACGGTGCAGGCCTCGCGATGGGAACCATGGATATCGTGCAGCTGCATGGCGGCAGCCCGGCCAACTTTCTCGACGTTGGTGGTGGCGCAACCAAGGAGCGCGTGACCGAGGCCTTCAAGATTATTCTGTCTGATGAGAACGTAAAGGCGGTGCTGGTGAACATCTTCGGCGGCATCGTTCGCTGTGACCTGATTGCGGAAGGCATCATTGGTGCGGTGGAAGAAGTCGGTGTCAATGTCCCTGTCGTTGTGCGACTCGAAGGCAATAATGCCGAAAAGGGCAGGGAAGTGTTGCAAGCCAGCGGCTTTAATATCATTGCTGCGACCAGCCTGACCGACGCCGCCGAAAAAGTAGTGGCCGCCGCCGGAGGTGCAAAATGAGTATTCTGATCGACAAGAACACACGAGTGATTTGCCAGGGCTTCACCGGCGCGCAGGGCACTTTCCATTCCGAGCAGGCAATCGCATACGGAACCCGAATGGTCGGCGGCGTAACGCCAGGCAAGGGTGGTCAGACGCATCTGGGGCTGCCTGTATTCGATACCGTCAAGCAGGCCTATGAGGCGACGGCTGCCGATGCCTCGGTGATTTACGTGCCGGCGGCATTCTGCAAGGACTCCATTCTGGAAGCGGCCTTCGCCGGCATCAAACTGATTGTCTGCATAACGGAAGGGATTCCCACGCTGGACATGCTCGTGGTCAAGGAGAAGTGTGATCAGCTGGGTGTGCGTCTGATCGGCCCCAATTGCCCGGGTGTAATAACCCCTGGGGCCTGCAAGATAGGTATCATGCCCGGCCATATCCATCTGCCCGGCAAAGTCGGCATCGTATCCCGTTCCGGCACGCTGACTTACGAGGCAGTGAAGCAGACCACCGATCACGGATTCGGTCAATCTTCCTGTGTGGGGATTGGCGGAGACCCGATTCCGGGGTCAAACTTCATCGATATCCTGACCCTGTTCGAAGCCGACCCGCAGACGGAGGCAATCGTCATGATTGGTGAGATAGGCGGCACCGCCGAAGAAGAAGCGGCTGCCTATATAAAGGAACATGTGAGCAAGCCTGTGGTCGCTTACATCGCCGGAGTCACGGCACCACCGGGCAAGCGCATGGGACACGCCGGAGCGATTATTTCCGGTGGCAAGGGCACGGCCGATGAGAAATTCGCTGCGCTGCAAGGCGCGGGCGTGAAGACTGTTCGCAGTCTGGCAGAAATCGGTAATGGCCTGAGTGAATTGACAGGTTGGTAGTTTTTTGCCGTAGCTGCGGCGAAAAATTTACACGCTTTTCATCGCAGAACTTTTGTTATTCAAAAGGTTCTAAACTCGCGATGGATTGTGATAGTCTAGCGAAAAATTTGGCATAAAACGCTGAATTTAAGGGACTATTTAGCCATCACACGGATTCGGGTTGGCTTAGTCGAGCGAATGGTTACCAAGCGTCTCATTTTGATAAAAAATGAGTAGATTGGTAACTTTTGCTTTGCTTGTTTCAGGGAAAGCTGTTGTACAACGAGTGATGAGATAAGTCAGGGAATACTCGGACAGTTCGGGGTGAGTCGAGGGAAGTGGTTTAGGGTACCAAGCAGTATGGCTTGCGCGTTTAGCTCTTTGTCAATCGCTCAAGTCGTTAAACAGAATTTGATTATTTAACATAAAAATAGGATGGCACATGAAAAACCGTCGAATTATGAATATGAGTATGACCGCTCTGGCTTTACTCATGTCCAGCATCATGAGTTTTGCCCAGTCTGCGGAGATCCTCGTAGACACTAGCGTAATTGACCGGGCAATGGATGTAGTTGGCGCCAAGTTAACCAGCTCCGCCGCAACTCAGGAAGAAATTACCCGCCTCGCGAACTCTGCCAGTTCGGTTTTTGAGGAATTCAAGCGGGAAAACGACACCCTCGAAGCCCTGCTCGTACTGAATGCCGAATGGCGTCAGCGGATCGACCGTCAGGAACAACAAATTGCTGAACTCGACGAGTCCATTGCCAACGTGGAAGTCGTGACTCGCGAAATTCCGTTGCTGACCCAGAAGATGCTGGCCAGCGCAGAAGAGTTCATCGAACTCGACTATCCCTTCCACCTCGATGACCGTCGCGCCCGCGTCGCTTTCGCCCGTGATGCGATTACCAACCCTGCGGTTTCCATTGCAGAGCGCTTCCGTCAGGTACTCGTGTTGTACCAAACTGAAAACTCCTACGGCCGTACCATCGAGACTTATCCGGACACGATCGAAATCGGCGGTGTAGAGCGTGACGTCAATATCGTCCGTATCGGCCGCGTGGCACTGATTTATCAAACGACTGATCGTCAGGTTACCGGCGCTTGGGACCTGAATGCGCGCGCCTGGGTTGAATTGCCTGCCGGCGATTACCGCACAGCCGTACAAACCGCAATCCGAGTCGCTTCCCAGTTGGATGCACCAAAAATTATTGATTTGCCAGTTCAGGCTCCGGAGATAGCACAGTGAGAAACTTCATTAAAATTACAAGCGTAGCAGCAGCAACCTTGCTGTGTGCATCAGCGACACAAGTCTTCGCACAAGGAGCCCTGTCCCAGGCCGCTCTGCTGGACCTGGTAGAACAGGACCGTGTTGCGGAATCCCAGGAATATCAGAATCGTGTTCGTGAATTCGAACAGAACGTGAATCGTCAGCAGGAAATTCTGAACACCACACTGGAAAGAGTGGCAACGGAAGAAGCCACTGGCACCCGTTTGAGCGACGAATTCGAAGCGAACGAAATCATCATCCGCGACAAGACTGCCATCCTGCGTGACCGTCGTGGTGATCTGAACGAATTGTTCGGTACCCTGCAAGGTGTTGCCGGCGACTTCATGAGCACGTTCGAAGATTCACTGATCAGTGCCCAGTATCCTGGCCGTACTGACACCATCGAAGCCTTCATCGAGAAAGCCGGCAGTACTACTGCCCAATTGGCGATTCCCGAAATCGAACGCTTCTGGTACTTCATGCAACAGGAAATGACAGAGTCTGCACGCGTCGTGAAATATAACGGCGATGTGGCCCTGCCAAATGGTGATACTGTTAATCGCAGCATCACTCGCATTGGTGCCTTCAATGCCGTGTCTGACGGCGAGTACCTGAGCTATAACGGTGACATCGGTCACCTGCAAGTACTGCCACGTCAACCCGATGCCGGTGTCATAGCTTCTGCACGGGCACTCGAATCTGCCACCTCCGGTTTCACCAAGGTTGGCATTGACCCGACAGGTGGTGTGGGTGGTCAGGTAATGGCCAACCTGGTTAACTTCCCGACTGTGGAAGAGCAGGTGCGTAATAATTCCGGCATCATCGGCTTCATCATTATCGGTGTTGGTATCGTCGGTATCTTGCTCGGCTTCTATCGTCTGATCATATTGACACTGGTTTCCATGAAAGTACGTAGCCAGTTGAAGAGCGACAAACCCTCCAAGAACAACCCACTGGGTCGCGTCTTGTTGGTCGCCGAGTCCAACCCGAATGCAGATACCGAAACGCTGGAGCTGAAACTTGGCGAGGCAATTCTGCAAGAGACTCCAGCTCTGGAGAGCTTGCTGACCCTGATCAAGATGGTGGCGACAATCGCACCTCTCGGCGGTCTGTTGGGTACAGTGACCGGTATGATCACCGTGTTCCAACAAATTACGGTCTACGGTGCCGGTGATCCGACAATCATGGCGGGTGGTATCTCCGTCGCCTTGATGACTACGGTACTGGGTATCTGTGTCGCCATTCCGACAATCTTCATGCACACCGTGGTGAAGAGTCGCAGTGACAACATCATCCACATCCTTGAGGAACAAGCGACAGGCATGATCGCTCAGAAAGCCGAGCGTTTAGCCACCCGCTAATCCAGAACCTTAGTCAAGGAAACGCATATGTATTTTACATTTCTGGATATGTTGAGTTCGGTCTCCCTTTTTATGGAAAAAGGGGGACCCGTCCTCTGGGTCATCGCCTGGCTGCTGCTGATCAAATGGTCGCTCGTGTTTGAGCGTATCTGGTATCTGAACAGCACACATAAAGCCAATGTCAAGGCGACCCTGGCGGCGTGGAACGCGCGCTCCGACACCAAATCCTGGAGCGCCCACCAGATTCGCACGATGATGATTTCCCAGATTTCCCTGGACGTGAAAAACACGCTGCCAATCATCGAAGTACTCGTGACGATCTGTCCTTTGCTGGGACTGATCGGTACGGTAACTGGCATGATCGAGGTGTTCTTCGTAATGGCCGTCAGCGGCGGTGGCGATGCGAAGTCAATGGCAGGTGGTGTGTCCAAGGCGACGATTCCGACAATGGCAGGCATGGTCGGAGCAATCTCCGGCATCTTCGCCTCCAACTACCTGAAAGCGAAGGTTGATCGTGACCTGGAGCTTCTGGAAGACCATTTACCGTTAAGCAATTAATCATTGCAGCGAAAACCTTTTAAGGCATAACAAAAATGAAATCAGGCTTAATGAAGAAGAAGGATAGCGAAGAGGCGGGTGAGATCGATCTCACTCCGATGCTCGACGTTGTATTTATCCTGCTGATCTTTTTTATCGTGACGTCGGTGTTTGTCACGGAAGCAGGTATCGATGTCACCAAACCGGAGGCATCGACTGCAGACAGTCAGAAAGGGGATCTCATCCTCATCGCCGTGGGAGAGCAGGGCGATATCTGGATGGATGGAGACCTCATTGACCCACGATTCATCCGTTCACGTTTCGAACTGCGACTGGCGGACGCACCGAACTCGTCTGTCATTATTCAGGCGGACCAGGGCGCGAATAATGAACGTGTGATGCAGATTCTCGCTGCCGCGAGAGAAGCAAACATTGAATCCGTATCAATTTCAGCGGAGGAGTAGACGATGATTTTAGTGAGATGGGCAGTATCCATGGTCATGGCCGTCGGCATCACTTTCGGTCTGTTCTACTTTATGCAGGCGTTGATCGCGACCGGCGAAGGGCTTGACGAGAGAGTCAATGTTGTCAAGATCGTCGATGCGACCATGCCGGAAATTGAACTGGAAGTTATCGAAGAGATCGACAAACCGGAGCCTATCCAGGAAGTCAACGATCAACAGCAGGATATCCCTGACAAGCAAATCAACCTGTCAGACGGCCCGGCGCTGAATATCCAGCGTGTCGCCGTTGAAATCGACACCGGACTGGATCTGAGCAGTGCCTCAATCTCGGCCACCGACGGCGATTATCTGCCACTGGTTGCGATTGCTCCCCAGTATCCAACACGTGCCGCACAACGCGGCATTGAAGGCTGGTGTCTCGTGAGTTTCACGGTGGATGGATTGGGTAACGTGGTCGAGGACACTATTGTTGTCGTCGATGCGGAGCCACCAGATATTTTCGACCGGTCGTCCGAACGTGCCGCTGCGCGCTTCAAGTTTCAACCTCGGGTGAAGAACGGCGTTGGCGTGGAAGTGCCTGGCGTGCAATACCTGTTCCGCTATCAGCTTGAGGACAACTAGCAATGAGCATGCAAAACAAACTCAAGTTGGGTTTTCTGATCGCGTTGCTGGCCGTGCCTCTGTGGCCCAGTCAGGTCGTGCTCGCGGGTGAAGAGCAACGCGCTCCGCCCGAAGCCCGTTCAGCCGGTACGCTGAGCGAGCAGGTGATGCGCGCCATCAGCAGTATTCAGGAGTTGATGACTCCGGAAGATCCGAATGATCCACCGAACATGGAGCAAGCGAAGCGCGAGCTGGACGAATTGTATGAGCGCCGTTATGAGCGCATGAACGATTTCGAAAAGCAGACGATTCTGAATTTCTACACGAACTACTACCTGACTCTGGAAAACTATCCGGAAGCCATTCGTATCTTCAAACAAATCCTGACCATCGAGGATCTGCGCGAAGACGTGCGCCTGCGCACACTGCGTTCACTGGGACAGTTGGAAGCGGCCGAAGAGGAATGGGCTGAATCAATCAGGTTCTACCAGGAATGGCGTGACATTTCCATCGACGAAGATGACATCGTTTATCGCGGTCTTGCCTACGCACACTACCAACTTGAGCAATTCAGCGAGGCATTGCCTTTCTGGATTTCCTACATGGAAATGGTGCTGGATAAGGGCGAGCAGTTGGGGCGTGACGATTATGCCTTCCTCAATGGCTTGTACTTCATTCTCGAAGACTTCCCGAAGGCGCTGGAATTAACCAAAACGATGGTGGTGTTGTTCGACAATCCTACCGACTGGACCAACCTCTATGCGATCTACGCGAGCATGGACAATGAGTCTCGTCGTCTGCAGGCAATGAGCATCGCCTACCTGAAGGGTTACTTTGACGATCAGACGCCGTATCTGAACCTCGGTCAGTCGCTGGCGGGTAACGAAGTTCCTTATACCGGCAGCAAGATCATCAAGACGGGATTCGATGGCGGCTTCATCGAGTCGGATGCCGACAATCTGACCGTCTTGACCCAGATGTATCTGATCGCCAGCGAATATGAGAAGGCGGTTGAACCCGCACAGCGCGCCGCCGAGCTCTCCGACAGTGGTGACGGTTATGACACACTGGGGTATATCCAGTATGTACGCCACGACTACGAGGCCGCCGTTGTGGCGTTCCAGGCC
>Ga0222713_10004883_pt1 | contig 13260 bp, 11 predicted proteins | sample C33_649DmetaG_FD_165061 | JGI IMG/M metagenome (GOLD analysis project Ga0222713, IMG submission 165061) | Estuarine water microbial communities from San Francisco Bay, California, United States - C33_649D | ecosystem: Environmental > Aquatic > Marine > Unclassified | place: USA: California...
CTTCGTAGCGTTCGATCAAGTTCATGACAGTGGCAAGCGGCGCTGGCGTGCCAATTATTTCGCATGCACGACGCATGAGCGCGAGCGATGCTTTTGGTGATGGCACTTGCGATGCGTATGCCGGCACTGCAGCCCAAAGTGATGCTGACGGTATCGACGACTCGTCGAATGTGTCGTGTAAAACGCTGACGATACCTACTGGCCCTTCGTACCGCGATCGTTGCAGATCGAACCGCTCAATAAGGTCGGTGTCTGTCGCTGTGCCGATTATTTGCACTGGTCGGCTGTGAGGCACATCGGCAAGCAATGAACCAAGTGTCAATAAAAGCGATGAATTGAAATGTTCGGCAACTGAAATGATTTGCTGTGAGAACAACTTCCATCGCAAACTCGGTTCTGGGCCGAGAGCCAAAATTATGTCGCCGCCGGCGCCGTTCACATGCCATAAACCAACAGTTGGCCAAATAATGTCACGCTTGCCGCCATCTTTAAGTCGAACATGTGGTCTTACTGTTGCGTAGTCAGTGAAAGGTTCTGGGTCGATTTCGGCCAGCGCGGTTGCACCCCAACCTTCAATCAAATTACGCACTGCATTTGATGCTGCATCCGCTGCATCGTTCCATCCAGTGAACGCAGTAATTAACGTTGGATTTTTAAGCGACGGCTTCGACAACCAACGAACATGATCAATCGCGGACATTTGCTATGACGCTATCTAATTTCGCAGGCATCCTGTGCAATACAGATACGCTGATGCCATGGCTTCATCGGTGCCTGTGGAAATCGCCACCCAGGCGACAGAAGAATTGCTAGCCGCGTGTCATCGCCTGATTCCGCAACTGTCTTCATCAGCAAAACCGATGACAACTAACGAATTGGCCGAAATTGTTAACTCAGATTCAACTTTGATGTTTGTTGCCCGTGTGGATAACCAGATTGTTGGCTTATTGACTCTTGCAGTTTTTCGCATACCGACCGCGGTGCGTGCATGGATCGAAGATGTCGTCGTTGATTCTTCGGCGCGTGGTCACGGCGTTGGCGAGGCGCTAAACATGGCCGCAATTGCTGAAGCGAAACACCGTGGGGCAAAAACTGTCGACCTAACTTCACGACCATCTCGTGAAGCGGCGAATCGGTTGTATCAGCGCATTGGTTTTGTTGCGCGCGATACGAATGTTTATCGCTTTGATGCCTGAAGTCGCATGACTAATTCAAACATTGACGATCAAGGTCGGCCTGAGCCACCTGTTGCGAGTGATGAAGTGTCAACACTGCTTGGCTTTTTAGAATTTCAACGCGCGACCCTTGAATGGAAGTGCCGTGATTTGGGTTTGACTGATTTGCAGAAAAAGACTGCTGCTTCGTCAATGACCCTTGGTGGAGTTTTGAAGCACATGGCGTATGTCGAGAATCATTGGTTTTCAGATTGGTTGATGGGTCGCGACAAACTTTCACCATGGCGCGAAGTTGATTGGTCGCAAGATCGCGACTGGGACTGGAACTCGGCAGCCAATGACGCACCTGAGCAATTGTTAAGACTTTGGCATGAGGCCTGTGCGTTGTCGCGGCTCGACATCGCATCAACACTCGAGAATGGCGACCTTGGTCAACTTGCAAAACGCACGTGGCCAAATGGTGATTCGCCGTCTTTGCGTTGGATTCTCGTGCACATGATCGAAGAGTATGCCCGCCACAATGGTCATGCAGATTTGCTTCGCGAAGCAATTGATGGCCAAGTTGGTGAGTAAACCTCATCATTAAGTAGCGTGATTTAAATTGTGAACAACAAAAATCAACTAATAGCAACAGATAGCGCTGAAGTTGTCGTGCCATGCATCGAGTTAGATCCGACACTGGCGTTTTTTACATCAGAACTTGATTTTCGAATCGAGATGATCACCCCCGCAGATAACCCCACTACCGCGATCATTAGTGGTTACGGCGTGCGCTTATGTTTGCGCAGTGGCGGTTCGGGTAAAGGCATCACCCTTCGTTTGAATTCAAGTAGTCGTGCGACTCAAACTTTGCATGCGCCTAACGGCACAACCATTGAAATCATTAACGCAAGTACTGCTGTTGTTTTGCCTGAGTTGAAAGAATCATTAGTTGTCACACCTTTAACGAGTGACGCCTCATGGACAGTTGGCCGAGCAGGCATGCGCTATCGAGATTTGATACCCAGTCGATTGGGCGGTGCGTTCATCGCTTCGCATATTCATATTCCAAGAGGTGGTCCGGTGCCTGACTATGTGCATTATCACCGCATCAAATTTCAAATGATTTATTGCAAAAGTGGTTGGGTGCGAGTTATTTATGAAGATCAAGGTGAGTCATTTGTTATGAACGCCAGTGATTGCGTCTTGCAGCCGCCTGAGATTCGTCACCGCGTGCTCGAAAGTTCAGACAACTTGGAAGTCATTGAAATTGGTGCTCCTGCCGAGCACGAAACTTTTGCTGAACACGAGATCAAATTGCCCACTTCAACACTGCGACCCGATCGAGACTTTTCAGGGCAACGCTTTGTTCGCCATATTGCCGATCAAACGCCTTGGTTGCCATGGCGTCATTCAGGTTTTGAGGCTCGTAACACCGGCATTGATCAAGCAACTGCCCGTTTAGCAAATGCATTGACCGTGCGCGCTAACAAGTCAGCGTCAATACGCGAGTCAAATCATCAGCACCAATTGATGTTTATGTTCGTTTTATCAGGCAGTGCGTCTTTAGAAGTAGCCGACCGTAAACAAGCGACAAAACTCAATGCAGGATCTTCAGTGACCTTGCCCAGTTTGTTTGATTTCAATCTTGAAGTAACTACTGACAACACTCAAATCTTGGTTGTCGAACTTCCTGCATAAAACTTATTGCAAAAACTAAAAAAATCTCAGAGCCCGAGGCGGGAATTGGACCCGCGACCTACGCATTACGAGTGCGTTCAGTAGATATGTATACGACTGTCTACGAACAAAAAATATTGATAAATAAAGGAATGATGACTTAACGAACTCAGTCGAACTTTGCCGAATGAGAGTGAATGTTCCCTAAATGTTCAGTAGACCCCCCTATCCTTAAATGACTCTCTTAGCAGTCGTGGGCCGAGGTTTTGCCGATTCGAGTGGCGTCGTCAAGAACTCTAAATTTTGAAATCCAAAAGGATCCCACACAGATAACAGTAAGGTCCGAACTCCTCCCAGCTCTCTCTTGTCACATTCCAAATTGTTTCGTTGTGCAGAAACGCAGTTCGTCACGAGCACTTCAGCAGAGTTAACAGTGATAGTTTTTTCTTATGGGAATCTGCTCGAACAAAAATCTCAGTTCCAATCGAGAGACTTCCCAGTTCAAGTGGCTCGCCGTGTTCGGCATTCTCGGACTGTCAGTGGCGGCGTGTAGCGGCCCCAACTCCATTGATGGTTTACCTGTTCAAAAACAATCTCCCGTCACGCCCGAAGAGATTGTCTCGTCATTCTCGATCAGCGACGTCAATCCACTCACGGGGTGTGGACCTCGCAACGTCGCCGGGGCTCGTGAGGCGGTGACTCTCTCTGGCTTGCAAGTAAACCTCGATGTTGACGGTCTAGTCAGAGGTAATCTACGTAACAACGAACTCGCCTCACCGACCAACAACTACATTCAACTTCCGCTGGCACCATACGGGTACGCTCCGCCACGCCCCGGCGATCCACCGCCCGTCGGCGATCCACCGCCCGTCGGCGATTCAAACGACATCTACCAAGCCCCGTGGGTCACAATGCCGATCGACTACAGCTCTGTTGAATACTGGGAGAAGCGATCGGGACTCGTCGACAGCGGCGATGAGGTTGCTCGCATCACCGATGATCTTGCCGAATGGGCCAGCAACTTGTTGTCGGTGATGACGATAAATGACAGACGTTGGGTCGAGGAAGCAAAGTATGTCAAGTCTCAGAACGAACTCGAAGAACGTTATACGTCCTACCAGAGCGGTCTTAAAGCTCTGGCTGAACGTCGAAAAACAATCTCGTACGCCCCTGCGCATACCGTTGTTGCCCCTCGATCTCCAGCTGGCGTCCAGTCCTCGAAATACGAAGACCTCCTGTACCTCTCTTTCACTGAGACCGAAGTGGACCGTTTCGGCAACACATTGGCTGCTAGCAACGTTAAAGGTTCGACCGAGTACCGGATAATTGCAGCCGAACCGATGGGGAGTACTGAACCGACTCGATTTGTTCGAGGAGGCCGTTTGGATTTCGCGAGCAACAGTAGCGAGGCCCGAAGTGCGGGTTTGAGACTTGGGTTTGGTGAGGACTCAGGCGGCAGTTTTCTCGACAAACGCCAGTTCACCTTTGGCGCGTCCATTAAGTTCGAGCCCTTTCCCACGGTGGATCCGCTAGCCGGTTTGTCGGACGCGACCAGGGAAGTGCCGGGAAATGAGAAATTCATTCGGGAGTTGTACCGCTATTACATCGATCAGAACGAAATCCTGATCGGGGGACGAACATCTGGTTGGCTCAGTGTCGGGCTGAACCTTCGATGCCAGATTGAGATTACGCTCAACCTGCACCCGATCGATGCGAACATCGACAACCATACGACCATCCTGGTTTCTGAACGCATCCTCAACATCTCAAACACCTCGCAGATTCTGTTCAGCGTCAATGCCGAGGCGAGGGAGGTCACACTAACGACTGGTGATGGTGTTCGCGAAGCCATGGTCACGGAGATCTTTGATCTCCCGGATGACTTCCAATTCAGCTTTGACATCATCGCCGCGCTCTGCCAGGAAACGAAATCCTGCGCTGGGACTGGTGGTGTAGTTGATCCAGATGAGATAGAAAATTTTATTGAAATGAATTCCGAGGACTTTCAAAGCCCCACTATTACACCAAATGGGCTCCGGGGCACTTTGGACTGGGTGTACCTCGCGAACGGAGTGCTGGCACCGCAAGATGCCACTGCACATCTAAGTGCACTTGACCTTCAAGAGTCGGTGCAAGCCGACGGTGGCGGTGCGTTGACGTTTACGGTCTCTCCGGCCGGTCATGTGGTGTCTCTCGCCCTCGACTCCGACAAGTATGAGCAGTTCCTTCAAACCGATCCAACTCAGAGGACGATGCTCATCGTGCAAGAGGCGATTCAGACGTTCGGGGACAACTTCAATATGGTCGCTGTCGTACCAAGAGAATCGATGAGCGAGCTGGCCATGGGAACCGACGCCGCCCGTAACTATTCGGTTCGTCAAACGTCGGGGACCTACAACCTTGACTTCATGAACCCGAGAGAGTGCCCACTTTCGTGGGGCAATCCCAGCAAGCTCCAATCGGTCTTGATAGGAGCCTCCCCAGCGTTCATGACGACACAAACATTCCTCCACGAAATCGCCCACACTTGGGGCAATGATGTCGTCTACCCAAGTGGAACCAAGCAGTATTTGATTGATGGCCATTTCGGTGTTTCCAGCGCTAACGGCTACCTGGGCGGATTTGATCCATCAACGCTCCGTAGCGAGGGACCTGGTGCTTTTTCGGCGGCACGCTTCGCTCCGTACGCAGGTCTTCCCCCGAGCTATGCCGACATCGAGCTGTACCTCATGGGCCTGCTGCCGGCGACCGAGATAAAAGACATCAAAATATTCGTGAATGTCTCCGATCTCAGCGACCGCGGCGACCGAACCTATTTCAAAGCCGAAGGAAGTGAAGTCATCACGATAAACGACATCGAGCGTCTTGCTGGGAAACGAAGTCTCGAGGACGACACTGAATTCGAGATCCTCTACATCGTTGTGAGCGGTGAGCCACTTAGTGAAGCGCAACTCGCAGACTACGATGATAAAGCGATTGAAGCCGCTCGAATGTTCAGCGCTGCAACTCGTGGACTCGCCACGTTGAGCCTCAAACCAGCGGGGAGTTGAAAAATTTCGTAGTTAGATGTAGCGCCACTTAAGCATCGTGGAAGATAACGACGGTGACGTCCTCCGCAAAACTCCCTGTCGCGAGTGGAAATGGTTATGGGTCACTAGTTGGGAAACCCCCAATGGAACCAGGTTTTGGGAACTCCGTGGCTGCGGTCCTACGCAAATGGTAACCCTCACGAACTGAGTGTGATGCATGTATACGTGTGGAGCCCGAGGCGGGAATTGGACCCGCGACCTACGCATTACGAGTGCGTTGCTCTACCACTGAGCTACCCGGGCGCGTCGCTCACTCTACTGACTTAAAGCTTGAGAAATTACTGCATCTGCAGAGTGGCAGACAGTGTGCTGAGTGGTGGGCACTTAAGTAGCAACGCATGAAGCGCGAGATCTTCGTTTGTGTTCAGACCAAGCGAAGAAATTGTTTTATGGATCGCCGCGATCGCCGCGATAATTTCATCACCATTTTCGGTTTCGGGGTCTCGCGTCAGCAAGTCGCTGTAAACACCGGCAAAATTACTGAGCCCACTGCGCAATTCATCGGTTCGAAGTTTGCGCAATTCACGTTTATGTCGATCGGCTATTGCTTTGCGACCACTGCCACGCTCGCCGGTGAGAGCAACACGCTCTTCAAGCTGCTTCAACTCACGCTCGTGCATAGTTTCGAGTGCCTCGGCGGCTTTATCGAGATGATCGCTCAGTTCGGCAACGATTTTGAAAACGGCAGCTCCGGTGCCGTCTAGTCGTGAACCGATGCTGGCAAACGCTTCTTGTCGGCGCGCCAGATAATTGTCGGTCACTAGCAATCGCGCACGATCTAAATTTCCTTGGCAAGCTTTTGATACCGACTCGGCAGTTGCCGGAAACACACCTTCGGCAATCAACGCCGAAGCGATGTCGCTTTCGCGAAGCCGTGCAAAGTTAACGACCACACATCGCGAATTGATAGTCGTCAAAGACGGCACGAGCTGATCAGCCAACAAAATGAAAACCACTTGCGGCGCAGGCTCTTCGATTGTCTTGAGCAATCGCACCGCAGCGCTGTCGCGCATCAGATGCACTTCATGAATAATGATTATTTTAACTTTTGCCTCTAGCGGCGTGGTCGAAGACTGAGTAACGATGCTTTCAGCTTCTTCTTTATCGACTGCCGCACCGACGCGAAAGATCTCGTTAACATCAGCGAATTCGCCACGCAAAATCAAGTCTGCTTCGCGTGAACTATCACTATCTGAACCCGTGATCAGAGTCGATGCGAACGCTCGTGCTGCATATTCTTTGCCGCAGCCTTCTGGTCCGACAAGCAAAAACGATTGCACATTCGTCGTTGCAATATGCCGCAACTTTTCGATTGCTCGATCTTGACCAATGATCTTCGACCAAATTGAGCCCATTAAATGCCGAGTCTTTCTTGAACCGCAGCCGAAATTATTTTTTCAAGGTCATCTTTGGCTGGGGTGCCGTCGATAATCAGCCATCGTGTCGGGTCGGCCGCTGCCATTTGTGAAAACCCGTCAGCCACGCGTTTAAAGAATTCGCCGTCCTCGCGTTCAAAGCGGTCGAGTTCGCGCTTTTTTAACCGCTCAAGCAACATCGCTGTCGGCACCTCTATATATATGACAAGTTCTGGCCACAGCCCGCCGATCGCCCAGTCGTTGATGCGCTTTAACTCGGCGATGTCTTGTTGGCGACCGTAGCCCTGATAGGCGAGCGAAGAATAAACACTGCGGTCACTTACAACATGTCGACCCGCTTGAAGTGACGGCGAAACTAGCTCGGCGATGTGGTGCGCGCGATCAGCGGCCATCATCAACGCCTCGGCGCGTGGTGACAAATTTGTGTTCGCAGGGTCGATCAAAATATTGCGCAACATCGAACCAACAACCGTGCCACCTGGTTCACGTGTCATTACCGCGTTGAGTCGCGTGGCCAGTCGTTTGACGTGGGTGCTTTTGCCGCAACCCTCGAGCCCCTCGAATGCGATGTATTTACCCAAACTCACGCCTCAACCCTAGAGGGCGACTGTTACTTGGTGCTTTTGCTTTTAGCGCCAGCAGTTTTAGCGGGTTTTTTTGCCGCTTTGGTGCTCGGCTTCGTTTTGGGTTTGGCCTTTGCCTTTTCTGCGGCAGCCTTCTTTGGTTTCGCAGCGCGCTTGGCCGGTTTTTTGCCGCCGTTTGACGCCGTGTAGTCGCGACGAATCGCCAGCAACTCGAATGCACGTTCAGGTGTGATGAACTCGAGACGATCGCCTCGAGTCAAGCTCGCATTTGTCTCGCCGTCGGTTACGTAAGTGCCAAACTTTCCGTCTTTTGCAACAACTGGTCGATTGCTTACTGGGTCGTTGCCAAATTCTTTTAGTGGAGGTTTTGCGGGCCCGCGCCGACCAAAGACTCGCGGTTCGGCAAGTTTTGCCAATGCGGCTTCGATAGTGATCGTGAAAATCTGGTCTTCGCTTTCAAGAGTGCGGCTCTCTTTGCCTTTGCTGATGTATGGGCCATATCTGCCATTTTGCGCAGTGATGATTTCGCCATCTGTTGTGTCAGCGCCAACCGTGCGAGGCAATGACAAAAGTTGCAAGGCTTCCGTCATAGTGACATTTTCAAGCGCCATTGTTTTAAACAACGAAACCATTTTTGGTTTTTCTAAATCTGGTGGCGGATTCTCGATCGTGCCCCACTGCACGTATGGTCCGTAGCGACCGGTTTTCAAAAATACTGGCAAGTCATCAAGCTCACCAATCGGGTCGATGTATTTTGGCGCTGCTAAAAGCGCGACAGCAATTTCAACATTTAATTCGTCGGGTGTCATTGTTTCGGGCACTGATGCAGTGTTGTCGCCGCAACGCACGTATGGGCCAAATTTGCCCGGACGCAAAACTATTTCTTCGCCAGTTGTCGGATGCATACCAACTGGAAACGCGTTCAGCGCGGCGGCGTCAATGTTGGCGATGTTGTGCTCGACAAGCGGCTTAAGGCCCGGCAACTCTTTGCCATTGCCATAATAAAACTCACCGAGCCAAACTTCTTTAACTCTTAAACCTTGTGAAATTTCGTCGAGTTCTTCTTCGACTGTGGCCGTAAATGTGTAGTCAACAAGTTCGGTGAAATGATTTTTCATCAACTTGACAACGGCAAATGCTGTCCATGACGGCACGATTGCCTGGCCCTTTTTCCAGACATAGCCACGATTTAAAATGGTGCCGAGAATCGCCGCATATGTACTTGGTCGACCGATGCCGAGTTCTTCAAGTTTTTTAACGAGTGTCGGTTCGGTGTATCGAGCGGGTGGCGAAGTCTCGTGACCGTTTGCCGAATATTTGTCAATTTTGACTTTGTCGCCAACTTTCATCGGTGGCAACAATGCTTCTTTTTCTTCCGACTCTGAATCTTCTTCAACTTCTTGATAAGCCTGGCGGTAACCAGCAAAATTAATCGTCGTTCCACTTGTTGAAAATTCGCAGTCTGCTTTGACAGCACCAGTAGTGCCGGCGCCGAGTTTGATTGTCACGGTTGTGCCAGTCGCATCAGACATCTGCGAGGCGAGTGTGCGTTGCCAAATAATTTTGTAAAGTGCAAGTTCTCGTGCATTGACTTCAGAAGCGATGACATCTGGGCTGCGCAGCGGCAACGTCGGTCGAATCGCCTCGTGGGCTTCTTGGGCATTTTTAACTTTTGACTTGTATTGTCGCGGCTCGGCTGACAAGAACTCTTTGCCGAATGCATTTGAAATTTCGCTGCGCACGGCCGACATTGCATCGTCACCCAAAATGACGTTGTCGGTACGCATATATGTAATGAAGCCACCTTCATAGAGGCCTTGTGCCAGACGCATTACTTCACTTGCCGTAATGCGCAGTTTGTTGCCACCCTCTTGTTGAAGGGTGCTCGTCATAAATGGCGCGCGCGGCGACTTGCGGTATGGCCGGTCTTCGACACTGCGAACTTCAAGGTCGACATTGGCCAAACCAGCAACAAGTTCGCCGGCCTTAGATTCGGTGATAACCACGACGCCTTCTTTGACCACGCCAAGCGAGTCAAAGTCTTTGCCCATTGCGATTCGCGACCCGTCAACCGATTGCAAACCCGCGCTAAATATAGGAGTAGTTGCGCTCGTGGCTTCGAGGTCCCAATATCCGGCGGCGACATGGGCCATTCGTTCTTCTTCGCGTTCGACGACCAAGCGAATTGAAGGACTTTGTACTCGGCCGGCAGAAAGCCCGCGGTTTACTTTGCGCCACAAGATTGGTGAAACTTCGTATCCGTATAAACGGTCGAGAATTCGCCGAGCCTCGGCTGCGTCGACCAACTTGTAGTCAATGTCGCGTGTGTGCTCTAGCGCCTCAGAGATCGCAGTTTTCGTAATCTCGTGAAACACCATTCGCTTCACGGGTATTTTTGGCTTCAAATATTCTAAAAGGTGAGCAGCAATCGCCTCACCTTCTCGGTCTTCGTCGGTTGCTAGATAAAGTTCGTCAGCATCTTTCAACAACGCTTTTAATTCTTTGATTACTTGTGCGCCACGCTCGGTTAACTCGTAATTTGGCTTGAAAGAGTTTTCGACATCGACTGACAAACCTTTGCTTGGCAAGTCAGCAATGTGACCAACTGAAGCGCGGACATCGAAGCCATCACCGAGAAATTTTGAAATTGTTTTGGCCTTTGCAGGCGACTCAACAATGACGAGAGCGTTAGACATGTAGATTCATCGTTAGGTGGTCGAGTATGGACTTGTCAAGGTTATCGGTTTAAATCCAAATGCAATATGGGTTGCGTCGGTAGCGTAAATGGTGACATGCGACCCGATCTGCTCGCACTTGGATGGAATCAAACATTTGAAGATGCGGCACAAAAAATTGATTCTTCATTTCTAATTGGTCGAGTCAGTCGACTTGATCGCGGGTGGAGCACGATCAAGATGAGTGCATCTGATGATCAATCTGGCATGGTTCGCGTGAGAAATATTGGCGCTGATGTCGCTGTTGGCGACTGGGTTGCATTCGAAAAAAATCTTGAACGCATCGAACAAGTTCTGCCAAGAAGTTCGGCGCTTATTCGTCGTGCATCGTCTGATGCAGTTCGCGCAGAACACCATGCAGTAGCAGCGAACATTGACACCGTGTTTATTGTGCACGCAGCAACTAACGAATCAAATCAGCGTCGTGTTGAGCGTGAACTTGTTTTGGCTTTTGATAGTGGCGCAACTCCGGTGTTGGTGCTGACAAAAAACGATCTTCAAGATGCACCTCAACACATCGCCGAACTTCGTGATGTGGCGAGAGTCTGTGGCATCGAATGCCATGTGGTCAGCGGCTTGACTGGCGACGGTCTTGATGAACTTGCGAAATACGGCGAAAATTATCGTTCGGTCGCCGTGCTTGGTGCAAGCGGGGTGGGCAAGTCGACCCTTGTCAACCGATTAATCGGCGAGAACTCACAACAAGTGGGCGAAGTGCGAGACGGTGATCAACGAGGTCGGCACACGACCGTGGCGGCTGATTTATTGTCGATGCCCAATGGCGGTTGGTTGATTGATACACCAGGACTGCGTGCGCTCAACTTATGGACAAGCGGACGCGGCATCGAGCGGGCATTCGCCGACATTTTTAAACTTACAGACAATTGCAAGTTTCGCGATTGCAAACATCAAGATGAGCCAAATTGTGCTGTTCAGGCTGCAGTCTCGCGAAACGAGGTCTCGATCGAAAGACTTGAAAGCATGAAGCGACTAGTGGCCGAAGAGTTGACACTTGAAGACGAACAAAAAGTACGTGTACGGCTTTCAAACCGCAAAGGCATGCGCAAACTCGATTAGTCGTCAGTATTTACCAGTTCTCGCGGCATTGTCGCGCTCGACTGCAATGAGAAATCGCCAAAGAGTTGGCCGATAACTGGCACGGCGATCTTTCTTTCATAACGTAAATTGACATTTGCCAAAGCTTGATCGAGGTCTACTTCTATTCGTATCTCGCGCAGATTGATCTCGCGTTCGATTGCCGTTAATGCAACTTGCCGTGCCGATTCGGGTGTGACATCAGCGAGCGAAACAGCGCGCGCGGCTATCTGTGCGGCATGGTTGAGTACAAGTTGATCGTTGGCGATACTGCCGACTTGCACGACGCAGAGCGAAAACAAAAAAAGAAATGGAAGCGTTAGCGCAAATTCAATCGTCGCTTGGCCGTTTTCGGCAAGATTTTTATTGACCAAGTTCGTCAGTGCGATCAAAGATACCCGACAGCACTGTGTCGAAGAGTTCGCCGATTCGACCTGCCCCGCCACCATCTGTTGCCCAAGCAATGACTAGTAGTGCGATCACTGCTGCGCCTAAAAGCACGAGCGCATATTCGGTAGTGGCTTGACCTGACTCGGTTTCAATCTTGAATGACTTTTTCATTTGATCTTCTTTCTCACAGCAATTTTTCTGTGACAACGGTTAACGAGTTAACAAGCAGTGGCACCATCGCCAACAAAACAAAAGAAGGCAAAATGCAACAGACAAGTGGAAACAGCAAACGAACCGGCAGTTCTTTTGCTTCGATTTCACGCAATCGCCGCCGTTCTTGATGGGCGTGAAAAGAAAGTTGGTCGAGCACCGAGGTGATTGGCAAGCCGTCGCGGTCAGCACAGACCAATATGTCGCAGATCGGGTAGATACAAGGCCCGAGTGTTTCGCGGAGGCTCTTCATCGTTTCGGCAAATCGCTGACCAGCCACAAGTTCGAGGTTCACTTGAACAAGGTGTGGCTTTAGATCTTCAGGCGACCAGTTGTGCAACTGAGACATAGCCGCTGCTGGGCTATGACCAGCACGAATAAGAACCAGCAAAGTGTCTATCAACTCGGGCATGTGTTTTGAATACGACACTTCAACGCGACGGCGTTGACGATAAAAAAAGTAAATGCCTGCGATAACTGAAAAACTAATTAGCGAAATCATGCGTGTATCGGTGCGACGATTGTTTGCATCCATCGTCGTCCTGCGTAATTGAGACTTAAACCGAACAAGATGCAAACCCAGCCCGAAACGCTCAAGATCAAAAAACTGCGCACGCTGCTGCTTGTGGCAATTAACCAGCCGGCGACAGCGACTGGTGCCCAAGACAGAACTTTCGTCGAAAGCAATGCTTGGCTTGCTTGCATTTGGCGATCGTTGATGTTCGTCGAGCGTTCGCGCAAAACGATTGCCGCACGTTCAAGTGCAAGAACACCGCCGACGCCACCTGTTGCGGCGAGGTCAATTGTTCGTAGGGCAAAGATCAGTTCGTTGGTCTTGGCTGTTGGTATCAGACGCTTGGTTGCATCAGCAAAAGATTCGCCACGAGTTGTTGTTGCAACAAGATCGTTTATGACCGAGTCTTTGATGGTGCTGGTCTCGGTCGCTG
>Ga0222713_10004886_pt1 | contig 13257 bp, 11 predicted proteins | sample C33_649DmetaG_FD_165061 | JGI IMG/M metagenome (GOLD analysis project Ga0222713, IMG submission 165061) | Estuarine water microbial communities from San Francisco Bay, California, United States - C33_649D | ecosystem: Environmental > Aquatic > Marine > Unclassified | place: USA: California...
CGGTACATAAAATCTGTCCTTCAAAACCTAAACGAACAAGGGTTGGTAAATTACCAGAATGATCAATATGGGCATGAGTAAGAATTACTAGATCTATCTCAGCCGGTGAAAATGGAAATTGCTCATTCTCTTCAACCCATGTATCTTTCTCATAATCTAGGCCACAATCGATTAAGATGCTATAGTTTTCAGTTTCTAATAAATGCATACTACCAGTAACTTGTCTGGCAGCGCCCCAAATGGTCAAATTCATAGATTATTCTTTTCGGACAAATAATTATTTAAAAATAGATGTCTTTATTCAGACTTAATTTCCTGGTTTTCAAGTTGCAACTGACTAAGATAACGGTATAGGCCTTCTTTGTTTTTCATTAACGCAGAATGATTACCACTTTCCACTACTTTACCTTTTTCTAATACAATGATCTTATCAGCTTCGCGAATGGTTGAAAGTCGGTGTGCAATAATAATGGAAGTTCTGTTTTTCATTAGTTCTTCTAGTGCTTCTTGCACCAAACGCTCTGATTCTGAATCGAGTGATGAGGTTGCTTCATCTAGAATTAATAAAGCAGGATCCTTTAAAAGAGCCCTTGCAATAGCAATTCGTTGTCGTTGTCCACCAGAAAGTTTTACCCCTCTTTCACCAACTAATGTATCATAAGCTTCAGGAAAACCAGCAATAAAATCATGTGCATTTGCCCGTTTAGCAGCAATCTCTATATCTTCTTCACTAGCATTTAATCGGCCATACGCTATATTTTCACGAATTGTACCTCCAAATAACAGAACATCCTGTGGAACGATAGCTACCTGATTTCTAATATCAGTTAATGAAAAATCAATAGAGGGCTTTCCGTCAAATAATAATTGTCCACCTTGAGTTTCATAAAATCGAAGAATTAAGCTAGCAATAGTTGATTTTCCGGCACCACTGGGTCCAATTATAGCCACCTTTTCACCTTTTTTGGCTTCAAATGATACACCATTTAGAACGGTTATTTCTTTTCTAGAAGGATAGGCAAAAACTACATCTTTGAATTCTAGATTACCCTGAATATGATTAACAATACTATTCTTTTCAATATCCATAGAAATGGGTTCATTCACTTCAGCAAGAATTTCTAAAACCCTTTCGCTTGCTCCAAATGCTTTCTGCATCGTAGCATAAAGTTCAGGAAAGCTACCCATTGCTGCACCTACAAAAGTAGAAAGAAGAATAAAGGTAAACATACTGGCTATGCTTATCTCACCAGCCTGAACTAAATGAGAACCATACCAAACAACAGAAACAATGGTACCAAATAAACAAAAAACGATAAAAGAGGCAAATACACCCCGAAACTTTGCCCCCCGCATTGCAATCTTTACAACTTCCCGAATACTTTTATTATATCGTCCAACTTCAAAAGCTTCATTCACGAATGCTTTTACATTGGAGATACCTTGTAGTGTTTCTTCCACAATTGTATTTGATACCGCAAGTTGATCTTGAGCCTGCCTACTTATTTTCCTGATAAAACGGCCAAAAACAACTGCTACAGCTACTAAAATGGGAAGAACGGCTAGCAACATTAATGTTAATTTTCCTGAAACTAATACTAGAAAAATAATTCCTCCTGTAAATATGATAACCTGCCTGATCATTTCGGCTAGGGTAGTAGTTATTGCATCTTGAATCTGAGAAAGATCTGCAGATAACCTGCTATTTAATTCTCCAACTCTACGTTGAGAGAAAAAATTCATTGGAAGAGTGATTAATTTATGATATGTATCTCTCCTGATGTCTGCAAGGCCTTTTTCTGCAACTTCTACAAACCAATTAATCCTATAGAAAGAAAAAATTGCCTGTATAAATAAAACCCCAAGTAAAGTTAAAGCAACAGTATTCAGCTCAGTTGGGAAAATGTCTAGTATCTCATTAGGGACCATTTTTCCGCCTTGAGAAGCCTGAGCTCCAGTACCTATCAAGCGGCCCATAAGTAATGGAAACAAAAAGGAACTAGCACTAGAAAAAATCAAACATACAAGGCCAAGAAAAAATTTAGTACGATAAGGTTTTAGGTATAGCAATAATCTCATTACTTGCTTTAAACTTTCCTTATTGATCTTTGCTTTAGGAAGTTCTTCCGCTTGTGCGTTACCACTATTTAATCTTGAACGTGCCATTTTTATTTTGAGAGATTTATTATCAAACTACTATTCTGAGCAAATAGTTGAGCTCCTGTTACAATGAAAATAAAATATTAACTAATGATGAGTTTATACTCATACTATTTTAAATGATCTGGGAATAAACTCCATGCAAGTGCTTTTTCAGAGAACAGTGGTTTTACCTTTGACCAGGTATTTTTGAAAAGATAGGAATCTCTATACGAATTGAGTTTTTCTTCACTTTGCCAATAACTAATGGTAAAAAAAGTACATTCGTTATTCACATCTTTCATAAGTTCTAAGCGAATACAACCATCAAATGCACTGATTAGTTTTTCAGACTCGTAAAATATCTCCTTGAAATAGTCAATATTCTCGTATATAAATGTCATTTTGACAATTCTAGTAATCATGATTTAAACTCAATTCTTACAATATCACCCAATTGAAGGCCAAGTAATCCACTAGCATTACCCTTGTTAATAGCTATCTCAAGATGATTACTGATCCCAAACAGACAAAGTTTTTCACCTTCAGGTACTTCATTATAATGCCAACTTAAATGAGAAATAGACTCATTTCTTTTGAAAAAGAGAGTAAAGTCACGATTCCTTTGAACAGTTGTAAATATTTCTTTGGTGATATTGGTTATAATATTTTGAAATGAATCAATGTATATAACGCTACCTCTAATGATATCAGGTTCAATCACCGGCTGAATAGTCATTTTTTCTTCAATTCCAGAAACTGATAATCCAATGTCAGTAAGTTTTCCTCCTTTTGCTAAGTGAGTCACAGCTTTTGGAAATATATCTGATAATGGAAAGTGAAGATATTTTAAATCTTGCATAATATTTAGCTCTACAATCTCAGCAGGTTTTTCGTCAAAAAGAAGTGAAAAAATTCCATTATCTGAGCCCACAAAATAATGACCCCTATAACTTAAGCCCAGATAACGTGTTTTTTCATTGAATACTGAATCAATTCCAATTAAATGTACGGTGCCCTTAGGAAAATAATAAAACGCATTCTTTAAAATAAATGCTGCCTGAGGAATATTAAATGCAGAAACATCATGACTAATATCCACAATAATGGCATTAGGTAGCTGGCTAAGGATACTCCCTTTTAGAGCAGCCTGATAAAAATCTTTATGTCCAAGATCGGTCGTTAAAGTTATTATTGCCATTTAAAATGTGAATATTTATTGTTATTCTTGTTATAAATATTGTTGTTGCAAATATTCAATTTTAATCTCAAATAAATAGCTCTCCACTAAAAATAAGCACAGCTTGAACGAACTTATTATAACCATCGAAAATGTAAACCCGGTAGTACTATGGGGTTCAAATAATGAATATTTTGAGATAATAAAACGAAATTTTCCGAAAATTAAAATTGTAGCCAGAGGAAATGCTGTAAAAATACTTGGTGATGAATCAGAAATCAATATTTTTAAAGTTAAATTCGATGAATTAATCAAACATATTGAAAAATTCCAATCTCTAAACAATAACGACTTAGAGCAAATTTTAGGTACAACTATTCCTGAAAGTACTGACTTAGAAAATCAACCTTCAAATGCTGGTGGTGCTGAACCTATTGTTTTTGGACCTAATGGCCTAGTAGTTAAGGCTAGGACAGCCAACCAACGGAAAATGGTAGATAGTATCATTAAAAATGATATTATTTTTGCTATTGGCCCTGCAGGAACAGGTAAAACTTATACCGCTGTTGCTTTAGCAGTTAGAGCATTGAAAAACAAAGAGATAAAGCGCATTATATTAACCAGACCAGCAGTTGAAGCTGGCGAAAATTTAGGCTTTTTACCTGGAGATTTAAAAGAAAAAATAGATCCGTACCTCAGGCCTTTATACGATGCCTTGGATGATATGATACCTGCAGATAAACTAAAATTATTTTTGGAAAACAGAACCATTGAGATTGCACCACTAGCATTTATGAGAGGTAGAACTCTCGACAATTGTTTTGTAATTCTTGATGAAGCCCAAAATGCAACTGATCTTCAATTAAAAATGTTTTTGACTAGAATGGGGCCTACTGCAAAATTTATTGTTACTGGTGATGTAACACAAATTGATTTACCAAGAAAACAACAATCAGGCTTAAATACCGCACTAAAGATACTCGGAGAAATTAAAGGTATTGATATCATTTATTTAAATGGAGATGATGTAGTTAGGCATAAGTTGGTTAAAAACATCCTAAAAGCATATGGTGATATCCAGTAATTAATTTCGGTTGTAACTATTTTTTACTGAATTTTAAAGTCAAACTCCAAAAAGCAATTTCAATGACTGCAATTAAAGAAACACATTTCAATTTACCAGGGCAAATTAATTTTTATAAAGGCAAGGTTCGCGATGTATACACTATAGGAAATAAGTTCCTTGTTATGGTTGTAACTGATAGAATATCTGCATTTGATGTTGTATTACCTGAACCCATCCCATATAAAGGGCAGGTTTTAAATCAAATTGCTGCAAAATTTCTTAAAGCAACTCTTGATATTGTTCCCAATTGGGTAATTAATGTTCCTGATCCCAATGTCACTATTGGAAAGATATGTGAACCATTTAAGGTTGAAATGGTTATTAGAGGATACCTTGCAGGACATGCATGGCGTGAATATCAAGCTGGAAAGCGCTCAGTATGTGGAGTAACTTTACCTGAAGGACTAAAAGAAAATGATAAATTGCCTGAACCAATTATAACTCCAACTACAAAAGCATCTATAGGCCACGATGAAGATATTTCTCGTGATGAAATCATCAGTAGGAATATTGTAGCTGAAAAAGATTATCTCTTACTAGAAAAGTACACCAGAGCATTATTTCAACGCGGTACTGAAATGGTTGCTGATCTTGGATTAATCCTGGTAGATACAAAATATGAGTTTGGAAAGGCTGATGGTCGCATTCATCTTATTGATGAAATTCATACACCTGATTCTTCACGTTATTTCTATAAAGATGGATATGAAGAACGTCAAGCAAATAATGAACAACAAAGACAGCTATCTAAAGAATTTGTACGTAAATGGCTAATTGAAAATGGATTTCAAGGTAAAGAGGATCAAATGATTCCTGAAATGACTCCTGAATTCGTAAACTCTATTTCCGAAAGATACATTGAATTATATGAACATATTACAGGTGATAAGTTTATGAAAAATAATGATACTGATGCCATAAAGAGGGTAGAACACAATATAAATAAAGCTTTAATCAGGCTTGTCTAATTAATTTATGTAATTAAGAATTGTTTAATTATATTTAAGAATCATGAAATTTACAGTAGACAAACACGAAAAATACGTCCTGATTAAACTAAATGAAAGTAAGTTAAACAGCTTAAATTCACCACAGCTTAAATCTGAATTAATTCTTTGTAATTCAGAGGGGCAAAGAAATATTATTCTTGATCTCTCTAATGTAAAATATTCTGATTCTTCAGGATTAAGTAGTCTGCTTGTTGGACATCGGATTTGTAAAAATGCTGACGGCACATTTATTCTGACCAGAATCAATGAAAATATTGCAAGATTAATCGCTATTTCTCAGCTTGAAAACATTCTAAACATTGTAGAAACAGTTGATGAAGCTATTGATCTTATTTTCATGGAAGAAATAGAAAAAGAATTGAGAAGAGAATTGGAATAAATTTATTTTTATAAGCTGCACATGAAATTTGAAGTTACTATTTTAGGTAGCAGTTCTTCAACCCCTATTTTTAACAGAAATCCATCAGCTCAGCTTCTTAACGTTAATGAGAAATTTATGCTCATTGATTGTGGAGAAGCCACTCAAAATCAATTATTGCATTTCGGACTTAAAGCAAATAGGATTGACCAAATATTTATTAGTCATTTGCATGGCGACCATTATCTGGGTCTAGTAGGTCTTCTTTCCTCATTACATTTAACAGGTCGTACAAAACCGATGGACATTTTCGGTCCGGCTGATTTATTAGAAATTATTGATCTTCAATTCAAGCTTTCCCAAACAGTTCTTAAGTATCCAATTAATTTTAAGGCAACAAATTCTGAGGCACATGAAATGATCTTTGAAAGTTGGGATGTACATGTTGAAACATTTCCTCTTGATCACAGAATTCCATGTACAGGCTTCAAATTTACAGAAAAACAGCGTTTAAGAAAAATCAACAAGGATAAGATCGATGAATTATCCATACCTACAGAAATGTTACCTCTCATCAAAAAGGGACAGAGTTATACAGATAAAAATGGGATAGTTCACTCTGCCAAAGAATTAACAACAGAAGCGGATAAGCCAAAGGTTTATGCGTATTGCTCAGATACCGTATGTAGCTGGAAATATATTGATCATATTACTAATGTTGATTTACTTTATCATGAAGCAACCTTCATGAATGATATGATAAATAGGGCAGAAGAGACTTTTCATACAACTGCATTACAAGCAGGTGAGATAGCATTAAAAGCTAAGGTGAAGAAATTATTAATCGGGCACTTTTCTGCACGATACCGAGATCTGGAACCTCTTCTAGAAGAATCTAAAAGCATATTTTCAGAAACATCATTGGCTATTGAAGGTAAAACCTTTATGATTTAATTAATAAAAATATTGATTCAATAATTTTAGATTGAATAAATTAAGGATTTAAGAACACTAGTAAATTACAGCTCATTATTTATTTTTTCCTCCAAAAACAGAGAAACTAACATAACGTTTAGGATTAGTTTTAAGATCGATCATTAATTTATCAAGGTTTTCTGCAGCATTATTCAAATTATTGTACATTTTTTCATCATTAATTAATTGACCTAACGTACCAGTTCCAGAATTAATTTTGCTTACAATAGCCTGAAGATCAGCTACTGCCTTATTTGCTTCTGTAATAGTTTGAGCAAAATTAGCTTTTGCAACATCATCTGAAACCTTTTCAAAATTATTGATGATGTTATTGATCTTACTATTATTATTTTTAAAATTGGTTGAAATTGACTCAAGATTGGTCATTATGCCAGATATTTTAGAACTTTGAGTAGTTACAACACCATCAACTGTTTTAGTCGTTTTTTCGAGAGTTTCAAGAGTCCTGGCTATACTTGCAAAACTACGTTCAAAGTTTTTTTGAAACTCGGGATTTAGTATATTGTTTACTGAAGTAAGTACTGAATCTAATCGAGTTATTATTTGTTCTGCCTTTTTCTGAACGGGCTCAACTTGGTCCATTAAATTTAATTGGATATTCGCATTCAAAGTATCACCATCTTCTGCAAAATCACTTCCGCTGCCTAATTCAAAAACTATAGCCTTTCCACCCAACAGATCCGTACTTTCTAAACGTGCAATAGTATTCTTGGGAATTGCATACTCTGGATCTATTTTAAATTGAGCTAGAATTTGTCCAGTAGGCAGCAAGGTAAGTTTAGAAACCCGACCTATCTGATATCCATTGACCATTACAGGTTTGGAAATAGCTAAACCATCAACTCGGTCATATTTAGCATAAAATTCATTTTCATTTGAAAATACATCATTACCCTTTAAAAAACTATACCCAATTATCAGAATTGCAATGGCTATAGCGGCTAATACACCAACTTTGGTTTCATTTGTAATTTTCATCAATATTTTTGTTTTAATTATCTTGATCTAAGATCATATTGTTTTTTAAGTATTTACAAAGCGGAAAAACTAATTTTATTCCATCTCAGCCTGTTTTTTATACGTCTGTATTGCCTTTAATAAATTTGCAACAATCTCATTTTGACCTAGTTCAGAGTTCATATATTCTTCTTCCTCAGGATTAGAAACAAATCCAATTTCAGTTAATACAGCAGGCATACCCGCTTTAGCCAAAACTGCCAAACTTTGCTCCTTCACACCGCGATCAATTCTGCCGCTCTGAATATATTCTTCTTGCATAAAGGATGCCAGTTTAATACTTTGCTCTCTAAAAGCATTTTTCATTAAAGAAAGAAGTATAATACTTTCAGGATCTTTGGGATCATATCCTTCGTAATTGTCCTTATAATCCTTTTCTAAAAGTATGGATTCATTTTCACGCATCACTACATCCTGTTCATCCAATCTGCCAAAACCTGACACAAATGTTTCAGTTCCACGTGTGGATGTGCTTTGTACAGTTTTATAAATTGGAATTTTACGCCCTCTACTATCCTTACGGTATCCGTTTACAATCCTCTTTATAGGCATCGAATTACAATGAATAGAAATGAAAATATCTGCCTTTGCTCGATTAGCGATTCCTATTCGCTCGTACAATGGAATAAAAACATCTGTTGTTCGGGTATAAACAACTTTTACATCTTTCAAATTTTCTTCAATTGCTTTTCCTAGGCGCAAAGCTACCTGAAGAGCTATATCTTTTTCTCGTGAAAATATACCCTTTGTTGCCCCGTCTGTTCCACCATGACCGGCATCTACAACAATTGTTTTTATCTTATATGGCGTATTGCTAAGATTATTTGCATGAGTTAATACAGATATAAAAAACAAGACAGTTAGTAATACGTATTTGTATCTGTTCAATGGTATATTTTTCATTAATTTTGAGGACATATTATTATCTATCATTGCAAAAATAGTATTCATCAGCGAATTTGAAATTTATTAGACCCATTTTTATTATTTTTTCTTTAGTTACTTTGGTAACTATCGCCATAGATGGTTCTGTTTATGCTCAACAACCTGTTTTAAGACCTGATAACGCAGTAAGAACATCTAAATTGCCATCAGATACCATAAAACTAGATACCGTAACAAAAAAAACAACTGCAACAGGAGCTTTTACATCAAAAGTAACGTACTCGGCCGAGGATTCAATAAAAGCAGATATAACTAACAATATAGTATTTTTGTATGGAAAAGCTCGTGTTAAGTATGAAGATTTTGAATTGGAAGCTGATTATATTAGGCTTGACCAAAAGAATAATAGCTTGTTTGCCAGCGGAATTACGAATCCAAAAACAAAATTATACACTGGTAAACCTCTAGTTACACAAGGAGCTGAACCTCCACTCTCTACTGATTCACTTTTCTTTAATTATAAAACTAAAAAAGGTAAATCATTTGGAGTGTTTACCGATGTAGAAGGTGGATTCTTGCAGGCAGCTCAATTCAAGAAAAATCAATATGATGAAGGTTTCTTTAAAAGAGGTATTTATAGTACCTGTAATTTACCACATCCGCATTTTGGTATTCATATCTCTAGGGGTATTGCCACTGATAAACAGATCATCACCGGACCTGCCTATCTGGTAATTGAAGATATTCCATTACCCTTAGGATTGCCTTTTGGTTTTTTTCCTAAACCAAACCGACGATCAGGCGGATTACTATTTCCAACTTTTGGAGAAGATACGAGAGGTTTTTTTATGCGAGATTTGGGATATTACCTTGGTTTAAATGATTATTGGGATCTTTCCACTCGTGGAACTTTATATTCAAAAGGGTCTTATGAATTAGGTACTGCCGCACGATACCGAAAGAATTATAAATATGACGGAGGACTAAATTTTAGATTTGCGTCTACCAAAAATGGCGTTGAAGGTACTCCTTCCTATAAAACACCAAATAAGGATTTCAACCTTACCTGGACTCATTCCCAAAGTCCATTGGCTAATCCCGGAACAACCTTTAGTGCTTCAGTGAATGCCGGAACCGGTTCATATTTTTCCAATACCGGAGCTGCTGGATCTTATAATCCAACAGAGATGGCTAGAAACACGCTTTCATCCAGTATAAGTTATGGTAAGGTGTTTGCTAATGGCTTGTTTAATTTTTCATCGAGTCTTTCACATAGTCAGGATATTGAACAACAAACTGTATTCCTCGATTTGCCACGTTTTAGTTTAAACATGACCACAATTAACCCTTTTGATTCAAAAGATCGTGCCGGCGAACAAAAATGGTATCAGAGACTTAGTTTAGGGTATAGTATGCAGGGAAGTAATTCTATTAATACGAAAGAATATGATCTTTTTAAAAAAGAATCACTGAAAGATTTCAGAAATGGAATTCAGCATGATATTCCAATTAGCCTTTCACTAAATCTTCTAAAATATTTTCAATTTAACTCAGGAATGCAATACAGTGAAAAATGGTATCTGCAAACTATTCAAAAACGTTTAGATCCTGTAGCTTCAGGTTTTAAACAGGTAACAGACACAGTTCAGGGTTTTAGTAGGGTATACGATTATAGTTTAAACACTGGTCTTTCCACTAAATTGTATGGTAAGTTCAGTTTCAAAAAAGGAAATTTAATGGCTTTGAGACACATTATGACCCCTTCAGTCAATTTTAATTATCGTCCTGATTTTGGAACAAGCCGTTTCGGATATTTCCAAAATATTCAAGGTGATACCTCTAAAATTAATGCCCGTTATTCCATTTATGAAAATGCAGTCTTTGGTTCCCCATCTGCCGGCAGAGTAGCTGGAATTGGCTTTAGTATGGATAATAATATCGAGGCTAAAGTTCGATCAGATGCAGATTCCACAAAAAATTCAATAAACATTCCAATTCTTCAAAGTCTTTCCTTTTCAGGTAATTATAATTTCGCAGCAGAGAATTTTAAGCTATCAACTATTGGATTTTCAGGACGCACAGCCTTTTTTAAAGAAAAGATTGGAATAAACTTCTTTGGAACATTAGATCCTTATAAACTCGATGCTATGGGTAACCGGATTGATAAATATACCATTGAATCAGGAAAGCTAGCCAGATTGACCAATATTGGATTTTCTACTGACTTTAGTTTTAATTCGAAAGCAGGCAAGAGCAGGAATGAGAATCTGACTGAGATTGATAAGGCTAAACAGAGTTTAACAAGGGAGCAGCAAGAAGAATTAAATGCAATTAGTCGTAATCCAAACGCGTTTGTAGATTTTAATGTGCCTTGGAATGTAAGTGCTGCCTATAGTTTTAACTATTCAAAGAGCGGTCTTCAATCTAATATTTCAAACACATTGAATATTTTTGGAGATTTTAATGTAACTCCGAAATGGAAGGTTCAATATACTTCCGGATATGATTTCCAAGCTAATAAACTAAGCTTGACTCAATTTTCCATTTACCGCGACCTGCATTGCTGGGACCTTTCATTCAGATGGTCGCCAGTAGGAACATATAAATTTTACAGTGTTGATTTAAGGGTTAAGGCTTCGATACTTCAGGACCTGAAACTTAGCAAACGCCGTGATGCATACAATAACTTCTAATATGATAGCTGAAATTATAACGATTGGTGATGAAATTCTAATAGGCCAAATCGTAGATACGAACTCTGCCTGGATGGCTCAAAAATTAAATCTTGCTGGTATCAGAGTTAAACAGATAACATCTGTGTCTGATGATCGTCAGCATATTTTGGATACTTTATATCAAGCCTCTCAACGAGCAGACCTGATATTAATTACGGGTGGTTTAGGTCCAACAAAAGATGATATTACAAAAAAGACCTTAGCAGATTATTTTCAAACTGGATTTAGAACCGATAATGAGGCACTTAAAAATGTAGAACGAATTTTTGCACGTTATCATGTTCCGGTATCTGATATTAATAAAAAACAAGCTGAAGTTCTTGAAAATTGCACCACGCTGCTAAACTTGAACGGTACAGCGCCTGGAATGTGGATTGAAAATAATAGTAAGATCTATATATCAATGCCAGGAGTTCCTTTTGAGATGATGTACATGATGGAGGAGTTGGTGATCCCCAAGATCAAGGAAACATTTAAGCTACCGAATATCCAACATTATACTATTCTAACTGCAGGTATTGGTGAATCTATTCTTGCAGAAAAGATATCAAATGTGGAAGATTCCCTACCTGAGCATATTAAATTAGCCTATCTGCCTAAATTAGGTATGGTAAGATTACGTTTAAGTGGGAGCGGGTCAGATGCTGAAAAATTGAATTCAGAGATACGTTCATTTTCAACAAGAATAATTGACCTAATAGGTGAATATGTTATCATAGAAAGTGATATAGCCCTTGAAAAAGTGATTCTTGATCTAATGGAATCAAAAGGATTAAGCTTATCTACAGCAGAAAGTTGTACAGGGGGCTATATTTCTCATCTTATTACGCAGCAATCTGGAAGTAGTAAGGTCTTTTTTGGAGGAGCTGTTTGTTATTCTAATCAATTGAAAATGGATATGCTTGGTGTTTCAGAAAAAACACTTCGTGATTTTGGAGCTGTGAGTGAAGAAACCGTTATAGAAATGGCTAATGGTGCAAAATCTAAATATAAATCAGATTATTCAATATCAGTAAGTGGAATTGCTGGCCCAAATGGAGGAAGTACTGAAAAACCAGTCGGGACAGTCTATATTGCTGTATCTGGAAAAACAAAAACGATTTGCAAAAAATTCAGCTTTGGAAATAAAAGGATCCAAAATATCGAAAGGTCAGCAATCAGTGCCCTGACCCTGCTTTTTAAATTACTAAAAGAGGAGCAGGCTTAAGTTTAATTTTTAATTTTGCGTTGAGTTTACCAATTCTTAAAATAATCGACAATGGCTTTATATGAATTAGTGCTTCCAAAAATGGGTGAAAGTGTTGCTGAGGCTACCATTATAAAATGGGTAAAGCAAGCTGGCGATATGATCGAAATTGATGAATCTGTTTTGGAAATAGCTACAGATAAGGTTGATTCAGAAGTACCTTCGCCAGTAGCAGGAAAGCTTATTAAGCTTCTCTATAAAGAAGAAGATGTAGTTCAAGTTGGTGCTGTTATCGCTGTAATTGAAACTCAAATTGATGCTGAAGCACAAGTTGAAATTTCTATACAAGAACCTGTTCAAATAAATGTTGAGGAAATTATTCCTGTTGAAATATCAATAGAAAACATCAATATTTCTGAATTAAAAGATGAAATTAAACTAGATATAACTAAATCCGTCGACTTTAGCACTGCAGATCGTTTTTATTCACCTTTGGTAAAAAGTATGGCTGCTGAAGAGGGGATATCGCTTTCAGAATTAAATTCCATTAATGGAACTGGTTCTGAAGGTCGAGTAACAAAGCAAGATATCTTAGATTATATTAATATAAATAAAACACAAGGAA
>Ga0222713_10004887_pt1 | contig 13256 bp, 15 predicted proteins | sample C33_649DmetaG_FD_165061 | JGI IMG/M metagenome (GOLD analysis project Ga0222713, IMG submission 165061) | Estuarine water microbial communities from San Francisco Bay, California, United States - C33_649D | ecosystem: Environmental > Aquatic > Marine > Unclassified | place: USA: California...
TGTTGAAAGTGCAGCAAGAATACGAAAAGGATAAGTCACAGAAACACCTGTTGAAAGATATCTCTCGTCTAAACAACCTGCAGATGGCGATGAAGATCGCATTGAACTCTGCTTATGGTGCGATGGGTAATCAATACTTCCGCTACTTTGATATTCGTATGGCTGAGGGAATTACTACTTCTGGTCAACTATCAATTCGCTGGATGGCGAATGAGTTTAACAAGTACATGAACAAAATCTTGAAGACTCAAGATAAAGATTACGTCATTGCCATTGATACAGATTCAATCTATCTGACCATGGAAGATCTGATTGAAAAGGTTTGTGCAGATAAAGATACTACTGGTAAGATCAAATACATGGACAAGGTTTGTGAAGAAATCTTCCAACCATTTATGGATCAGACTTATCAGAAACTAGCAGAGTATATGAATGCATATGCTCAGAAGATGCAAATGAAGCGTGAGGTATTGGCTGACAAAGCAATTTGGACTGCGAAGAAACGCTATGTTATTAACGTACACAATTCGGAAGGAGTCCAATATGCGAAACCTAAGATCAAAGTTATGGGTTTGGAAATGGTCAAGTCGAGCACGCCAGCTGTTATTCGTGACAAACTTAAAGATTCGCTACAAGTTATTCTTGCGGGGAATGAAAAAGACCTACACAAGTATGTTACAGAATTTAAAAAAGAATTCGACCAACTCGCAGTAGAAGATATCGCATTCCCTCGTTCTTGTAATGGTGTGAAGCAGTATGCTGGTAGTCCAATCTACACAAAGGGAACACCGATTCAGGTTCGTGGTGCATTGCTTTACAATCATCATCTGAAGCGACTTGGACTTGATAAAAAGTATCAGGCAATTCGTGATGGTGATAAGATTAAGTTTGTTTATCTACGTACACCGAATCCTATTCAGGAAGATGTGATTGCTTTCAGTCAGCATTTGCCAAAGGAACTTGGACTGGAATCATACATAGATTACGACAAACAATTCGAAAAAGTATTTCTTGATGCACTTCAGATTGTAATTGAACCACTTCGATGGAAGACTCAAGAAGAAACTTCACTGGAGGATTTCTTTGGCTAATATTAGAGTGATCAAAAAGGGAATCAATGTATCAAAGATTCTAAAACAACTGCAACAGTATCCAGAGGATTGGGGTGCACAGAAAGAGATTGATGGAGTGCACGATCTGGTTAATGAGTTTGGATTCCCTGCTGTTCAGGCAGGTGTGCTACAGTTAAAGATTGGAACAGTAGAATCAATAGAACAATATGTAGGTGATAGTCAAACTTCTGCCGAAACACCAGCTTATCATCGTCACACAGAGGTTGTTAGATTCTTGAAGAGAAACTTTAAGAAGTTTGATCGTTGCGGATTCTTATCACTGCCAATTGGTGGAGAGGTAGGACAACATATTGATATCGGAGAGTATTATCAAACGAGAGATCGTTATCATCTTGCAATACAAGGTTCATATGATTACACAGTTGGTGGAGAAACTGCAAGAGTCGAAGCAGGTGATTTAATCTGGTTTGATAACAAGAAGTCGCATGGAACTAAGAATGTTGGAGATTGCATTCGCATCACATTTGTATTTGATGTACCACATTCCAAGAATAATCCATAATTGCCTTGCAAGTTAAAATATCGTATAATAGGAGATACAAATGAAAGTGCTAAAGTTTTACGCTGATTGGTGTGGTCCATGCAAAGGATTATCACAGGTAATCAAAAACGCAGGTGACAAAGTCACAATGGAAGTAGAGAATGTAAACATCGATGAGAACATTTTCTTAGCACAAGAACATAAGATTCGTTCAGTCCCAACTATGATTGTTGTCGATAGTGATGGAACAGAAATAAGAAGAAAAGTTGGAGCGATGAACGAAGAACAATTGATTGAATTTCTGAAAGGTTGATATGGGTATCTTAGACAAAATTAAAAAGAATTCTACCATTAAAGACTCTGCTATTCTGGCTGAGTCAAAATTCTTCACAAAGAAGGATATGATTCCGACCACAATCCCAATTATCAATGTGGCATTGTCTGGTCGTCTTGATGGTGGTCTTACTCCAGGACTTACAATGTGGGCTGGTCCAAGTAAGCACTTCAAGACTGCATTTAGTTTGCTAATGGCAAAATCATACCTTGACAAGTATGAAGATGCAGCGTTGCTGTTTTATGATTCAGAGTTTGGTACACCACAATCTTATTTCGATACATTCGGTATTGATACAGATCGTGTTCTTCATACTCCTGTTACCGATGTTGAGCAGTTGAAGTTTGACATTATGCAACAACTCAATAATATTGAGCGTGGTGATCGAGTGATGATTGTTGTTGACTCTATCGGAAACTTGGCTTCTAAGAAAGAAGTTGAGGATGCATTAGATCAGAAAGCAGTGGCTGATATGAGTCGTGCAAAACAAATGAAGTCACTGTTCCGTATGGTTACACCCCATCTTTCTTTGAAAGATATTCCGATGGTTGTAGTGAATCATACATATAAAGAGATTGGTATGTTCCCCAAAGATATCGTTGGCGGTGGTACTGGGTCATACTATTCTGCAGATAACATTTTTATTCTTGGTCGCCAGCAAGAAAAAGAGGGGACAGAAATTGTTGGCTATAATTTTATCATCAATGTCGAAAAGTCTAGATATGTCAAAGAAAAGTCTAAGATACCTGTTACTGTATCTTTTGATGGTGGCATTAGCCGTTGGTCTGGTTTACTTGATATTGCTCTTGAATCTGGGCATGTAGTAAAACCAAGCAATGGTTGGTATGCAAAAGCTGGTGAAGATAAAAAGTATCGCATCAAAGAAACAGAAAGTAAAGAATTTTGGATGCCAATTCTAATGGACAAGTCTTTCTATGACTTTGTAAAGAGTAAGTACTCAATGGGTATTGGAGAAATGATTAAGTCTGATGACTTGGATAAAGCATTAGAAGAACTAGAGTTTGAAGATGAGTGACCACCAATATACAGTTCTTGAGAACAAACACAATGGCATGCATGCTATTAAGTTGACATCTGGTCCATTTGAGGGTATAATTTATACATATGGTAAAGTTTCTTTCGATGAAGATGAAGCCAATGACAAAGTTACAATCTCTTTTGAATACGAAATGATTGACAATGCAAACAAGGGTATGACTGATATGAAACCCTTTGAGAAGTGCATTGGAAAGATTCTAGAAGAACTTATACATATTGGTATTAAAGATAATAATTTGACATACACAGGCGGTGTTGATGAGAATAGAGCAAACGATTCTGACGAATCTGATACACGATGAGCAGTATTGCCGAAAAGTAATTCCATTTATTAAACGAGAGTATTTTGCAGAAAGAAAAGAATCCATCCTCGCATATGAGATTGTAGAATTCTTTAACAAGTATAACAAACCTGCATCTAAAGAAATCCTCGCAATTGAAGTTGGTAATAGGAAAGATCTTTCCGACAAAGAACTTGTTGAACTAACCGATCACATCGGTAAATTAAATCATGAAAAGACTAATGAAGACTGGTTGTTGGAAAACACAGAAAAGTTTTGTAAAGACAGAGCAGTCTATAATGCAATTCTAGCTTCTATTAAAATTATTGATGGTAATGATAAGGTTCATACACAAGATGCGATTCCTTCTATTTTATCTGATGCTCTTGCCGTTTCATTTGATAATCATGTCGGTCACGACTACTTGGATGATCATAATTCGAGGTATGATTTTTATCACAGGGTGGAAGAGAAGATTGCTTTCGACTTGGAGATGTTCAACAAGATCACCAAAGGTGGACTCAGTAAGAAAACACTGAACATTGCACTCGCTGGTACTGGTGTCGGTAAGTCTTTGTTCATGTGTCACGTGGCTGGATCTTGTTTGAATCAGAATAAAAATGTTTTATACATAACAATGGAGATGGCTGAAGAACGAATCGCTGAACGTATTGATGCGAATCTTCTGAACCTGACCATGGACGAACTCAAAGTGATTGACAGGGATATTTACGAAAGTCGTATTGAAAAGATTACCAAAAAGACACAAGGTAAACTTATCATTAAAGAATATCCAACTGCGAGTGCACATGCTGGTCATTTCCGTGCATTGTTGGAAGAATTAAAGTTGAAGCGAGAATTTAAACCTGATATTATCTTTATTGACTATCTGAACATCTGTGCTAGTCAGAGAATGAAGCAGGGGGCAAATGTTAATTCTTATACATATGTAAAGGCAATAGCAGAAGAGTTAAGAGGATTGGCTGTTGAATACAACGTACCTATTGTTAGTGCAACTCAAACAACTCGATCTGGATTTACAAACTCAGATCCAGGACTTGAGGACACTTCAGAATCTTTTGGTTTGCCTGCAACAGCAGACTTCATGTTTGCACTGGTGAGTAATGAAGAATTAGAAGCATTGAATCAGATCATCGTAAAACAGTTGAAGAATCGTTACAACGATCCTAGTTTTTATAAGAGATTCGTAGTGGGTATTGATAGAGCGAAGATGAAACTCTATGATACAGAAGCATCAGCACAAGATGGTCTTGCCGATGCTGGACAGGATGACGATGAACCTATGTTTGATAAGTCTTCATTTGGTAAACGACAGAGAGCAGAATCGTTCGATGGATTTAAGTTTTAGGAGAAAAATATGGCAGTAAAAGTTATTGTTGCTGATAGAAAATATGACTGTAAACATCTAGAAGGTCAATTCGTTGATGAGTCACACTACGACATTCTTGTCGAAGAAGATTGTGATGTGTATATGCCTGCACCTCACGGAGAAGATCCTTATAGTGAAGAAAGAATTGTTTTCAAGTTTCGTAAAAACTGGTTCACAAAAGAAGAACAAGAACAGGCATATCTTGGTCTGAGAGAAGCTGCAACTGAAACGCAGAATCGTGGTATGGCTGCTGGTCCACGAGAGGGTAAACTTGGTAATCGTGAGTGGGTTACTGATTATGAATTTGATGTAATCCAACATTTCAGCAATCCAAAATCTAATCTGTTTGGCTCTGATCCAGTCGAAGAAATTAAACAGAAACATCAGAATAAGAAACCAGAACCATCTAATAAAAACAACGTGTGGTCTATCCAAGCAGTCAAGAAAGATGAGTTTGACTTTGAGAGATGGGTAGACAGAACTAAACTGCTATCTCCTGAAGATCAAAAAGAAGAAACAAGGAGAATGGTACAGAAATACATCTGTCAAACCACTTATGCCAATGGTGTTCTTTCTGGAATTGCTGGATGGTTCGATCGTTATCCACGTATTCCTTATGGTCGTGCGACATCCTACACTGCAAACAATCCTCAGAAGTTTGCTATGGCATATCCATTCTTACAACATTTGGCTAGAGGTTTCAAAGAACTGCTACCATGGCGATATGAGAATCAGATGAAAGCAGCAAGGAAACTCGATCCTCGATTCCTAGTTCCTGATACACCATTCACAACCATCACTGTCAATAATACTTTCAGAACAGCTGCACATTATGACGCAGGTGATTTAAATTCTGGTCTGTCAAATCTGTTGACACTTTCCAATGATGGAAGATACTCTGGTGGATATTTGATTGCGCCTGAGTATCGTGTTGCAGTGAATCCTCGTCCTGGAGATATGCTACTAATCAACAATCATGAAGTAATGCATGGTAATACTCCTATCGTTTGCGAAGAAGGTTCAGAGCGTATCTCTTTGGTTTGCTACTTCCGTGAGAAGATGCTTGAACTTGGTAGCAAAGAATACGAAGACTGTCGTTATGACTTTGTTGAGTCACGCAGATTAAACAAAGACCATCCTGGACACAAACTTGAAGATGGTTCAGATCGTCATCTTTGGAATGGTGTGAGTCCTGCAATGTGGGAATCTGATGAGTGGTATCAATACTGCGAATCAAAACTTGGTCGTGAAACTTTGATGAAGTATCATCCAGAAGCAGAGAAAAATTCACTTGAGGAGTTCTTCGGATAATGTGTGCAGTTATTGGTGCCATCCTGCTGGAGCCAACTAAGCAGGACTTTGCTATGTTACGTCGTGTGTTCCTTGAGTCTAAGATTCGAGGGATGCACGCTACAGGCATGTCATTCCTACCGAAGTGGAGTGACAAGATTGAAATAATCAAAGAGCCTATCCCAGCCCATGAGTTTATCTTCAAACATCTACACGATGACAATTTGAAAGACATGGTTGCCGAAGATGGTAATCTTTATATGATTGGACACTGTCGTTATTCAACTAGCGATCTTGAATACAATCAACCAATGTTTTACAATGAGAAGTCAATTGTGCATAATGGTGTTATTACTCAAGAGTTGCCTGAGAACTGGAAAGACATCTATGGATACGATTGCATCACCAAGAATGATAGTGAATTGGTTTTGCATTCCAACGATCCACTGAGAGAGTTTTCTCACATGTCTATGGGTGTTGTTGAGTTGCATCAGGATCGCAGGATTCGTTTCTATCGAAATGGTAAGCGTCCATTATATTTGTCTTCTATCTCAAATGGATGTATAATTACATCTACTGCTGATATTGCTATTCGTTCGGAGATTCCAGGAATACCAGTAGAAGTTTTAATGAATCACTATATCACTTTTGATAATGAACTTGCAATGATGATTGAGAAGGTTGATGTAGAAAACGCAAAAGACTTACAACATTATGAACTTTGTTAATTCTACGAAAGTAGAAGAAATAATCAAAAACAGTCCAGCTGGTAAGAACACCAAGTTCTTATCGGCTGCACATTCATTGTGGTATCGTTTTCATAACTATGACAAAGCACCACCAATGGCATATGAAGATAATGGTGAGATCGTTTCTTTAATTTTTGCAACACACAATCGTGATGGTTATGCGAATCTTTATGAAATTGTCACACTGGAAGGGAAAGAAGGAAAGGGATATGCTTCAAAATGCTGGGAAACATGGATCAAATATGCAGCTGAAGAAAGAAAGTCAACAAGACTTAAAATATCTTGTACTCCATCTTCAGTCACTTGGCATTACAGAAATGGTCTCATCTTCTGGGCAGTTGACCCCACAGGTAGTCTCCGCTCTGACCAACCTTTATTCCCCACTCGTGCTGAGCAAATCGCATTTAGAGATGCTGCTATCGTCAGTCCAATCTCGGCTCTGCCTCCTTATAAAGCAAGAGATCAATTCAGAACAGAAGGATTAGAATCTTATACATGGGGTGAGAAAAAGAAAGCAAAAACACAAACAGCAATTGATGCAGTCGGTAAAGCATGGTTGCGTGATGCTTTGATGGAACAACCTACATTAGAAGAATTTTTAGTATAATGGATTATCGTTTAGCAGAAAATCGCAGGGAAGCGTTCATTCGTTGGTATGCATGGTCATTAAAGTATGACGATTGCGATCCAGCTGTATGGTGCACCAACTATCTACATAAAAGATATGAACACAATGATGAACAGCGTTTGTGGTTAGCGTGGTTGTATGGTAACACTTACTATCTTCCAACTGCTTGGATTCTTATGAATGAGTTTCCTGACTTTGAACTTGCAACAGTTGATAGAATGGAACAGTGGAACACTGCCAACTATAAACGATTACGTTATCAAACTGATACTAAATGGAACAAGGGTCATCTCCCTGCCATGTTCGCATCATATCAAAAATTTATTGGGGATAAAACGCAACGAGAAACATTGGAGAGTTATTATGGATACACTGAGGAAGAGAACTTTGATGCTTTGTGGAAAGTCATTAAGTCTGGGTTGCATAAGTTTGGTCGTTACTCCACTTGGTTTTATCTTCAGCATCTTAAGCACACTGCTGGTGTCCCTGTTAATCCTACTTCTCTCATGCTGGATGATTACGATGGCTCTCGTTCTCATCGTAATGGACTTCTTTATACCCTCGGCAAAGATGACGATTATGATAGAAAACTCACTAGAGCAGATTATGCAAACCTTGAGTCACAAGCGTATGAGATTCTTTGCGAGACGCAAGCGAGATTTCCAGAGTTGGCGAACCAGATAGATTACTTCACTATGGAAACCTGTTTGTGTTCATACAAAAAGATTTTCCGTGAACATCATGGTCGTTATCTTGGATACTATCTGGATCGTCAAGCAGAAGAGATTATGCAATGCGAAAGAGATGGATGGTATGGAATTGATTGGGATGTGTTATGGCAATCCAGAGAAGAAACAATTGATCTAAGACTAGACCACAAACGTGGGATTAACAAAGAAAGATTTAGTTCATTCCTAAGAACAGGTAAAATTGAAAACTTAGAATGGATGTTTAACGATGAACAACCACTATTTGAAGGACTGGAGCAATTTATATGAGTGACACCATGAGCACAACAGTATCATCTATTTCAACCATTGGTCCACTAACAACTACAGGAGTAACTTCTTATACAGGCAATGGATCTTATGGAACTATAGCGATTGGAGTTATCACTGATAACTTACTGGACAAATATGAATTCAATAAAGTCGTAGTCGATCACAAGGTGCAAGAACAAGAGTTGATGAAACTTAAAGAGGTTGCACCAGACTATGCGAACGAAATCAAAGAAAACTTGGCTAAGAACGCTGCAAGAGATATAATTAAAAAGATGTCCTTTACAAGAAAACACGACAAGGATACTGATGTTCATCATTTTATCGGTCGTGTATGGGTATTTACTGAGGAAGAATTAAAGAAGTTGATTGAGGAAGTTAAAAATGCTTAAAGATAATTTCGGAATTTCAGACACTATTTCGATTCAATTGATTCGTGGAGAACCAAAGATGAGGAAGATGATTGCAGTCGGTGGTAGTCCAGGAACAGGTAAGACTACTCTGTTTCGTAAGTTTATGGAAGGTAAAACTTGGGAAAAAGTCGAACCTAAGAAAATGCTTCCAGCAATGTATTGCAAAGAGTTAGATCTCTATGTTCTCGGAAAGTATGAAGATGGCGAAACCTTCGCAGGAACAGATCGTCTAAGTATGGCTGTCCAGCCCATCGCTCAGGAATTCGTATCGGAGTGTCAATCGAACATCCTATTCGAGGGAGATCGAATCTTCAATCAGTCTTTCCTAGAGTTTGCTATGGGACTACCGAATACCGATTTACAGGTGGTTTTCCTTAAAGCACCTAAGGAGATCCTAGAAGCACGTTATAAGGATAGAGGATCCGATCAGTCCGAGACTTTCCTAAAAGGTCGGGAGACTAAATATAGTAATCTATTATCCAACTTTGAACTGATGCCCTATATTACTGAGTTTGTTAATACTAACTTAGAGGAGCAGGGGAAAGTTCTTGCATTCCTGGAGAAGCACTTAGTCCAGTAGTGTTGGGATTTTCCGTAATGTAAAATGTCATTTCTGGAAAATGCCCACTTCGATTGGATGGATATGCTCAATTTTCATGAGCGTCCATTTAGGGCTACATTTGTCCCAGCAAAAGTCTGGAAAGACCTAGACAAGTATGTTAATGACGAGATAGGTCTTGCTAACTACTTTAAAAAGTGGCGAACAAAAATCGAATGGCGAACTGAAAAGTCTAAAGCCAAACTGTACGAAAAATACATCTCTATCGGTGGTGAATATGATGCCGAGAATCGCCAATGTATTATTCAGATCTACACAGATCGTTTCCGTACATTTAAATTCGACAAAGATACTTGGGAACGATTCAAGTTCAAATTGATTCAAGTTGAGATGCATGAGCTAATACACTTCATGCAATATGATCGCAGAGATGATGAGTGTAGCAATTACATTCTTCCATATAAAAAGGTAAAGCATGCAAAGAGAGATGCAGAGCGTAGATACCTTTCAGAGTTTGATGAGATACAAGCATACGCACATTGTGTCTTATTAGACTACAAATTAAACAAACCATCCATACCCACTCAAACTCTTATTTCTCGTTCGAGAACATACAGAGATTCTAAAACTCTCCACTACATCCTACGCACATTCAACTACGATTATCGCAATAATCATGCTATTCCAAAGCTGTTTAAGCAGATTATGAAATGGGATCGTAAGTATCAGAAAATCAGCAGAGCATCCAGAAGACCTAAATAATCCAGAGAATTTTATTCTGGAGATATTGATGGCTGGTAAACTAAACGAAGGCGATGTGATCGAAGGTATCTTTACCATCGGTCTCGCTTTGTTCATTGTAGACGGTAAGGTTGACAAAACCAAGCTGAATAAAATAAGAACCCAGATTGATACCAAGTTGTTCAATACTGGTCGTTTTAAGATGACTGTTGCAAATGGTGTCACAAGAAACAAAGGTAATAGACCACCTGACATTTTTAATGTTGGGTTTGAGATGCGTCTAAAACCAGAGTCTGTTGTTGGCGCATTTGGAAAAGACTATGATCAAGTTTACTATAAGTCTTCAAAAGATATCGGCAACATAGACAAAAAGATTGATCAATTGATTAAAGCGATTGATTATGGTTCATTTAGCAGAAGAGTCGCTACGGTAACCAATCAATTCTTGGATAACAATGTGGGCGAGGTAGTAGACTTCACTGTAATTGCAGATGGTATTGCTGGTGAATCAAGTGGTGGTGCGATTAAAGGCGATGTGTCTTTAGAGGTATATGCAACTGCTCGTGGTAAGACTAAAAGAATACATGGTGGAACTATACCATTTTCTCTTAAATCAGAGAGTGTGACAGTTGCTAATTTATCTCCATATCGTGGAATGCTTGACATTGCTGAAGCATTAAATATAAAATGGGATGGCAAAGAGAAATACGAAAGATTGTCTAGACCATTTGCTGGTCCAGTGGAACAGAAAGCGAAGTTTGAAATGATAACTTCGATGTATAATGATTTGAAGAAAGAGATCTCTCTTAAATCATCTTCAAACACATTTACAAAAGATGCATTAAAATTTTTGGGTAAGAATATATTTGGTGATGACCTAGCTGATGTTGTTGATATTCAGAAAGGTAAAGTGAAAGAGATAACCACAAATTACTTTAAAGAGATTGAAGAAAAAGCAATCCTTTATGTTGTAGAAAAGGGAAACAATTTGATCTTTGTAGATAAGAAAACTCAAGATCCAATTTTCCAAATAAGAACTAAACTAAGACCACCACCTGCCAATGAAGCAAAGTTTTATCTAGAAGTTGGTAAGGGTATCTATGCAGAGTAAACCACTATGTTAAAATTTAAATCATTTCTTAAAGAAGAAGTTAGCAAACTTCTAGTAGAGAAAGCACTCAGCAGTGCAGTATCGTCAGATGACAAAGGTAAGTTGCACGAACTACTATTATCAAAACATCTTCACCCAAATAATACTTTACCTGAGCACCATCGTTCAGAATCTGAGAACGAAGACCATGCTGGTACACCTCAACAGGTTCACGATCGTCTTAAGAAAAAGATTGGTGATGCAGCATACAACGAGATTGATTCACATTCTAAATCTACTGCTGAAGCATTAAAGAAACATTTAGTAGATTCAGGACACCTCAAACCTGGACATACAATTGGTAATGTGCATTGGACATCCAATGCTGATACGGAGAAGAAACCTGGAGATCATGAAAAGACAACTGGTGTGAAAGATGTCAATTCAAACGCTGATTTGATTTTAACTATTCACGATAAGAATGGTAAACAGATTGGTCATCATGGTGTCTCTGCAAAGTACGGAACAAACAAAGAACCAAACTATCGCAATCCTGGACTTGAGTCTATGGAAAAGACTGCGAATCTTCCTGCTGGATCTTTAAACGCAAACATGAAAGCACATCACGCTGGCATGGAAAAATTAGGATATCATGGCTCTGCTGAAGAACGCCACTCACAATACAAAGTGGATGTCATGGGTATTGATGCAGCTAGAAAAGAACATGAACGTCTTTCTGCTCTTACTTCTATGGGCAGAAAGTTATCTGGAAAAGAAAAGAATTTACATAAACATCTAGAGATGTTTGTTTCTGCTCACGATAAACATAAGAATCCTGATCAATTTTTACAGCAAGCAAAAACTCGTGCTTCTCAAGCAGAAGCATCTGCTCTGGTTGGCAAACAAGCTGTTGCTAAAAAGTTCGCTGAAGGTTTGGCGAAACATGATGACAAATCATTACGTAAAGTAATTAATGACCACGTTTCTGCTCCAACAATTATCCCACATACAGTTGCTCATTCTCATGTTCAGGATGATGGTTCATCAAAACCAATTGTAAAACATGCTGATAAAATTGCCAACGACCATCTAGATAACTTTGAAAACCTGCACGTACATCATAGTGGTGGTATCGCTGTTAATATCAAAGGAACACATAAGAAGACTGGCAAGGTTATGAACGTCGCTACGATGACAGTTAAGGGATCCTCTGGTCCACACAAGGGTGTAGTAGGGGCATTTAGCCTTAAATAAGACATGAAAACAACAGCTTATAATCCCCTAAAGTCTGTAGGGTTATTGTTGTCTTTAATTGCAATTTGCGGTATAATAAAGGTATGAAAAGGTTTAGAGAATACATAGAAGAATCGGCAGTAGAACCGACTGGGAGTCTAACGATATTCGATATCGATGATACTCTCTTCCATACCACTGCTCAAATCGCAGTTGTCAAAGATGGCGAGACAATCGCCAAACTCACTAATAATGAGTTCAATACCTACAAGTTAGGTGACGGAGAATCCTTCGACTTCTCCGAATTTAGAGATGCACATAAGTTCTATCACGAAAGCAAACCGATTGGTAGAATGCTGGCAAAAGCCAAAGCAATCTTGGCTAACTCTGTTAAAAATCCGCTAAGTAAAGTTATCATTATCACTGCTCGTGCAAACTTTGACGACAGAGATAAGTTTCTCGCAACTTTCCGTAAATATGGTTTCGACATTGATCGTGTTCGTGTTGAACGTGCTGGTGAGTTAGTCGGAAATGAAATACCTGCGGTAAAGAAAGTTATCATAGTTAGAAAATATCTTGCTACAAATAATTACAAAACTGTTAGATTGTTTGACGATTCGATGAGCAATTTAAGAGAGTTCCTAAAACTACGCAACGAATTTAAGGATGTCAAGTTCGAAGCATTCTTTGCGAATCCAGACGGATCTGTAAAAGTTATTAAATGAAAACACTAAAAAGTTATATCGTAGAACAAAAGAATACCCACATGACACATGTGGAAGATTTAGTATTTGATGGTGGAGTTGAGGGTACTCGTCGTGCCATTAATTTCCTAAGAGATCTGCGTGACATGCTTGCTGGTCATTCTAAGACCAAA
>Ga0222713_10004888_pt1 | contig 13249 bp, 18 predicted proteins | sample C33_649DmetaG_FD_165061 | JGI IMG/M metagenome (GOLD analysis project Ga0222713, IMG submission 165061) | Estuarine water microbial communities from San Francisco Bay, California, United States - C33_649D | ecosystem: Environmental > Aquatic > Marine > Unclassified | place: USA: California...
TACTACTATGTCACCCACAATGGAATTGGCGGTTACACAATAAAAGAGTTTGTTAACCGTTGTCTTAAGACAGAACTTCGTATATCATATGAAGAGAAGGCTGCCTTCGAACAGAAACTGAAATCAAATGGATGGTATGAACATGCAAACAACCGCTGACCGTATGGCTCTGATTCGTCAAGCTCACGAAAAGTTCAAAGCTAAGATGAAAGTCCAAGCAAAGTTTGAACGTGATGAGCGTGTCGTGAAAGTTGCTGAGATCGACAAGAAGTTTGAACGTGATGAGCGTCTGTGGAACGATGCTCCTCAATATGCCAATCAATACTACGGTGAAACGTACCGTGAAACCACGAGGTTCGATAATGAGTGGGATTGATCTTCCCCGCCTGCAAGTCAGGCTATCTGAAACGGAGTCTAAGCTATCTAATGCTTTGTTCCGCGTTGACAAACTAGAAGATGTTGTGTATGATCTCAATCAGAAGATCGTACAATTGGAAAACTTGATTGAAAGGAAATTTAATGACCCGCGATGAGATGATGACTGAATTGCGTACACGTCAATGCCGAGTGATCTTTAAGAAGATCAACGGTGAAGAGCGTGATATGCAGTGCACCTTGAATATGCAGTTTATTCCTGAGGATAAGCAGCCAAAGACTGGCAAAGAATATCTTGATGATGTGATTCGTGCGTTCGATGTCAACAAACAGGAATTCCGCTCGTTCCGCGTAGAGAATGTGATTTCGTTCTCCTAAATAATACTAAACGGAGGACTATAAATGTTTGGTATCGACCCTCTACTTGGCACTATTGTTACAGCTGGCGGCATCTTTGTCGTCAGCTATCTTATTAACCGCGAACACTTTCGATCACAATATGAGAATGTCATTGAAGCAACAATCGATCATTTAATCAAGGATGGCTACATTGCTACTCGTAGAGCTAAAGATGGTGACGTTGAATTAATTCCTATTAAGGATTTAAACAATGTTGACTTCTAATGCAAAGTATGGTATATTGATTATGCCAACGGATACATATGATGGAGAAGTGAATGGCTCGTCAGCCTCAGACCAAGGAACAGATCGCAGCTCGCGTAGCGAAAGCTCAAGCGACCAAAGCAGCGAAGAAGTCGAATGCACTTGCTCAGATGGGTGTGGTTGCAAAGACGTCGAAGAAGAAATCTTACCAATCACGGAAGCTGACTACTGAGCAGAAGGCGGCTGCTGTAGCTCGCCTTGCTGCTGCTCGTGAGGCCAAAGGCCCTTCACAGAACGCCATGATCGATGCAGATGTTCGCAATCTGCCTGACGATGATACATTCAGCTTGAAGAATGTTCGTCAGTGGATCAAGACCAACAAAGAGCTGTTGGGTGCAATGCGTGGGATGAAAGACTCCAAAGAATCCTCAGAGCGTGCAAAGTATATGAACGTTGAGTCATACGTTGCAAACCTTGAGGCTTATCTTCGTAGCGGTCATTACCTTGACTTCCGCTTTGGAGAGAATGGACAAAACAAAGTAACGTATGTGTGTCGTGCTATGGCATATTATGCTAATGGCCACCCTAAGCGAACTGTCGGTGTGTTGTATGCTGACATTGGCTTGTACACACAAGAAATGGAAGACGATGATCGAAGAAAAGCAATTTCTAACCAAACAAAAGTTCGTAAAGCTGATTGAGGATGTCGTTAGGTCGACAAACTCTACATACATGGATGCGGTGATTACCGTCTGTCAGGATAATGAAGTTGAGATCGAAGACGTTCGCAAGTTCATTACTCCTATCCTCAAGGACAAGATTCAAGCGGAAGCAATGAAGCTAAATTTTCTCCCTAGACAGAACACATTACCCATTGACTAACCCTATATAATGCTCTATACTAAACATTCAAACATTCAAAACATACGGAGAATTAAAATATGTCTTTTGCTAATCTAAAGCGTGGTGGCACCGACCTCTCGAAGCTAATCAATGATGCTGAGAAATCATCTGGTGCACGTGATCGTACTACGGACGATCGTTTCTGGAATCCTACACGTGACAAAGCTGGTAACGGCTACGCTGTGATTCGATTCCTTCCTGGTAAAGAAGAGAACACTGTTCCTTGGGTCCGCTATTGGGACCACGCATTCAAAGGCCCTACCGGTCAATGGTATATTGAGAAGTCGTTGACGACTCTCGGCCAGAATGATCCCCTTTCTGAATTGAACCAGAAGATGTGGAATGAGAGTGGCGAAGGCTCTGCTCAGCGTAAGCTGGTTAGCTCGCGTTCACGCAACCTGCGCTACGTTGCTAACATCCTTGTGATCTCAGATCAACTGAATCCTGAGAACGAAGGTAAGGTCAAATTGTATCGCTTTGGTAAGAAGATCTTTGATAAGATCACTGCTGCGATGAAGCCTCAGTTCCCTGACGAGAAGCCTCTCAACCCATTTGATATGTGGGAAGGTGCTGACTTTGTGTTGAAGATCAGCTCAGAGTTGGTTGGTGGTAAGCCTCTGCCTAAGTATGATGCTTCGTACTTCAAAGCGCAATCTGCTTTGTTTGGTGGTGATGAAGCTCAGTTGGAAACCATCTATGACTCACAACACGCAATTGGTGAGTGGGTCGATCCCGCTTCGTTCAAGAGCTATGATGAGTTGAAAGCGCGTTTGAATATGGTTCTTGGTGAGTCTGCGCCTCGTACGATTCGTGAGACCGCTACTCTTGACAACACTATGGATGCTCCTGTATTGAAAACTGCAGAGAACTATTCAATGAGTGATACATCAGAACCAGATGAAACTATGGATTACTTTGCAAAACTTGCGCAGAGTTAATAGTTTTAGCTAATTTAGCTAAAGTTGAGGCCCAGCGAAAGTTGGGCCTTTTTTTATCGTCTGCCGTTGGGATCAACTGTACCAACTGGCATCATTATAACAGAAGATTGGCCAAGACCGTTATTGTTGGTTATATTGTTAATTGTTGGTGCGTTGTTAATGAGAACGGACATACGAGCGTTTGCCGCGGCTTGGCCAAGGCTGTTACCTGTTGATGGTGTGGGTTTGGATATCCCTCTTTCAGTTGCACTTGTGCGCTGGCGGTCTCGGTCAACTCCAAATTCATTGAAGTTGTTTAGCTTTCCTAAAAGTGCAGCTTCGGTACCACCAGTAGCAACATAACTAGGCAAATCAACCATGTTATATGGATTGAACCCCTTAGTAATGTCCCTTTTGCTGTTCTCAGTAAGGTATTTTTTTGCAGCAAGTGCTTTTTCAATTAGTTGGATATTGGTCTTGTTGTTAGCTAGTTTTGATATTTCTTTTAATTGATTAAGTTGATTAATGGATAGACTAGTTAAAAATCCTGGAGTGTTAATAGATTCACTAATTGCCGCTAATTGCCCTCTGATTAGATCGGCATTTTCTTTACCCAAACTTCTCTCAAGCTGGGCCATATCAACAGTTTCGCTTTTAGCTTTCATTTCGGGCGACAGGGGCCCGCGGCCAACGATGCGGATGGATGTCTTATAAGAAGATAATGTCTGTTCTAGTCCAAGTAATTTCTCACTAGTGTTGGTTGGATCCGATAACCCGAGTTTAACAGCCAAGCTCCGCAGTCCAGCTACATCTTTTTCACCCTTAATCTCTGCAATACCATCCGAAACGGCTCCGTCAATTTCTTTAATAAAGTCCCCTCGTTTTTCTTCAAGGTAGTTGCCAATTAAAACAGCTGAACCAATAATTGCAGCACCAACCAATACAGCTAACCCAGCTGGTCCAGTTAACAAACCCAATAGCGGTGACAAAATTGGGGCTATCATTCTGGGATAAGCAGCCGACAGTAGTGGGATTGCAACTTTTGATAATGCTAGTCCACCAAGAGCTTTTGCTGCACTAAATCCTAAACTCCCAAGACCAGATATTAGCGACATAGTAACAGAACCGCCCAACGCTGTTAAGGCAAATCCTACAAGTGGATTCTCACCTATAAATGCAGCCAAGTCTATACCAGTATATTCTTTAATATTGTCTGAAAAGGCCTTTAACTCGTCGCCAAAGTAGGTTGCTATTAATGTGCCAACGACAGTCCAAATTGCTAGCTTTCCAGCAGCTAAGCCAATTGCCCCAGTCAATTTTCCTAGAAGTGATCCGCCTGTTCCAAACAAATTACCTAACGTATTTGACATAAAATCTGATAACCAACTAAATCCAGTACCCTGCGCAAAGCCAGACATAAAACCTTTTGGAAGGGATGTTTTTGCGGTTTCGCGCTTATTCTCAATGCCTGTTTTCCTCGCGCGTTCATCAGACCTACGTCTTTCCTTTTGATCATTTTGTTGAACTGTCAACATATCAGAAATTCGTTGTCTAACGGTGTCAAGAATCTCATTAGACTTGGTGACAGCATCCGCTTGCCGACCGATTGCCTCGGTTTGCATTTGTAGTGTTGCATTGATATCAGCTAGCGTTGCCATTACAGTTATCCTCTTTTAGCGAGTTCTTCTTGTTCTTTTAGATCTTGTAGTAGTAGTGTAATGTAAATTTCCCTCTCCCAAGGTATCATATTCTCAATGTTGTCTAACGAATATTTGTGGTCTTGCATTAGTCTAAAGTTTGTCGTATAGAAGTTAACTAATGTGTCGTGAGAGAGGCATATTAAAAAAAATCTTGGATACCCTCAAGGGTAACGGTATTGGGGTGTTTGCAGTGTTTACAATCAAAATTAATTGTGTGCGTCAACTTAGGACTGTTTTGCACAAAGCTAACAAGTTGATCAAATTGCTGAGATGTTAAACCCTCAAGAAACTTTGTAACTTCATCGCGAGGCTCGTCATCAAACTTAATATTAATTTCCTGCGATTGTAATGAATCTAGGCAAACTACAATCAGCTGATATATCATTTCAGTTGCAGATTTGGCTTGACTGATAATCTCATTTTGTAGCATTGATGTGTATGTTGGGTATCTAAGTTTCAGGGTGTATTGATCATTTAACTTAACAGACATTGCCGTCTTTGGAACGTCAACAACAATCTTCTCAAGATTAACCACAACTTCTGTAGACTCGTCACATTGTTGACACAATAGGGAAATGTTAGATCTTTCACCAACAGACTTTGCTCTTATCTGAATAAACAGATACTCTACATCAAACGATGTTAATTTGTTGAAGTCTGTGTCTGATAACAAACACACTTTAATTGTGTCAGTGATAGCATTTACAATTTGTTTTGAGTCTTGCGATTCCATTGCCATCAATAGAACCTTTTGCTCTTTTACGAGGAAAGGTCTAAACTTAACTGCTTGCTTTGTTGACGGTATTACCAATTCATACTTTGGTACATCATTTATCTTAGGTAGTGCCATTCAAAAATCCTTAATTAATATATCTCGAAGACCATCTTGTATAAGCTAATTGAACTGTAATTTCAATCAAACCATCTTGATCATTGTTTAATGTAACAGTGTCCATGTTAATTGGCCATGCTTCAAACAATTTGCATTCATATACAATTGAAGCTGGTGACACTAGATTGACGTCTAGGTTTACATTGATAGGAAACGGGCTTTTGGGAAACAGTGTTGTTGACGCATCTATAAGTGGAAACCCTTGGCCCTTTTTTAGCTGATTAACGACAACTTGCTTGCGGTAGTCGCTTTTGTAACCAATCTCGCGGGTATTTGGATTGTAGGCGATGTTCTGCCAGGTCTCAAAGTACTTTCTGATTCCATAATCATTTAACACTCTAAATGAGAACGTCACATCATCGGTAACAGAACCGGTTGCAACTTTTTCGCTAACAGTGCCAATCAGTCTATCGACAGATTGAATTTGTCTGCCAGGCAGTGTTGCGGATGAGCATAAGATGTTAATTTCATTTGCAGAGATAGCTGATCCTGGAATTGGTGGTAGGATAACCTGAAACATATTGGCTTGCGCCATACCATGTCTCTTAGAAACCACACTCTTGAATTGTTCAATAGTATTGACCATTACATCATAGCCCTTGAATCTTTATACACTTGACGTGTTGTTGCTTTCTGGAAGTCTGCAGTTGGAAGAAACGTTGCAATCTCCCACTCTGGCGCTTGGACCATTGCAAGGCGACTTCTTATGTGGTCACTTAGATAGTGCTTGATGCATGGCTTAAAGTATTTGAACTTTGAGGCGTTTTCCAACATCTTGTAGGTCAAGTTGAACTTTGATGATTCATCATAGCGCTTGTTGTTTGTAACGTCTAAAAGAGCGTCTAAGAACTTCGCTCTGAGCACTGGCGGGAGGTAGTGCAGGTTCAACCCAAGAAAGCCTCCAGCGGCGGGCTTTAGCACGATAACAAGCGGGAAAGAGTCGTAGTACGGTAATGTCTCTTTGTGCTTTGGATCGTAGAAGAACATATACATCGAACCCATCACTTGACGGTTCTTCAACAGGATTGGATCTTCTTTCATCAACGTGTTACGGTTGATATTCTTCATTGTCTCAACTTTGGCACGGAACCATTCACGTGACTGTTGCGTCCGTGGGTTAATTCCAGCTCTAAAGGCTTCATATTCTAGGGTCTTGAATAAATTTGACATACGACTATTTATACCAGTTGACTAATTCTGTAATTGGGGGATAATAAGTTAACGCCTGTTGCGGCCGGTAAAGGCAGGCAAAGGTTTCAAAGGCTTTAGCGGTTTGGGCATGATTCCCATCTTCTGCAGATCATGCTCAGTCCAAACAACAAATTTGTAGTTGTTATCCTTAGCAAACTTCTCTGCAGCTTTCCACTTACATTGGTTCTTGACATATGTAGTTGCCTCAAGCACATACTGCTTTGTCTTGCGTTTACCAGTAGGAGGTTTAGTTTGCTTGTCAGGTTTGATCTCAACTAGGAACGTCTCACCTTCAACCGTTGTATATTTTAAGTCAACAAAGTATCTGTGATAGCTTTTGTCAATGTCAAAGAAGTATGGAACAACAACTTCTTCTGAGCACCACTCTTTTATCTGAGGGTTATGATCGAGCCATTTGAAGCAATGTCTTTCCCACATAGAGCGAAACACAACATTGTCCGCATCACCCTTATACTTATGGCGATTAGTCACTTTGTATTTGCCTTTGTAAGTCATCAGAAACCGATATAAATAAGTTTAACAGTATCTCTATTTATTAGGTGTTTGATGCCCCCCTTCAACCCATCCTCTCGTGTATCATTACCAAAATTAAGGTTTCCCAAAGATAATCCATCCGATTACAAAGGTGTAATCGAGTTTAGACTTGTAACTATTGTACCACCAGATATAAACTTTACAGCAGCAAATGACTATTTAAATTCGTTGTCTGATGATGGTAGTACGGGTGAGCCTGCGCGTGAGGGCGGTCGCCGTGTGGGAACAAATGGCCAATCAATCTTGCCTGGTCGTAAAGAGTATCCAAGTAGTTTTCCAAACGTCACTTTGTATCTTCCCAACGCTGTTGCGTTTGGTGATGGTATGGATTACGACAACAACGCTCAACTTGGTATCATAGGAGCAACATCAGAGGCAGCTATAAACGCCGGTGGAAGTTTAGGTGATGCTCTAACCAAAGCTGTCAACTCTGGGGTGAGTTCATTTACAGATCTATTTAAAGAACTACCAACAAAAGATCTCGCCCGATTAGCTATTGCTAGAGGCGCTAGTTATGGTGGACAGCTGGCTAGTGATGTTGCATCAGCAACCACTCGCACAGTTATCAATCCAAACAGAAGAACTTTGTTTAGAGGTGTGAGATCTCGAGAGTTTAGATTTTCGTTTAAGATGATTGCAAACTCTGCGGATGAAGCAAAAGAAATACAAGATATCATATCATTCTTTAGACGTGAGATGTATCCAACATCTGTTGACGTTAAAGGTATATCAGCTGGATACAAATATCCTAACCCATTTTTAATTGATTTGAAATATGGGACAGCTCGTGTTGGCACGAAAATATTAAACAGCTATCTTAGTAGCATGGATGTGACATACAACCCATCGAGTATGGGATTCCACGTTGATGGAAAACCATCTGAAGTTGATGTAAACTTATCGTTCTTCGAAGAAAGAGCCCTTGCACGCGACGACATTGAGGCAGGTTACTAATGAGCTACTTTAACAACTTTCCTAATATTCTTTACAAGTTTGGTAATGAAGAGTCTCAAAGCATCTTTCAAGATGTTTCAGCATATGTGCAAATTATTGATGAGATTAAAGATAACCTGAATTTTTATTCAACCTATACAATTCTAGAAGGTGAAAGACCGGATCAGTTGTCCCAAAAGTTGTATGGCACACCATCGCTGTACTGGACATTCTTTCTAATGAACGACAACATTAGACAGTTGGGATGGCCAATAGGTCAATCACAAGTTCAAGATTTGGTTGCTAAGCAGTTTCCAAACAAGGTTATTACAACTCGTGACGACTTGACAGGAATATTTAAACCAGGTCAAACAATTACAGGTTTGGGATCAGGTTCAACAGGAACAATTATCAGCCGTCGACTTGACTTTGGTCAGTTGGTTATTAGCACAACTGGAACCTTCATAGCAGGTGAATTGATTACAAGCACAGTTGGAACAACTACTCAGTCTGTTGTCCTATACAAAGGCAGCACCGCTCAGTACGATACAATCCACCACTGGGAAGACAGTGCTGGTGAATATGTAGATATCGATCCGTCTGTTGGCACAAGTGCTATACACACTCCAATCACATTCTATGACAAGTATATTGCCGACAATGATCTATTGAGAACCATAAAAATAATTAAACCAGTTGCTGTCAATTCTGTGTACAGAGCATTTAATGAATCGTTGAGATAATAATGCAACAAAGTGACCGTTCATCATCAGCATATTCTTTTGTTTTAGAAACAGCAGAAATATCAACTCCTAACCTGCAAACATCTCTTGATGTTAAAAATCTTGTGATTGATATTGATATATTTGAAAACATTGATAAGCCATATTTGACTGGTAATATCATCATGCTAGATGACAATAACCTATACTCTAATATTAAATTTAACGGTATTCAAACAATAAAACTTGGTTTTAGATTACCTGAAAAAGAATACAAGACGATCTATAAGAAGTTCTACATTGATAAAGTCGTAAAGAACATTAGAGCTAGTGATAGAGAATCTACTTTGATGTTTCACATCATTGAAGACATTGGGTTTGTATCTGAGTACATCAATGTTAATAAAGCAATATCTGGTAAAGGATCTGAGATTATTACTACCCTCGTTAAAGAGTATTTCGATAGAAAAGTCTTCTTTGTTGATCAGAGCAATATTACAGAAGCACAAACGCCGTTTAAAATGATGGTGCCAAACTTAACACCAATTGAGACAATCAACTGGGTGTTGGATAGAATGTCTGCAGAAGATGGATCACCATTCTACATCTACTCAACACTAAGTGGTGTTGAAACCAGTAAAGATAAAACCAACAGTGGATTGTATCTTAAAAACTGGCAGACAATGGTTACTCAAAACAATAGAGTTAAACAGCCATTTACATTCTCATCAGCAGAAGTTAACAAGTCAAACACATCTATCGAACAACAGATGTTTGTTATTCAAAGTCACCACGATAATGATGTTGCAGACATTACCACGTTAAACGAGTCTGGTTTTGTCAACGCTAAGTTCTTGTTCCACGATGTTAATACCAACAAGACTTACATTCCTGGATACGAACAACCAACAATAACCAATGGTGCAAATCAATCGTTGCCATATGGTAAGCGATGGACTGCAAAAGGTATGTTAGATAACGTGCTCGCAAACAGAAAACTAACTGGCACCATTGCGGACAGATATCCATCTAATGGTAGAATACCATACAATCTAAACTCAGAACCAAGTGAAAGAAACCCCTCTACGAATCCATTGCTTCATACACGTCCTGAAAGTAGATTAATATCTCAGGTGTTTAGCTCATCGACCCAAGATGGTCAATACTATTCGTATCTCGAGGGTAGAACCGATCTCGAGCACTTAACAAAAATTAACAGTAAAGCTCTAAAGAACTGGGTTAACTTCTCACCATTAACATTTGCTATTCCTGGCAGATTGTTTCTCAATGGTAGTTTAAATGCAACAATTGGTGTCAAGTATAACCTACAGTTTATTTCGTCTAAGGGTGAAGAACTGATTGAAGACAATCTCAGATCTGGTGACTATATAATGTTTGCAGCACGTCACACATTCAGTCGTGATGCTGGGTATACTGTGCACTTTACTGGTGTGAAAATTACAGGTAAAGATGTCGCTAACACTTTGGCCCCTCCACCACCAGCTCCATATTCAGGTAGTGAAAGATTCTAAATGCTTAAAGCTCTAAGTCATGCATTCTATGGTGATCAGACCAGATGGTTTATTGGTAAGGTTGTTGATAACGCTGACCCAATGCGACTGGGCCGTGTTCGAGTAAACATTGTTGGTATCCATGACGGTGTAAAGGAATCGGGTGATTTACCTTGGGCATCTGTTGTGCTTCCTACAACCGAGGGTGGATTGGTCACAGGATTTCCTCCATCTTTAGACGTTGGTGCACAAATCTTTGGTATCTTCCTTGATGGCATTCAGTCACAGCTACCCCTAATTATTGGATCGATTCCACATATTCTTCCAGATTTCAGCACAGCAGAATCTGGTGCAGATGGTGGTGTGTACAACTCACAAGACTTTGTATCAGGTCAACCAGGAACATATCAAGGCGAACAAGTGCCTGTTAGCAGTGCAAGTGAAAGCGCTGAAACAGCATACAACTACTTTAGATCTGTTGGCTATTCCGATGCACAATCAAGAGGCATCGTTGGCAATATGATGGTCGAGTCTGGTTCTTTCAGTCCCGACGTTGTTGCATTTGAACGCCGTGGCGATCTAAACACATCCTATCCTGCCCACGGAATATGTCAATGGCGCGCTGAGCGTTGGAATGGCCCAGACGGTCTAGAGACGTGGGCAATACGTAATAATATGAATCCTAAAAATTTAATGACACAATTAAAATTTACAAGTTTTGAATTAGATACATTTTCTAATAATGGAAAAGCTGAGTTAATAAAATGCGCAACACCAGAACAAGCCGCAGTAACTTTTATGAGAAAATTTGAACGTCCTCGAGTGTTAGAGGGCACACCTTCTGTTTATAGAGATCCGCCGTACGCATCGTCGGGTGCCTATCCATCACAACGAGAAGGAGAAGGCAAACGGGTTGGTTTTGCAAAAAACCTACAATTTAATTCACGTCCAACCGCAGGTAGGGGTATATAATGTCTGTATTTGGCAATTTAAACTTATCATTGGGATCTTTAACATCTGCTAACAATCTAGGATCACTGCTGAGTTCAACTTTTGATATTCAGTCAAAGCTAGATGCTGCTATTAGTTCTAAACTTGGTACACAAGTCAATCAAGTGCTAGGGGGGTTTCAATCAATCACACAAGAACTTGATGCGGCCGGTGACTTTGTTTCTGGATCGGGTATAGCGATGCTTGTTGAGAACCCACCTGGTTTGGATATCTTAAAGCAAGCAAGCGCGTTAAATTCTGATCTCGAAGCTATCACTGAATCCACAATGGGAGGAGGATTCCTCAACGTTGCTATAACTGCAAACACTCCAGAAGCTATTGCTAAGTCTCTTTCAGCTATTACTAACCTGCCAGCAACAGCTATGTCGGATGTGCTTAAAGAGATATCTCCTGCAATTGATTCTATCACTTCTCAAATTGATAATGTTCTTGGTGAAATTGGTAAGGGGCTAACTGCGTTTAATAGTATTGCAAGCGAGATCTCATCATTTGAGCAAAAGATAAATTCACAATTTGCTAGCGGACTTTCAGGTCTACTTGGAAATGCGGCAGTGGACTTCCAAGCTAGTTTACCTCCTCTGTTTTCAAATATAACAGATATTGGTTCAAACGTCCCCGTCAGTGATTTTACTCGTGACACGACAACAGTTAATTCATCTGGACACGTTCAATCTATTATGGCTGGGGCTACTAGAGAATTTACAACTGTTGTGGTTGGATGCTCAAATACATTTAAAGATCAAGATGTAAGAGCTAGTAATGTTCCTGGTTGGCATTTTCTAATTACTCGATCTGGCGAACTTCAAGAAGTCACAAACATTAATACTGTTGGTAATTATGCATTCAACTACAATGTAAATACTGTAGGGATTGTGTTTGCTGGCGGTTTAAATGTCACGTTAAAAGAAGCTGCAGGACAAGATAAATCAATGTTTGTGTCTGCTGATAGTCTTACGCGAGAACAATATAGTGCATTTGATAAATTTATGGAAATGTTTTATGCAACACACCCTTATGGTCAAGCCATCGGTGTACAAGATATTCCGACACCTGCAAACGTATCGGGATCAAGATTTCCAGGGTTTGATGTGAGAGCGTATTGTAAACAACGATTCGACAAAGACACTGTACTAAATGTATCTAAACCAGCACCAACTTTAAAAGAACTTGAACTTCAAATGTCTCTAAATTCTCAAGGCGTTTCAGATCCTGGAATTGAAGATGAACCAAATGAAACAGATACGGGCAGACGATAATGGATGATGATAATATCCCAAGAACACCAAGTTCAACTGGTAGTTCTGAGCAACTGGTCCCTCCAGCCATTTATGGGGCCGCTACAATTTCTTACGCTGCGCATAACCACCCACAAAATACTCAAACAGTATCTAACAGCAAAGAAGATACTGGTGTAGGTGTTCAGTATCCTCATAGTAGAACAAACGTCACCAAGTCTGGTCACGTAATTCAGTACAATGACACACCAGGCGGCGAACGCGTTCTCGTAAAGCACAGAACAGGTACTGCTGTCGATATGCTACCAAATGGATCGATGGCAATCTCAGCCAACGGTAACTTAGTAATGACTATCAATAAGGATATGACAATTTCAATTGCTGGTAGTGCAAGGTTTGAAGTTAATGGTGATATGGACTTTGACGTCAAAGGAAACTTCAACGTAAATGCTTTGAATTATAATTTGAATGTTGAAGGTAACAAGACCGAAAACATCGGCGGTGCTAGTCGGGCCAATGTTTCAGGAAACATGGGAACCAACATTAAAGGTAGCCAATCTGTAACAACTCTAGGTACAACAACTCACACAACTCTTGGCAATGTTAATCAAATTGCTAAAGGTAACATGATGGTTACTTCTGGAGCTAACATGCAAATTGCAAGCGGTGGAGCAATGAAGACCTCTGCTGCTAGCGGATAT
>Ga0222713_10004890_pt1 | contig 13247 bp, 10 predicted proteins | sample C33_649DmetaG_FD_165061 | JGI IMG/M metagenome (GOLD analysis project Ga0222713, IMG submission 165061) | Estuarine water microbial communities from San Francisco Bay, California, United States - C33_649D | ecosystem: Environmental > Aquatic > Marine > Unclassified | place: USA: California...
CAGTAATGGCGGCCGCCGTGCAATCGGCTGGATGGGTACCGACATCTCGCATCCCGATGTCGATGCCACCGTGAATGCCGTCGACATGCACTATTTCTCTGCAGACAGTCGTTGGGTAATCGATAGCCAGGTGATGCACAGCGACGTCGATGGTGTTACCGGCGCCGGCGCCTTCGCCGATATCGGTTTCCGTCCGTCACGTGGCGTCAACCACACGATCCGGGCCACGTATATCGATGACAAGCTCGATATCAACGACCTTGGTTTCCTGCAGCGCAACGACCAGATGAACCTGGACTACAACTACTTCAAGAATGAGTCAAATGTCCCGGGATTGCGCGAGCGGACAACGAGTGTGTTTATCACCAACCAATGGAACACGGCGGGACAGCCCGTGCTGACAGGCGCGTTCTTCAATCGCAGTTATACGTCACTGTCCAGCAACCGCTTTGATTACAGTGTGCGCTACTTCCCGGCGCGCATCGATGACCGACTGGGGCGCGGCAGCGGCGACTTCAGGATTCCAGACCGCTGGGGCTTCAATGCCGGATTCAGCACCGACCGCGCGAAGTCACTGTCCTATCATCTCGGTGGCAATCTGGAGCAGGAAGACCTCGGTCCCGGCCGCAATTCGATCAATACTGGCGTTACCTGGCGCCCCGATGACCGCTTCTCGTTCGATCTCAATCTCGGTTATCAGGATCGCGAGGCGCTGCTCGTGTACCGCGGCAATGGCACCTATACCAGTTTCGAGGCGCACCAGTGGTCACCGACCGCGGAAATGAACTACTTCATTACCGCCAAGCAGCAGCTGCGATTCAGCATGCAATGGACGGCGCTGAAGGCGTTCGAGAACCGCTTCTGGCGTGTCAATCCGAATCAGCGGGAGGAACTGCAGCCGATGGCAAATCCCGATACGACGCCGGATGATTTCGTGATCAGTCGCATGACGTTCCAGGCCCGGTACCGCTGGGAGATTGCGCCGCTGTCGGACCTGTTTGTCGTCTATACGCGAGGCAGCAATCTGCCAAGCACGCAGTTCGACGACTTTCCGACCCTGCTGGAGCGCTCCTGGAACGACAAGATTGTCGACACAATCGCGATCAAGCTGCGTTATCGACTGGGTTCCTGATCGGGGCTGTTGGCTGTCAAAAAAAAGCCACATTATTGTGTAGACTACGGCGACAGAGGTGCGATCATGCACCTGCCACAATCATGAACCGGGTGACTCCTATGCCGCGTCTCAACGCTGAATTCCGATCAATCTGCCTATTGAGTGTACTGCTTATGGCCTTCTCGCTTTCCTCCCAGGTCGCTGCCCAGAAAATCGTCGTCGCCCACCGCGGTGCCAGCGGCTATCTGCCCGAGCACACCCTGGAAGCGAAAGCGATGGCCTATGCCATGGGCGCAGACTATGTGGAGCAGGATGTGGTGATGACACAGGACGATGCCCTTATCGTTATCCACGACATCACGCTGGATCGCACGACCGACGTCGCCAGCCGCTTCCCGGGCCGGGCGCGGACCGATGGACATTTCTATGCCATTGACTTCACGCTCGCCGAAATTCGGCAGCTGAGGGTGAACGAGGGCGTCAGGGCGCGCGCCAATAGTCGCGAGGCCGTCTATCCCTCGCGCTTCCCGGTCGACGCCTCGGCATTTCGCATCAATACCTTGGCAGAAGAAATTGAAATGGTGCAGGGACTGAATCGTTCCACTGGCCGCGATGTTGGCATCTATCCCGAGATCAAATCACCCGAGTTCCATCGTGCCGAAGGCAAGGACCTGAGCACGGCAGTCATCGCCACACTCAAGCAGTATGGTTACACGAGCAAGCAGGACAAGGTGTTTGTGCAGACGTTCAGCTATGAGGAATTGAAGATTCTGCATGACGAAATACTCCCCGCCGCCGGTGTCAGCCTGAATCTCGTGCAGCTGGTTGGATCCGAAGCCGAGTATGGCTGGATGTTCAATGCCGAGGGGATGGCCACTGTGGCACGTTATGCCGATGGCTTCGGTCCCGACAAGAGTCTGATCATCGACGAGGAATCCACACCCGACAATCTCATGATCAGTGATCTCGTGGAACTGGCCCATGCCAACGGCATGCAGGTGCACCCGTACACCTTCCGTCTCGATGCGGGTCAGGTGCCCCACTATGCAGAAAACTTCGAAGAGATGCTGGAACAGTTTTACTTTGATGCCGGTGTCGACGGAGTCTTCACGGATTTTCCGGATCGCGCCGTCAATTTTCTGCGGGCGCACTCGCGCACAACGCGTTAATCCCTGAAGCGGTATCGCACGCCGATGAAGGCGGCGCGTGGTGGGCCAGCACCAAGGAAATAGGGCACAGAAAAGTCCTCGAGCACGGGCAGCTCTGCCTCGCCCGGATCTTCTCCCAACAAGCCGAAGGACTCATAGTCGGTATTGAACAGGTTCTCGACTTTGGCAAACAGCTCCAGTTGCGTACCGAGTTCATAACGGGTTCGTAAATTCACCACGGTATAGCCGTCGATGCTGGCAAGCTGATTCGACTCGTCACCGCGTAGAAACTGGCTGGAATTACTGACCACATCGAGCCCGACACTCAGACTTTCGCGAATCTGGTAATCGCCGCTGGCCTTGAATTGGTGACGGGGAATACCAGGAATATGATCACCGTAACGCACTGCAATTTCTCCGGCATCATCGGCAAAGCTGTGATTCGGACTCAAGGCCTGGAAATCGGCCTCAAACGTGGCCTCGATCAGGCTGTAACCAGCCGACCAGTGCAGAGCGCCCAGCGTGCCACTGAACCCGGCTTCGAGGCCGCGACGCCGGGTTTTGTCGACATTGGCGAACAGTCCGGTGGCGCGTCCGGTAGTCTGGAACAGGATGTCATTGTGATTGGTGGTAGCGAACAGGCCAAGCGAGTAATCAATGTCCCCCACAAAACCGCGCGCTCCCAATTCAAAGCTATGCGCGACGACCGCATCCAGCGGTGGATCGGCGAGAAAGGCATTGGGCAGGCGACACTCAAAATCGACGTCGTCGGCTGCCTCGCCCGCCGCGACCGCATAGGCCACGGCGAGATCGAAGACACCTTCGTTACAGGCCAGTTCGATCGGGGTCGGCGCCCGAGAGGATTCGCTGTAGGACAGATACACATTATGTGAGTCAGACAGCTGCCAGGTCAGCCCGACGGCCGGATTTATCCGCGCATACCGTTGTCTGCCATTCAATTCCGGGTGCACCCCTGAGCGGTCCTGCAAGGTCACGCGGGTCTCATTGGCACGCGCCGACAGCGTGAGAGTAAGCACGTCGCTCAGGTCGATGGCACTTGTTCCGTAAAGACTCGTTGATCGGGTGACGGTATCGATATTGGTGGCGGCACTGTCCACAAAGGTGCCGGTACCGAGTCCGCGAGTAAGACGCGTGCGCGGGTCGATTGCAGAGAGTTCCAGCACCGCGTCGAATTGGGATTCGCCATTGAAATAGGCGGCACCGAGGATGACCTGCAGCGGGTAACCCAGCACCGCGTTCTGCCAGGTCAGCTGGATATCGCCGCCTTGTGAGGTCTGTTGCCGAGCACTCAGATTATTGATCGCCGAGTCACTCAGCGCACCAGTGCCGGAAAGGACGTCACTCAAATCTTCGACGCCGGGAGCCTCGACACCGTGTTGTAGCGCCAGATTCCCGAGAAAGGTATCGAATGCCGGGAAATCGGCAAACTGACCGTCGCAAACGCCGTCGAACTCCAGGCCTAGAGGTGCCAGGTCATCTTCTTCAAGATTCTCCAGTAGCGCGGTTCCGGATCCGAAGTCGCAGAGAGCAAACTCGGATACATCGCCATTGAAGGAACCGGTGTTATTGCGACGATAGAACGCATTGCCGCTGACACGCAAATCGTCGTGTACATCATGGGTAAAATCGATACTCAGCATCTGCAGTTCATTTGCGGTTATGTCGGGACCTGTGAACACGGCCGCGCGGTCCAGTTCGAGCAGCTCCACCGGGGCCGACCCGTTCCCGATCAGATCGGAATCGCTTAGTTGCAGATGTGCGCCAATCCGACTCGCTTCCGAACGCCAATCCACGCTGCCATAGAATCCTAGCACTTCCGATTCAGAATGATCGCGCCAGCCATCTTCCTCGAGGTATTCCAGGTTGCCGTAGTAGGCGACGTTGCCGACACTGCCGCCGGTTTCCATCGCCACCGTGCGGCGACCGAATGCGCCGGTACTGGCCTCGACCTCGGTACCTTGAAACGTGTAGCCGTCTTTCATCGCCACCACCAGCGAGCCACCGAGGCTGTTGAGTCCGAACAGGGGGTTCGCGCCACCGCTCAGGGTGATGCCATGAATGGCAGACTGGGGCAGAAGGTCCCAGTTGACGGTGTCGCCCAGCGGTTCATTGATACGGGCTCCATTCTGATAAACCGCAATCCCTTGCGCCAGACCCAACAGCGGCGAGGCGGTGAAACCACGGTATTGCAGATCTGATTGCAGAGGGTTGTTCTGGGCGTCGTTGAGGCTGATGCTGGTGAAGTTCTGGCGCAGGAAATCCGCCAGGCTGACGCTGTTGGTGTTCTCTAACGCCTCGGCATTCGCGATCTGCACCGGGAAGGGAATCTTGTTCTTGTCGATGCCGGCTCCACTGGGGACGACGCCGACGATAATGATCTGCTCCGGTTGCTGGGCTACGGCCAGACTGGCGAATGCGGTGAACACGACAGTAAGCAGCTGACGCATGAAATTCCCTGGTGTTTCTCGTTAGTTGCGGCCCAGCAGTATAGCAGAGGAGGCGGGGTTGCCTAATCGTATTGATCCCGTGAATGAATCACGTCAGCGGACCTGCCGGGACATCCATCGAACCGGTTTTGACGTAGCTCAGGGAGACGGGTAGATTGCAGGCTCACCGAGTGCAGGAGACAGGCATGACGACAGTATTGATTACAGGCGCGAATCGGGGCATAGGACTGGAGTTCACCACGCAATATCTGGCACGTGGCTACCGGGTCATTGCGACTTGTCGTGATTTGACGCAGGCGCAGCCACTGAAGGCGCTGCGAGCCGGAATTGCCGACCTCATGATGGTCGAACTCGATGCTTCCCGGGGCGAATCGATTGCCGCCTTGCCCCATGCCCTCAAGGGAGAGGCAATCGATATCTTCATCAACAACGCGGGCGTCTATGGCCCTCGTGACAGCTATTTTGGCAAGGTCCAGGCCCAACCCTGGCTGGACGTGTTTCAGGTCAATACGATTGCGCCCTTGCTGCTGACGCAGGCGCTTATGGAAAATCTCGCCGATGGCAAGGACAGGAAACTCGTCTATCTGACCTCAAAAATGGGGTCGATCGCCGACAATGGCGGTGGCGGACATTATGTCTATCGCAGCTCCAAGACAGCGTTGAATTCTGTGGTGAAGAGTCTGGCCGTAGACCTGGCTGAGCAGGGCTTTGTGGCGGCGGTCTTGCACCCGGGGTGGGTACAGACCGATATGGGCGGCCCCAACGCGCTCATCGATACCCGCACCAGCGTCAGCGGCATGCTCAAGGTCATCGACGGGCTCGCTGCGGAACAGCCTGGCGGCTTCTTCAATTACGATGGCAGCGCGCTGCCCTGGTAGACACATGTGAAGAGCGTGAAGCAGATTCGCCGACACCGGGCCGTTCATGGTAAGGTGGCGCCCTTTCGGCAGAATCAACCTTTCGTATCAGCAAACAGCTTCAACCAGTAACATCAACGCATCGCAGGCAGGAAATTCCAAGTGAGAAAAGTGATAACGGCAATCATGCTGTGCAGTTTGTGCGGCCTGTTTTCGGCACAGGCGGCTGCACATGGCAGTGTGGTACCCGGTGCCGATCGCTGCCTGATTAATATCGGATTTCTGCAGGCACACTTCACTGTGTTCCAGCCCGAGACGAGGAATAACACCGAGTTCTGTGAAAACATCCCGGATGTCACCCGTTCCGTCTTTGTGATGGAGTATCTGCATCAGTTACTGCCGCAGATGGAAATCGATTTCCGCATCATCAAGGACCTCGACAGACTCGGTCGCTATGCCGACTGGGAGGATGTGCAGGCGATTGATGATCTCGAGGGGCGCACGGTGTTCTACGACCCTCCGCGCATCGAAGAGGGGGGTTATTACTCGGCCAGCTACGAATTTGAGGAACGGGGAACCTACATCGCGATTGTAACGGCCCAGCACCCAACCGAAGACCGGAACTACAACGCGGTGTTCTACTTTCGGGTCGGACGTCCCGATCTCGGTTCCTGGCCCCTGTTTATTGCACTCGCATTATTACTGCAACTGGGTTACTGGTGGAGTAACGGCGGTTACAAGCGTTTGCAGGCACGCCGGACTGTCCGACGGCAGAGTTGAATCCTTGTCTGCCGGGGTTTCCGAGCGATTCCCGCTGGCGCTCATAGCGCATTAAATTTCAGTCACAAACGATTGCGCCGATAAAATCTAAGTGTAAACTCACGCTTTCTGTCGTGTCAGTTCAGGGGATTGGATGTGAATGCCAAGATTCTGAGGTTGAACAAGGCCGGTACACCAGTGAGCTGGTTGACCCGGGAGGAAACGGCGACCCTGCTTGTGAAAGAGCTGGTCATCTGGTCGTTGGGCGATACCGTGATGGAGATTCGCGGTGGCTTCAATCGCATTGGTAAACAATCGGTCCTGAAACTGCCCAGCATCGTCGCCTGCGAAGGCAAGATGCATCAGGAAAATTTCGACCCCCCTCTGGAAAACAAGTTCCTGTTCCGCAGAGACAAGAATATCTGCCTCTATTGTGGCGTCCAGTTCGCGGTTTCGGAGTTGTCTCGGGATCATGTGCAACCACTGTCTCGCGGTGGCAGGGATACGTGGATGAATGTAGTGACCTCCTGCCGACGCTGTAATAATCGCAAGGCGGATCGGGAACCCGAAGAGGCGAGCATGCAGTTACTCGCGATCCCGTTTGTACCGAATCAGTATGAATTCCTCTACCTGTCCAATCACAACGTGTTGGCCGACCAAATGGAATTTTTAAGCGCTCGGTTCTCGTCTCATATCAAACTCTCTTAGGTAAGCCGCTACATCTGCCTCTTCCCTGAGCCTGAGGGCGATCGGGAGTCGTTGATCGCCTTCCCGAATATCGAAAGAATTAGCGAATGCACAAACTGTCAAATAACCACGTGGCCGGATTCTTCCTGTCACTCAATGCCGCCATGATGTGGGGCGTGTTGCCGATTGCCATCAAGGAACTTCTGGCTGGCATGGACGCGACGACGATCGTCTGGTATCGCTTCATTGTGGCCGGTGTCGTGCTGGGCTTCTGGTTGCTCTTCACCCGCAAAATACCGGCGATTTTCGCGGTGGATACATCGTTGAGATGGCTGCTGTTGGTCGCCGCGATCAGTCTGGGCTGCAACTATTACCTGTTCTCCCTGAGTCTGAACTTCGTCAATGCCGAGACGAGCGAGGCGGTTATCCAACTTACGACGCTGTTCTTGATTCTGGGTGGGGTGATCGTCTACAAGGAACCGTATTTCCATATCCAGAAACTCGGTACCGCGCTGATCGTAGTCGGGCTCGTGCTGTTCTTCCACGACCGTTTTGATGTCTTGCGAAGTCTCGACAATCGGCAGACGATCGGTGTCGTCATCGTGGTGTTCGCCGCCATCACCTGGGTGATCTACGCCCTGTTGCAGAAGCAACTGCTCATCAATTTTTCATCGGTGCAGATCCTGTTTCTCATCTATGTCATCGCCGGCCTTGCGATGCTGCCACTGATCCATCCTGCGAGCCTGTTACAGCTGTCCACCTTCCATTTCTGGTTGCTGGTATTCTGTTGCGTGAATACCCTCATTGCCTACGGCAGCTTCGCCGAAGCCCTCAATTGCTGGGAGGCCTCCAAGGTGAGCGCGGTGCTCGCTTTGGCGCCCTTGTTCACAATCGGCAGCCTCAAGCTGATCGTATTGATTTACCCCGACTATGCGTTCTCGGATCGGTTGTCGCTGGTGTCGATGCTCGGTGCCGGCTTTCTGGTGGCCGGTTCGGTGCTAACCGCCATCGTGCCGCTGCTCTACCAGCGCCGTCTGGATCGGCTTGCCAGAGCCAAGGTGCTGTAGCGCACGGCATCGACCGGTTCCGTTGACACGTCACCTGAAATGCTAAAGACTCGGGGCATCCGCTGGCTTCCTGGCCTTCACAATAACAAGTCGAAACGGAATCTGTCATGACCTCTTCGTACCTGCCCCGAACACTGCTTGCTGTCCTGCTGTTGTGTGCCAGCCTGCTGGCACAAGCCGATGTCTCTCGCATCGAAATAAGTGAGCGAGTGACACTCTCCGATCCTGCTGTCACGTTCACTTATGAACGTATTGAGGGTGTCGTCCACTTCACGCTGGATCCGTCCAACCCAGCGGACCTGGCGGTAACGGATCTGCAATATGCGCCCCGCAACGACGCCGGGCTGGTGGAGTACTCAGCAGATTTTCGGCTGCTGGTTCCCTCTGCCGAGATCGCCAATGGCGACCTGCTTTATCATGTCAATAATCGCGGTAACAGCACAGTACCGCCCGAGGTCGGACTGACCCATCCACTCAGCGCGTTGGGTTACACCTATCTGATTACCGGGTGGATCAACGAACTGTCACCCCAGGCGGGTCGCATTCGTCTGCACGCGCCTATTGTGGGCAGTGCCGCTCAACGAATTACCGGTGATGTGCGCTATGAAGTGATTACCAGTGCGCCGGAAACGGCGGTCAATATTGCCGGTGCTGGCCATCTCGGTTATCCCCCGACTGAACAGGGTCTGCGCGAGGCAAGTCTGACGCGCCGGCTCTATCCCCACGATCCGCGTGTCCCGGTCGAGCATTCCCGTTTCAGCCTGGCTGTACAGGCAGAACCGGACAGCAATCAGCCCGTTGTGACGCTCAATCTCGCCGATGGATTCGAACCCGGCGTTATCTATGAACTGATCTACCAGGCACAGGATCCGGTGCTCGCGGGCGCCGGTATGGCCGGCATTCGCGATCTGGTGTCGCTGCTGCGCTATGATGCCGATGCCCCGTCACTCGCGGCACTCGCGCTACCACGCTTCCAGCACGCGGTGGCCTGGGGCAATTCCCAGAGCGGACGGCTGCTACGACAGTTTCTGTATGACGGCTTCAATGCCGATCTTGCCGGTCGCATCGTCTTCGACGGCGTCATTCCGGTCATCGCCGGTGGTGGCAGAGGCATGTTCAATAACCGGTTCGCGATGCCTACTCGTACCAATGGCCAGGAGGCGAATCAGCTTTACCCGAACGACCTGTTTCCCTTCACCTATGGCGAGAGTACCGATCCCTTCACCGGGCGCACCGACAGCATCCTCGCCAGGGCACACGCCACCAATACCGTGCCGAAGATAATGCACATCCAGACCTCGAACGAATACTGGCTTCGCGCCGGTTCCCTGCCACACACCAATCCCGAGGGCACTGCTGATGCGGTAATCCCGGAAGGCGTGCGCTTCTATACAATCGGAGGCTCGCAACACGGTTCCGGCAATGGCGTGCCGCAGCCGCCGCGAGGTGGACAGTTGCCGCCGAATCCGAACCTGTGGGCTCCCATCGAAGACTCGTTGATCGTCGCCATGGTCAACTGGGTTGCCCACGGTACTGAGCCACCCGCGTCGCGCTATCCGCGCATCGTCGATGGCACACTGGTGCCTTCCCACGTGAAGGGACGCATCAATCCTGATGCCTGGAATGCCTTGTACGGCGTCAAGGTGCCGGAGGAGATGTATCTCGTCGGTCTCGCCGACTGGGGTGATCGCTGGTGGCAACAGCACATTATCGATCGGCACCCGACCGCAACGACAAGCTATTATCAGTCGCTCGTCCCAGCCGTGGATACCGATAACAACGATCTTGCGGGCAGCACAATCCTGCCCCCGCTGACGCAGGTGCCACTTGGCACATTTGTATCATGGAATCTGCGCGCCGAAGCAACCGGAGCGCCGCTTTCACTCGCCCGATTGAGTGGGGGTTATATTCCATTCCCGGCGAATACGGCGGTTGCGGTGCAATCTCGCGATCCGCGCAACTCCATCGCCGGGCTGTATGGCTCATTCGCCGATTATCTCGCGCAATACGAGGCCGCTACCGATCGACTGATCGCCGAGGGTTATCTGTTGCCGGGTTTCAAGGCAACTTACATGGCCATCGCCCGGGGCAACGCGAACGTCTTCGAATAAGACCGGTTCAGCCCCGGGCCTGGTGCCCGGGGCTGGTGGTGACCCACAGACTCAGCCATTGTCCTGGTCGCGTCGCGCCGCCGCAGTCTTCTCCACATGTTTACGGATATAACGCATCAGGAGAATCGCCTTCTCTTCATGGTTGAATGTCGCCGATCCGGCATCACCAACGGGCACGGGGAACTGAAAGCCATTATCGGTTTCGTAATACAGCGCCTGGTCGCGAAAAAACACGAAGTGGGCGTTCTGGTTTTTGACGAGTTCTTTGATGTTCATTTTCCTGTCTCCATAAACGAAAAAACCCCGGAAGCTTGCTGGCCGCCGGGGTTCTTGAGAGTTGTTGTGATCAGGTAATCAAGAAATTCCAAGCAGCCGAGGGTCCACCGGTTCCAGTGTATCCAGGGTCTGCGCATTGAATCCAAGAGTCATCACGGGACGCATCATAAACCAATCGGTTCTGTAATTACAAACCGGGATAAGCCTTCACTGGTTTCCCGGTGCCGGGAGATGCTAGGATGGCTGGCACGCCGACGATGCAGAACAGTGAGGGCATCGCGACGCCATTCCAGCGCTCCGATTTTCGGTAACTGGGCAACGCAATCCTGAGTGGTATCCCCGATTGGACTGGACTGAATACACCCGGATGTTGATTGGCTTGTTTGCCATTGTCAGTCCCCATGGCATGGTGCCGCTATTTCTCAGTTTCACCGACAACATCAAGTCGCGTCGACCCGCTATCGCCAAGGTGACAGCCCTGGCCGTCGGCATCATCTTCACCGTAACAATCCTGTTGGGGCAGTCGATCCTGAGCTTCTTCAGCATCAGCGTCGATGCGTTTCGCGTGGCTGGCGGCATTCTGTTGATGACTATCGCGTTCGGCATGCTTGAGGCACGCCGCGGGCGCACGCGGCACACACCGGAAGAGGACGAGGAGGCGATGGACAGCGCATCAGTGGCGGTGGTTCCCCTGGCGATGCCCTTGCTGGCAGGCCCCGGTGCAATCAGCACCGTAATACTCTTCAGCAATCAGACTGCGGATGTGGGTGGCAAGCTGGCTTTGTTTGTAATCTGTCAGATTGTCGCCTTGCTGGTGTGGATCATCTTCCATTTCGCGCCTCAGATCGGCGACCGCATGAGCAAGACCACCATGAACATTACCACGCGCGTCATGGGTCTGATTCTGGCCGCGATGTCGGTGGAATTTATCGTCGGTGGGTTGCGCAATCTGCTGCCCGGGCTCGGCTAGTCAGTCAAACTGATCAGTGCTCTTCCTGCACCCGAATCTTCTTGTGCAAGGCCATTGCCTTACTGTGCTTGCGCTTGCGCACAATCATGTTGAGGAACTCCACACCGAGCGAGAAGCTCATGGCGAAGTAGACGTAGCCCCGGGGGATGTGGAATTCGAAGCCTTCGGCGATCAGTGTGCTCCCAATCAGGATCAGGAACGACAGCGCCAACATCTTGAAGGTCGGATTGCGGTCGACGAATTCACCGAGCGGTTGTGCCATGAGCAACATCACCAGCATCGAGATGATGATAGCGATCACCATGATGATCAGTTCCTGTGCCAGTCCCACGGCAGTAATCACCGAGTCCAGCGAGAACACCATGTCGATCACGCCAATCTGCAAAATGACCGAGGTGAAACTGGAACGCAGGGGTTCGTGATCGTCGTCGGCCTCCAGCTCCAGACTGCCGTGGATTTCCCGTGTTGATTTCGTGAGCAGAAAAATGCCACCGGCGATCAGAATCAGATCGCGTCCGGAGAATTCCATGCCCAGAATTGTGAACCAGGGTGCCGTCAGCCCGATCAACCAGACCAGGCTGAAAAGCAGCAGAAGGCGCATGATCAGGGCTAATCCAAGGCCGAGTTGACGGGCACGCTGGCGCTGCTGTGGCGGCAGCTCGCCGACGAGGATCGAAATGAAGACGATGTTGTCGATGCCGAGGATGATCTCGAGCGCGATCAGAGTCAGCAGGGCGGCCCAGGTCTCGGGATTGGAAAAGAGTTCAATCATGGCGCTGTCTCAGAACTGGATTCCGCCGAGGCGCGGCAGTGCACAGTCATGGGCCGCCATGTCAAACGACGCATGCACGTTGCCGTCACCAGCATCCAGATTGACGAAGGGCATGGCGGCGCCGCGGTTTTTTTCCAGACACACGATGTGGTCATTGACACTGCCCGGTTTCAGAATGCCATCCCACACCACGCTCGGCGATGGCTCGCCGGTGGTCTCATGCAGGGCGACGAGCGACCAGTGATGCGGAGCAGTGCCGCCACTGATGAATTCGTTGTCGTGAACATAGATCTGTTCCGGGTAAGGATCGTAGTTGGGATCGTCGATTTCGCGGCCGCCGAGCACGAAGCTGTAGATCATCAGGTTGACGTTGCCATTGTCTTCGAATTCGTTGGCGAACACTTCGATGTTGTCATTCGCGAGTACCAGCATGCCGGTACCGGGTGGAACGTTGCCGACGATGTTCCCTGGCGGCGCAAAATTGGGCGTGTTGTTGCCGTAGATGTGATTGTTGAACACCCGGGTCGCCTGACCACCCTGCACAGGCAGGTTGGGCAGGTCGAACACGAGAATTCCGCCGGTATTGTTCGTGGCGATATTGTCATGCACATCGGCGAACGTGGAATTCTCGATTTCGATACCTGCCACATTAAATTCGGCGCGCGAATTGCGCACGATGATTTGGCTGGACTGGCCGACGTAGATGCCGGCATCACGAGCACCGATCGCAACAGAGCCTTCGATCAGGACATTTCTCGACTGGACCGGATAGATGCCATAGGCACCATTGCCGGAATCCGGCCCGTTGGTCCATTCGGTTCGTACATTCCTAATCGTAACATTTGTGCTCTGGTTTACTTTCAGTGCATCGCCAACGGTGTCTTCAATGGCAAGATCCTCGATCGTAAAATCATCCGCCGAAACAAGCAGTCCTTCGGCACCCTGCGCCTGGTTTCTGAAGGAGAGTATGGAAACATCCATGCCAGCGCCGCGCAAGGTTACGCCCGGTACCGTCAGT
>Ga0222713_10004895_pt1 | contig 13236 bp, 18 predicted proteins | sample C33_649DmetaG_FD_165061 | JGI IMG/M metagenome (GOLD analysis project Ga0222713, IMG submission 165061) | Estuarine water microbial communities from San Francisco Bay, California, United States - C33_649D | ecosystem: Environmental > Aquatic > Marine > Unclassified | place: USA: California...
GTTTTATAATGTCTTCATTGGGGATATAGCTCAGTTGGTAGAGCGCGGTCTTTGCAAGGCTGATGTCAGGAGTTCGAGTCTCCTTATCTCCATTTCTAAATACTTGAAATAGTATTTTAGTATAATGGCGGGACAAAAGGCAGAAAGGCAGGAACAAGGTCTTATAGATGCAATAAGAATGGGGTTTGGAAAAAACGGGGGGAAACCATTCACTGTTGTTGGTGCCAATGGAATAAGAATACCGAGAGTTAAGTTTGCAGAAAAATTTGAAGGTCGTTCATCTGCAGGAACAGAACCTTATACCGATGTTATAATTACTACAGATAGAACAACTTTTAATGTTTCAAACAAAGGTGAAAGTGCTCCGAGTATTGCTGGTGGTGGTTTGGAAGGACTTGAATTAGCTGTTCCTGGTCTTACAAAAATGTTTTTGAACGCAGCATTGAATGAGTATATAAAGAAAGGATTTATTAGTGGAATGATGGATGTCCCTGATATGTATGGAAAAGTTAGTGATAACTTAAAGGAAAAAATAGTTGTTGGTAATAAAAAAATGGGAGGGCCAATTGACTACATGTATATTGGTCCTATGGATGTTAAATACACTTTTTCGGCGGGAACTTTGAGATTGAATGGTTCATTTTATCCTGCAAAAAAGTATGCAAAAGATAATGATTTATATCTTCGCTTAAGGAAAAGAAGAGTTGACCAACCATTTGTTGCAGAAGAAAAAGATAGTAAAGGTTTACCATTAATAATGGGGAAATCTCCAAGTAGAGGTGATAAGGGAAGAAGAATAGTTACTGTAAAGAAACCTCCAAGAAATGCTCTGATTGTAGAGTTCTAATAAATAAAAGTATAAGATTAAACAATATGAAGAGTTTTTTCCAATTTCTAAATGAGGCAACTGAGTCGCAAGCATCTATGCAAGCGAAGAAGTTAAACCTCAAGAGTGATGGCCATGGTGGTTGGTTGGATAGCCGTGGAGAGTTCGTTGCGAAAACTGAGAAAGGAAAATTAGTATTTTATGATAGAGGTAGAGTAGAAGATGGAAAAGATCAACCAAAAGGTGCAGTAGGTAAATCAGCAGCACCAGAAAAACCAGAAGCAAAAGCAACCCCAGAACCAGCACCAAAGGCACAAAAGAAGACAGTACCTTCAACTGCAGCTGCACCTACAGATAGTGACACCTTGACTGTCGCATTTGGTCGCTTTAATCCACCAACAGTAGGACACGAAAAACTTTTAAAGGCAGCAAAAAAAGCATCTGCTGGTGGAAATTTAAAGATCTATCCTTCAAGAACTCAGGATCCAAAGAAGAATCCTCTTGATCCTGATATGAAGATTTCTTATATGAAAAAGATGTTCCCAGACTTTGAGGAAAACATTATTAATGATGATGAGATGAAATCGATTTTCGATGTTTTAGTTGCGGCTTCGGAAGAAGGATATCCAAACGTCAATATTATTGTTGGATCTGATCGCCAAGCAGAATTTGAAAACTTAGCACAAAAATATAATGGAGACCTTTATAATTTTGATCTGATCCGTGTAATTTCTGCAGGAGTTCGTGATGCAGATGCTGAAGGTGTGGAGGGAATGTCTGCATCCAAGATGAGAAAGGCTGTTATTGATGGGGACTTTGAATCATTCCGTAGAGGAACACCTAAGTCTCTTGATGATGGAGACGCACAAGCATTATTTGATGCAGTTCGTCAGGGAATGGGCGCAAAGAAAAAGAAAAAAGAAGTGACTGAACTCTGGCAAATTGCTCCTAAGTGTGATCCAAAAGGACTTAGAGATCAGTATGTAAATAATAAAATTTTTAGAATTGGTGATATTGTAGAAAACTTAAATACTGGATTAGTTGGTGAGATTATTCGTAGAGGAACTAATCATCTTATTTGTGTGACTGAAGAGAATTATATGTTTAAGTCCTGGATCCGTGATGTGATGGAAGCAGAGATTGAAGTTCCATCAATTAATCTAAAAAAACTTGTAAAGAAATCTCTTAATAGAAAAGATCATAACATTGATGGATTTGTAGATAAAGAAGATCCCAAAGTGGGCCCTTATGGAGCCTTTATTCCTCAAGCAAAAAATCTTCCTAAGAATTTTAAAGAAGCCTATCAGGAGAAAAGAGTTGAAAGAAAAATGAGAGTACCTGGGAAACCAAATACTCTTGTTGGAACTGGTGGATACTTCAAGTATGCTGCTGATATGACACCTGGTTTTGAAAAGGGAGATAAAATGAATCTTCAACCAGGAGCAAAACCTTATAGTGGATATAAGCAATCAAATATCAAAGAATTCATAAATAAGTATAAGGTAAAGAAATAGTAGTATTAAGATGTCTATTGCTCCTAATCCATTGAATGATATTTCCAGAGTATATCTGGAGCAGGTTTTTGAGTCCGCAGTTCCTGGAAAACCTGCAGAAAAACTTAAAACAGATCGTAATATGTTCTCCATTCCTAAGGACGAACAGGAAGCAGCAAGAGAAAGACTTAAGGCAAAAACTGCTGCGAAGAGAAAGGCAGCAATGGAAGCACTTGATCCAGTAGGACAAGAGGACGCAGATATTGATAATGATGGTGACACTGACAGTTCAGATAAGTATCTTCACAAGCGTCGTAAGGCAATTGGAAAGGCAATTAAAAAAGAAAAAATGAAGGAGTCTTTCTCAAACTGGAGACAAGATCTTGCTGAAGTGATGACAGATGTTGAATCTGAAAAAGAGATCAAAGAAAAGAAAGTTACTAATAAAGTAAAAACTTCTGCCATGGGTGGCGGAATTAAACTTGGAGAGGCTGTTGAAGAACTTGGCGGAACCCTAATTGAAATGGTTGAAATTGACGAAGTAGATTTTGTTGTCGAAAGTGTTTACAGCGATCTTCTGGAAGAGGGTTACAGTGAGGATGATATTGAAGAAGCAATTGAGTATGCGCTAATCGAAGCAAAAGTAACCTTCGGTCATGATACTCCCACTGGAGAAAAGAAAAGAGGTAATTTAGTCAAGGCAGTTGGTAGACTTGCAAGACAAAAACTTTCTTCCAAAGTTCGTGGTGCTAAAAAAGCAGCAGCATCTGCAGTTGCAAGTGGTGCAAGAAAAGTTGCTAAAGGTGCATTAGGTGTTGCTCGTAAAATGGAAGGTGGGAAAGAAGCACCAAAAGCAGCAGAAAGAAAACCATCAACCTATCGTGGTGCAGGTGCAGGAACTAAAGAAAAAGTAAGCAGTGGTTCTTATACTCCACCTACCAAAAAGAAAGCAGAAAAACCTGCTGACCCTTGGGAAGGAAGTGCAACTACTCCTCCAAAAGCAAAGACTAAAAAGGCAGCACCAAAAGCAAAAGCACCTGCTAAGAAAAAGAAGTCTAGTAAGTTAGATGATCTTCTTGCTTCAGTAAGAAGTGAAGAAACTTCTGTAGAAAGACTTGATCGTATTGCTAAAGAAAAGGTTGCTGCTAGAGCATCTGCTGCTAAAAAAGAAAAAGAAGATAGAGCAAAGTCTGCTTCTGCATTCCAAGCACATAAGAAAGAAGTCCTTGCTAAGGGTGATCGTCCAGTAGATGCACTTGATTCTTGGCAAAAAAAGAAAATGAATAAAGAAGAAGTGAATCAGATTGATGAAAAGATTACTGCTAAGACTGATATGGGAGCAGCAATCAAAGACTTCTATGCTTCCAAGTCTCCTCAGTTAGCAGGTAGAACCAAGGAAGAGAGAAGAAAGGCTGCTATTGCTGCTGTTCTTACTGCTCGTCGTGGTGGACGCAAACTGGGCGAACAGATGGATGATGAAACTGTAATGCCACCATCAACTTCTCAAGTTGATGATAAAAAGATGGAGCAGCAAAGAAAGAGAATTCAGATGCAAAAAATCAAAGATTTGACTGTGAGACTTTCTGCTGCAAGAAAAGGAGTCTACTGAGGACTCTTTTCTCTAAATAGCCCAGGATACTCTCACACGGAGGACATCATGGGCGCAGTAGTAGCGGTTGTAAAACCAATTCTTCTACAGATTGCTACACATCCAGCAGTTAAGAATCTTGTTATCTCTCTTCTTGAGAAATATGTAGATTCTACAGATAACAGTATTGATAATGAAATTCTTAAAGTTGTTAAAGAACTTCTCTTTAAGCAACAAGAACCTGCATCATGATCACTTGCTTTATAACTAACTGGGGAGTAACCATTGCTTTAGGTCTATTACTAACTGCTTCTGAGTGGTTGGCTAAAACAAAAAGATTTGAAGAGAATGGATTACTTGATCTAACAACTCACTTTTTAAAAGTAGTTTTACGCAAAGGGGATCAAAAGTAAGATCTCCTTTTTTTATAAATATTCTTAGCAAATAAATTTAGTTAGGGTAAAAAGAATGGCACTCTGGGGCATTTCAACCACCACTGAAACAGCGGATAATAATTACGCAATTCCTAAGTATACCTCAGGATCGACACAGTTTACTGGTGTAGATATTACTAACACTCCTCATAATTTCTTTGCAGATAACAGAGGATGGGTATATCGTCATTATCAGGATAATGTTTATTCTGGACTGTCTACAGCATTCTTTGATGAGGTACATGTTCCTGTAGCTGGATTGAACACTGGTTCTGGTGCCACGGGTGCAAACGAAACTGGTTTGGGACTTGCAACTCCTGTTGCAGTTTTCTTCAAAGATCCTAACAATGGAAATCCAATTTCTGTTGGCGGTGGTTCAACAAACTTTATTTCAACTGCAACAACAGGTGAAGTACATCTTTGCTTCAACGAAACTGTTTATGTTTCTGCTGGTGCAACAGTTAGAATTAGAGCATTTGATGCTAACAATGCAAATGAGTCAACAGCGATTGTTGCCACTGCTGCATCTGTAAGCTCTTCTGCAGAAATTCCCGTTTACACAAACGAAGGACTGTTTATTAGAACTGGGTTTAATGGTCAGATTACTAACCGTGTAGCTTTTGCCTTTACTGCACCAAGCACTGTTCTGAGTGCAAATGTTAACTTCTTAACAACAACAGTTTCTACCGGTCAAACAGTTGCGATTGGTGCAACAATCATTCCTGTATCTGCATTCGTTCAAACTGTAGAAAATATTCCTGGCGCTGGACTGAAGAGAGTATCTGTTGGTGATTCTATCACTGTCGGTGGTATCTCTAATGGAAGCATTGTATCTGTTGGAACTACAACAGTTACAGTTTCTACTGCTTCTACTTCAGCAACTGGTATTTCTGCAGGAACTGCCGTTACATTCAGCAGAGTAACAGCACAGACAAATCTACTCATTGATCTTTCAACAGGATTTGTTGGCGTTATTACTGACATGTCAAGTGGATCAGGTGTAACGAGTTCCTTCACTTCTGACATCATCCGTCAGGTTGGTGGTGCTGGAACGATCACAAACACAACTTCAGACACATACCCATTGGGTCTGGGAACTACAGTTCTTTCAGTTAGAGCTTGATTGATGTATGATCTTTGATGAGTTGAATGAGAAGAATTTTCTTCTTTTTGCTATTAAAAATTATGAAAATCCTCAAGCGGTAACAAAGGAAGATTTTGAAAAAGATCTTAATTACTTTAAATATATCAAAAGATTGCTGAGACGATATAAATCAACAGGTGAATTAAAAACTCATCTGTTGATTAATCACTTTATAGTTCTTTATAATATCTTTGGTGAGGCAACTACGCCAATGCTTTTTTATAAAATTGAAGAAGATCTTTGGTCTACAATGAAAACTTTCATTGTGTTTTTGAATAAATTATCTCCATATCCAAAATGTTATATTCATGATATTGCGATTGATATAAATTGTTTATCGCAACTTCAGCAGGTTTACAATGGAAAAGAAAACACTTGATCGAATCATACAAATGATAAAAGAGCAAATGGTCGCTAATGCACCAGGAGCTCAAAATGGATTTGGCAGTTCCGCTGATCCAAAGGGGCCAGTTGCGGGATTTGATCCTACATTAGGTAGAGTCAAAAAGAGATATATGAAAGGAAAGAGAAAACCCTGGATAGATTACCTCAAGTCCTCCAATGGCAGAAGAAATTAAAGTTGCCTTATTAGAACAAAAGATCGAAGATGTAAAAGACATTATCATAAAGATTGATAATGCAATTGAAAAGCTTAGTGAAGTAAATAGTAACGTGAGTAAGATGCTCGCGGTACATGAAGAAAGGATTACCAAGCAAGAAGAAATTGACAACATACTCTTTGCTAAAATTGACAAACTCCGTGATAAAGTTGACAGGGATTATGACAGCATTGTGTCAAGAGTACAGAACATAGAAAAGCGTGTCTGGATGGCAATAGGTGCTATTGCTTGCATTACTTTTCTAATGAATAATCCCCAAGTTTCAAAAGTCTTGACACCAGAGGCACAGAGTTCTATAATAGGTCAGAGAAACTTTAAGGTTTAATTATGGATTTTGTTGATGTTAAATACATCAATTTGATTTCTTCTCGATTCCAAAAGTTTAAAAAAGTAAAAAGTAATCTTTACAACTTTAGGTGTCCTATTTGCGGAGATTCGCAGAAGAACAGGAATAAAGCAAGAGGATACTTGTATCAAGTAAAGAACAATACAAACTTCAAGTGTCATAACTGTGGAGTTAATATTTCATTCAATAATTTTCTCAAGCAAATAGATTCTGTTATCTATAAACAGTATACATTTGAGAAATTTAAGGATGGAAAGACTGGTAGAAACTTTACTACTGAAGAGCCAGTTTTTAACTTTGAAGTGCCAAAGTTTAAACAAAAATTAGATCTACCAAAAGCATCGGAAAATCCTGCCGCAAGAAAATATCTTGAAGATAGAAAATTAAATCCGGATAAATTTTATTACACGGATAAATTTAAATCGTGGGCTAATTCACTAAAAAAAGTCTTCGACGATACAACCAAAGATGAACCTAGGATCATTATCCCTTTGTTCTATCAAAATACCCTTGTTGGATTTCAAGGTAGATCACTTGGTTTCAGCAAGATTAAATACATTACTGTAATGCTTAGCGATGATGCACCAAAAATCTATGGTCTCGATGAAATTGAAAAAAATAAAACTGTATACATCACGGAGGGACCCTTTGACTCGACATTCATTCGCAACGCGATTGCTATGTGCGGAGCTGATGCTGATATTAGTAACTGGGGGATTAGCAATCCTGTTTGGATTTATGATAACGAACCACGAAATGCAGAAATTACAGCAAGAATCAGTCGCACTATTGATAGGGGAGAAAGAATCGTCATCTGGCCCTCTAGTATAAAAGAGAAAGACATTAACGATATGGTTTTGTCTGGACTTAAAGTTCAAGAAGTGATAGAATTAAACACATATTCTGGATTAGAAGCAAAACTTAAATTTACTACCTGGAAGAAAATATGAGTAACGGCACCAAAGTTAAAAAGCGTGATGGGCGAATTGAGTCTCTCGACCTAGACAAGATGCATTTGATGGTTGAAGAGGCATGTAGGGGTCTTGCAGGTGTCTCTGCAAGTCAAGTTGAGATGAAGTCTGGCATTCAATTTTACAATGGAATTACAACTGCAGAAATTCAAGAAATTCTGATTCGTTCTGCATCAGACTTGATTGATTTAGATCATCCAAATTATCAATATGTTGCGGCCAGACTTCTGTTGTTTTCTCTTAGGAAATCTCTCTATGGGAAGATGAAGGAACTGCCACACTTGGAGCAACACATTTATGTGTGTGTTAACCAAGAGGTTTATGATAATGATATTTTTAACAAATATTCTAAAGAGGAAATTGACAAGGCTAATTCATACTTAGATCATGATCGTGATTTTCTGTTTACTTATGCAGGTCTTCGTCAAGTTGTTGATAAGTATCTAGTGCAGGATAGAAGTGGTGGTGGTGTATATGAAACCCCACAGTTCATGTACATGATGATTGCTTTGACTATCTTTGCAGAGTATCCCAAAGAAACCAGAATGTCGTATGTCAAGAGGTACTATGACGCAATCTCAAAGCACAAAATCAACATCCCAACGCCAATCATGGCAGGAGTGCGAACGCCACTTAGACAATTCGCTAGCTGTGTGCTTGTTGATGTTGATGACACCCTCGATAGTATCTTTACTAGCGATATGGCTATTGGCAGATATGTTGCACAAAGGGCGGGTATCGGTATCAACGCAGGTCGCATCAGGGGCATCAACGCTAAAATCAGAGGCGGAGAAGTTCAGCACACAGGTGTTGTTCCGTTCCTCAAGAAGTTTGAAGCGACTGTCCGATGCTGTACTCAAAATGGCATTAGAGGTGGATCAGCTACGGTTCACTTCCCCATTTGGCACCAAGAAATCGAAGACATCATCGTCCTGAAGAACAACAAGGGCACTGAAGACAATCGAGTTCGCAAACTTGATTACAGCATTCAGATCAGTAAACTCTTCTATGAGAGATTCATTCAGGATGGTGAGATCACGCTTTTCTCTCCCCATGATGTACCTGGACTGTATGATCGCTTTGGACTCTCTGGTTTTGATGATCTCTACCGTGCATACGAAAAGGATTCGACCATTCCGAAAAAGACTATTAAGGCACAAGAACTCATTCTTAACCTTCTCAAGGAACGTGCAGAAACTGGTCGCGTCTACATCATGAATATCGACCACTGCAACTCACACTCCTCATTCAAGGACAAAGTAAACATGAGTAACCTCTGCCAAGAGATTACTCTTCCAACAGATCCACTTCAGCATATTGATGATGAAGTAGGAGAGATTGCTCTGTGTATTCTTTCTGCTATTAATGTGGGTAAGGTTAAGTCTGATGATGAACTGGAAGAACTCTGTGACCTTTCTGTTCGTGGTTTGGATGAGTTAATTGACTATCAAAAATACCCCGTAAAGGCAGCAGAAATCGCCACCAAGGCGCGTCGTTCACTTGGTATAGGGTTTATTGGTCTCGCCCACTATTTGGCAAAACTTGGATACAATTATGATTCTCAAGAAGCATGGGATGCAGTTCACGGTCTCTCTGAATCCTTCCAATATTATCTTCTGAAAGCATCCAATCAACTTGCTAAAGAGAAAGGGCATTGTGAATACTTCGGCCGCACTAAGTATGCTGATGGTATTCTTCCAATTGATACTTATAAGCAAGATGTTGATGAAATCACTTCTATTGGATTAGAACATGATTGGGAAGATCTTAGAGCATCTATCTTGGAGCACGGTCTCCGACACAGCACACTGTCCGCACAAATGCCTTCGGAGAGCAGTTCCGTTGTGTCAAACGCAACCAATGGAATCGAACCTCCTAGAGGATTCTTGTCCGTTAAGAAATCCAAAAAAGGCCCTCTCAAGCAAATTGTTCCCCAATATCACACTCTTAAGAACAATTACACACTTCTTTGGGATATGGAGTCCAATCGTGGTTATGTTAATGTTGTTGCTGTAATGCAAAAGTTCTTCGATCAAGCAATTTCTGGTAACTGGAGTTACAATCCAGAAAACTATCCAGACAATGAGGTTCCAGTGTCCGTCATGGCACAAGACTTTTTGACTACATACAAGTACGGGTGGAAAACTTCTTACTACCAAAACACACATGATCTAAAAACTGATGAGGTAGAAGAAGAGAAGCCCAATCTTCAAGATTTGCTAAGTGAGTTAAGTTCAGTAGAGGAGGGAGAGTGTGAATCCTGTGCAGTTTAAAATTTCTTCAGTTGAAAATTCCACCAAAGTCAAAGGAATGACAGTTTTTAATACTGAACAAGTGAATACTAAAAAACAACCAATGTTCTTTGGTAAACCATTAGGGGTTCAGAGATATGATTCATACAAATATCCTGTATTTGATAAACTAACCACTCAGCAACTTGGATACTTCTGGAGACCTGAAGAGGTGTCTCTCCAGAAGGATCGTGGAGATTATCAAACACTTCGACCCGAACAGAAACATATCTATACTTCTAATTTGAAGTATCAGATCATGTTGGATTCTATTCAGGGTCGTGGGCCTGGAATGGCATTTATTCCATATTGTTCTCTTCCTGAGTTGGAAGCATGTATGGAAGTATGGGGATTTATGGAGATGATTCATAGTCGTTCATACACATACATCATTAAAAACGTGTATTCAGATCCCTCTGAGGTATTTGATAAGATTGTTACTGATGAGCGTATTCTGGAACGTGCTAAGAGCGTTACAGAATCATATGATGACTTTATTCAATCATCACAACAGTATGGTGTATCCGACACTTGGTTACACAATCTTGAAGGAGTAACATACGCAAAGGAAACGCTTAATGACGTTAAACGAAAACTCTATCGAGCAGTCGCAAACGTTAACATTCTTGAAGGTATTCGCTTCTACGTTAGTTTTGCTTGTAGTTTCGCCTTTGGCGAACTTAAGCTTATGGAAGGATCCGCTAAAATCATTAGTCTCATCGCAAGAGACGAAAACCAACACCTAGCCATTACTCAGAACATTCTGAATAAATGGCGTGATGGTGATGATCCGGAGATGAAGCAGATTATGAAAGAAGAAGAAGAGTGGACGTATAAAATGTTTGATCGTGCTGTAAATGAAGAAAAAAGATGGGCGGATTATCTGTTCAAAGATGGCAGCATGATTGGACTGAACGATAAACTTCTTCAACAATACGTAGAGTGGATCGCAAACAGAAGACTTAAAGCAATTGGGTTAAAGCCCCAATACGATATTGCAGCAAACAATAACCCACTTCCTTGGACTCAGCACTGGATTTCTTCCAAAGGTCTTCAGGTTGCTCCCCAGGAAACTGAGGTAGAATCATATGTAGTTGGTGGAATTAAACAGGATGTTACCAAAAATACTTTCGCAGGATTCCAATTATGACGAATGGTGCGAAGAGGAAATTCTGAATGCTTATAGACAAGCAGCAGAATGTGATGAGTTTATGTTTGGGGATTATGACTATTGTAAAGAATGGTTAAATGATGTTGAATAGATAGGGGAGAGCAATCTCCCCTTTTTTATGCCTAAAAATCAAATCAATAAAGACGAATTGAAAGTTCGTGTATTAAAATTAAAAGACAAACTTTATAAAGATCACATTCGCCCAGAAATGGATATGAAAGGCCTTGCCAATAAATATCTAAACGAAGTCCTTGATATAATTGATGAGTATAGATATTGACTATGAAAACCCCTGGTATTTTAAAGGAACCCCTTTTTTATCTGAGAATATTGACAATAACTTCGGTTTTGTCTATCTCATTGCAAATCTTCAAAACGGTAGAAAATACATTGGAAGAAAATACTTCTGGTCGTTTCGTACACCAAAAGGAAAAAAGCGTAAAGTAAAATCTGAATCTGATTGGAAGAATTATTATGGGTCTTGTCCGGAACTTAAAGAAGACATTATTAAATTTGGCAGAGAAAATTTTAGTCGAACTATCCTATCACTACATAAAACAAAGGGCAAAACAAACTTTGAGGAGACCAGACGACTCTTCACCAACAATGTCCTTACGGAAGCCCTTGACGACGGAACCCCAGCTTGGTACAATAGCAACATCCTCAACAGGTATTTCCGAAAAGATTATTATGGCAACAACGACTGAAGACATCGTTGCACATATTCGTGAATGGTCTATTGACCGTGCTGCAGATAAAAGTGTACTTAAAGAGGATGCTCGTGCCATTCTTGCTGAATTTTATGAATGGATTGAACCTGAAAGTGATGAACTTGAGATCGTTTCTCTAGAACCAGAAGATTGACAAAATCTAAATAAAAACTTATAATGCTTAAAACCCACCCTATAAAGGTGGGTTTCATATTATGAGATATTGATTTGATTTAGAGCCGTGGAGATTGCCCTCTGAGAAGAGGGTATACCCCTTTCTCTATACGGATGTAGAGTTCAATTAATTTTAGTGCAACAATTCCTTTCAGTAGCCCTGCCTCTTCTGGCAACGGTTACAACCAATGCGGCAACACTGCCATTCGTCAACTACAAGATGTCTGGACCTCCTCCAGTTATTGATCTGATTAAAGATTATAATCCTGTAGATGAAAAGAAGACAGCGACCAAAGAGGTTGCTCCCGAAAAGCCAAAAGAGTTAAGGCTAATTTGTAAAGGGTGTAATGAACATGAGAATGCTACCCTGGCATTTTTCCAGGATCGTGGTATTAAAGACAGAAACGCCCTAGCTACCATCATGGGTAACATTAAGCAGGAATCTGGATTCGTGCCTAATATCTGTGAGGGTGGTTGGAGAACTCATTACAGCGGCTGCGGTCGTGGTTATGGGTTAATCCAATGGACTTCTGCCAATCGTTATTATGGATTGGGTGATTTTGCAAAGAAGTATGAGGGTAATCCTTCATCACTTCACACGCAACTTCGCTATCTAACAAATGAAGTTCAGTGGCAACGTATCGAAGACAGGATGAAAACTCCTGGTAAGTCTATCGATCGCTACATGAACTATGCGTACAGTTGGATTGGTTGGGGTATTCATGGTGCCCGTACACATTATGCACATGAATATGCCAACAGAATGATTACGGTAGAAATTTGATAAAACAAAATATATACAACTGAATAATAAATAGAGGGGAGTGGTTGCTACTCCTCTTTTTTTATGTTTAATTTTAACTTCGGTAAGAAGAAACCAGATAAGAAGCAGATAATCCTTATAAGCGTCATACTCAGTGGTATCGTAGCAACCCTCTCCCAATGCACTGGAGCGTCCCAGGAGCGCCTCTGGGACCTCCTAGACGAGGCACAGAGGACGTTCTTCCCACAGACCATAATCAACGATGTCCTGCTCCAGGACCCCGCTGTGGTGGAAAGGAGAACTAAGAGGGATGTTGATAAGGCCATTGCTGATTACGAACGCTTGACAGGATCCTCAGATCCACCTAGGATACCTTTGCCACGGTTGATTGAGAAAGCTCCAGATAACTCTGAAGCTCAAAGATTACTTGGTGGTGAAATAAGGTTATGTGCTCCATGGGTTGACGATTGTACCCAAGAACCTATAAAATAGAATATATTGGGTCTGTAACTCAGTTGGTAGAGGAAATTGTGTCGGAGGTTCAAGTCCTCCCAGACCCTATTGCCGTGGTTCAAGACTTGAGATAAGATCCAGTGGGGCACTTATCAAAGAGAATTGATTTAGATTCACAACCACACGGCATTTGGAGGATTGGCAGAGTTAGGTTTAATGCAGGGGATTGCTAATCCCCCGATACATGTTATA
>Ga0222713_10004898_pt1 | contig 13232 bp, 9 predicted proteins | sample C33_649DmetaG_FD_165061 | JGI IMG/M metagenome (GOLD analysis project Ga0222713, IMG submission 165061) | Estuarine water microbial communities from San Francisco Bay, California, United States - C33_649D | ecosystem: Environmental > Aquatic > Marine > Unclassified | place: USA: California...
TTTTGTAGCTTGGATTGTTTTGCCTGCTCCCGGTTGTCCCGTAAACCAATATATCATAACTTTTGTGTTTTAAATAAGTATTAATTTATAAACTTTTTTGTATATCTTTCGTAATATTTTGTATTGATTTTATCCATATTAGATTTAAACCAATCATAGTATTTTTCATATACTTTACTCAATTCTTCAGCTGATAATCTTTCCAAAGGTCTTTTGGCAAAATCAATTGATTGATTTTTATGTTGTTCAAAATTATCAGGAGAATTTATATTGCCACTTTGTTTATGTCCTGCAACTTCAGCAGGGTCACTCCAATTAAAACAATAAGATGGTACATAATTTTTATTATGTTCATCCAAATGTCTTTCATCTCTTAATCTAGTGTACCAGCTCAATCCTTCATATCCGGTTATATCTGAGCGGAATCCTATTTCTCTAATTCTATCCATTCCAACTATAACACTTGCTTCTAATGTGTTCATCACTAACATTACACTTTGTTGTGTTGCGAAAAAACTCATTTCGGGTTTCCAAGCATCTCTACCATTTTCTTTGATACCATCAACAGCTTGTTCTAAATGCCAAGGTAAATAAATGTCATCATCATCTGCTAACATAAAATAATCACCAGTTGCATGAGTTACGGCATCTCTACATATCTGTCCTCTATTTTCATAAGGTTCTCCCGTTTCATAATTCTTTCCATTATTAACAATTATAATAGAAGGGTCTTCAAATCCTAATGAGTATGTATGTTCTTCATCTGTATTGAATATTACCAATTCTTTATGTGGGTATGTTTGAGCATGGTATTGTGCTACTATTCTTTCAACACAAGTAAATCTACCATATGTTGTACATACAAAACTAACTTTCTTTTCTTTCAAATAATCTTTATATTTTTTTATACCATCATAAATGTTTACAATTGGTTGCCACCCACCCATATGTTTATCGCTAGAACTAATTGTATTAAATTGGTATCCATTTGGAATTTCAGATTCATCTTTATATGTGTATGGTATTGCTAAAATATCAAATATTGTTTCAAAGTAAATACTTTGACCCGTACCAACTTCATACCATTTTCCTTTCAGCGAATCATAGTATTCTAAAGCATAAAAATTAGCACTAACTACATCATCTATATAAACAAAATCTCTTTTAGGTCTACCGGGAAACAATTTAACTTCATCTTTATTTATATTTTGATAAATCATAGATGCCATATTACCTTTGTGTTCTTCGCCAGGCCCATACACATTAAAATATCTCAATGCAATTCCACCATTTGATACAACATAATCTTCACCTAACATTTTTGTCCAACCATATAAATTAGATGGTTTGCTACCATCAATACCATAGACCGATGCTGATGATGAATAAATCATTTTCTTTCTATTTTCCACACACCAATCCATTAGCCATTTTGTAGAAAGATAATTTCTTTCCATCATAAAATCAATATCCGTATTTAGTGTATCTGAACATGCTCCTATATGAAGAATAGCATCAGGATTATAAGTTTCTAAAAAATCTATTAAATATTCTTTTGGGTTAGGTTCATTGAAACATTCTGAATCAATTGTGATATACTGATGTCCCAATTTATTTAAAATATTTTTTCCAATAAAACCTTTATAACCCGTTACCAATATTACCATATACCACCATTTACAAATTCTTTAAGATATGGAGTTGCCTCAGTATCTATGTTGTTATCTTCAATAAATTTTTGTATTCTTTGTCTACCATACGATTGCTGCATTGCCATTCCCCCTTCCAACAATAAACCATCCTCATCATTACCAGTATAATTTATTTGGTCACCTAAAGTTCTTTCAATCATTTTAGCAAATCTTTGTTCAAACACACCAGTAGTGTCATCACACCAATCACTCCATCCTTCTTTCACTATATGAGATGCCAATACATCAGGCCTGCATCCAAATATTCTAGTTGACCTTTCATATCCACCTATATTTGTTCTATGCCAAGTTAGAACACTTTTGTTTTGTAATAAGATTGGTAATTCCGATAGTATATCTTTTTTTAAAATTGAAGTACCCGTTAATTTTAAACAAAAGTTTTGTTTATCTATATTTCTTTCACCAATTAAGGATGCTTGAGTTAATCCCAATGCTACTGATGTTGCTTCTCCTCTTTGCTTACCAAGTCTAGGATTGAAATGAATAACTTTAAATTGTTCTATTTGTGGAAACCACTTATGTGCTTCATATAATAAGTTAATATCAGAACAATAATTATATGGTTTCACAACATTATATGGGTCTTCGGATTGATGTTGCTCACAAGCTTTTTCTGCATCTAAATTTGGTGTAGAACTATCTATTATTACAACACTAAATTTTTCTTTTATAGTTTGTGCGTTTAAAGATAATGAAAGTAATACTTGTTTAATTCTATTACAAGATGTTAATAATAATATATTCATTTTATTCAATTAATCCTTTTGCAAATTTTTCTTTATTAGTATGTTCCCAACTATATAAAGCATGATGTTTTAATATTTCATTTTGGAAAGTGTTATAATCGCCATATTCTATATTATGTTTATGTAAATTCTCCCTAACCACTCCATGATAGTTCCATATTTCCGTACTAAACATATTAGCTAATCCCATATATTTTTTAATTATCAATCCTGTCCATCCCGGTGAATGAGGTGCATTACAATATCCAGTTTCCACAGGCATATTTTCAATCAAATATTTTACCATAGGATGCTTTTTTTTAAATCCATACAGATTATTTGTTATTGTATAATCACAATGTTGCCAACCAACACCCCAATGCCCAAAAACAATACCATCTCTATTTTCTAAGTTTAAAGAATTTAAACTTTGTTTATATTCCCAATCAATATCCAAATACCAACCACCATACTCATACACTACCAACCAACGTATAATATCTGCACAAAATACATAATCTTTTCTTTCATACATTACATTATACATTTCTTGCAATCTTTCTGGTATATTTGGTAAATTATCATCTGTCCACAAATGATATTCATAATCAGAATGCTTATCTCTAATTTCTTCTGATATTCTTTTTTCTCTGCTTGGTATTGGATACTCACCAACCCAAACTTGATGTATAATTTTATCTATCATTAGTGTTTAAATTTAATTAATTGAGAACCTCTGAATGTTGGTATATAAAGTGCCCATTCAATTCTATGTGAATAATCTCTCATAAATTGAGATACCGAATTTCTAACTTCTGTGTGATAATCGTAATCATCTAAAATAACATAATGTGCCTTTTCCATTGCCATTTTCAAATCATGTATCTTACAATTGTAGTCATGGCAACCATCAATAGATACTAAATCAAAAAATTGTGGAAGTTCAGTTTGTTCTTGTGAATCTAAATGTTGAATTTCCCATTTACAATTTCCTTTATAGTATTCACCTATATTGTTTCTTGCTATCTCATTATTTCCATAAGTTTCCAAATCCCAACCCAATGCATATTCTAAATCTTCAGAACCTAACATTGTTGGTAAGAAACTAAAACCAAATCTAACACCGATTTCCATAAATGTTTTTGGTTTGATTGTTTTTGCTATGGCGTAATACCATTCAAAGCAGTTACCACTCCATACATAATCGTAAGAGTCATACTTAGTAAAAAATTCAGATGGTATTACATCGTGAATTGATTTTGGTTTGTTTTCAAATAATTTTTCTATCATATTAAAACTGATTTTTTTGCTGTTTTTTGTATTTCATTCCAATAATACCAACTGGCAGTATTTTCTTTTATATCCAATTCCACATTATATGGAAGTGTATTCATATATTGTGCTTTATAAAATTTACCATTATCTGTTCCAGTTATTCCTGCATTGTGCATTATGTTACATTTTTTATAATCTTCTTCATTTGATGTTGCCCAACTAAATTCTAAATTAGGATGACATATTGTTTCATATCCCATTTTCCAACCATTCCATAAAACTGCCCACATATCAGCGCACCATATTTGTAATTCGTGATGTGTTGGGTCTTCTTGCTTTTTTCTAACATTCAAATCGGATACATCTTTGAACATAACTTCACATTCTCTTTCAACCCTATCCCAATAATAGTGAGTTATACCCTTCATTATATATTGTGCTCCAATTGCATTTAATTCGTTGGCTTCAACCAATTCTTTACTTATTCCGCTTATCTCACACATTAAATTTAATACATCTTCACCTTTTGATTTTATGTAATTGTGACCTATATACCAACGCGTATCAGAACCATACCATTTATCATCATTAATCATATCATCTGTAATCCATTCTGAAATTGGTTTTGTGAATATGATATCACAATCATGATAAAATATAGTTTCATCTTTTAGATAAGGATGTAATTGAAAATGCTGTTTGAGAATATTCGGACGTATTGATGATATATAATTTTTTGTTATTCTAGTATCATCATAAAAAAAGAATCTTGCCGCATATCCTTTAGCTAATTTAGACCAATCTTCTGGAATTACGCCATTTTCCTTCCAACATACAATATCAACATTATTTAAGTTGATACCCATTTCCATAAAATTGTTTAACATTACTTCAACTTGCCAAGTGTAGTACGGAATTGCAGGTTGGGCTGATACGAATCTTAGATTTCTTTTTACTTTGTATTTTACTAATTGATTTTCAACTTCGTTCCATCTATTATCAGGACATTGTCCCATTTCTTCCGTAAATACTTTTGATTTTAACATACACCCACATAGTGAGCATATATTTCTAACCCCATCCATTTCTTTTTTATTTGGACAGGTATTACAAACTTCAATACGTTTAGATGCTAATTCGTTTTTTGGATTATTAGGGTCATATTGAATACCCCAAGCTTTGAAAATTTCTTCCATTTTTATAACCTTTATTATATATAACTATTGTTTTTTTGGATTTTTATTAATTACAATTACCATCTCCGGCTGTAATAGTTATTCCTAATAAATTTATTGTTGAGGAGACTGCAATACAACTACCCGCTGCCCCATTTATATTACAACATGTAGTAAATAAATCAGAATCTTGTATAGATACATTTTGTCCAGATATATGTACTCCATAAAAAACTTGTATATCATATGTACCCAATTGGGTTGTTTCAAAACTTCCATTTTCACCGGCGTTGACAGGAAAATTCGCACCACTACCCCAAGTAACACTCACACCATTTACGGTTACATCGGTTATTGGAACATCCAATGATGAATTATTAATGAAAACAATTGCAAATGATGGCGATGTGGTAGTTGTAGTTGTGGTTGGTGCTTCGGTAGTGGTTGTTGTGGTTGTTGTAGTTCCACCCGCACACGGTATTGTTTGTGTTATTGCGTTTGTACATGTTCCGGTTGATGTTACAGTAACTTGAGTTGCCGCATCATCCACACTCACACTCTTACCAGCCGTTAATTCAGTTTTTGTTGCAGTTGATGGAGTTACACTTCCTACATCTGCTGTAAGATTAAAGTTTGGTCCTAAATCGGCTCCCAAACCAGCTCCTAATGTTAATGTTATACTTCTTGCCATAATTTATTTTTTATACTGAACATGCCAATCCACAAGTATTAAAAGTACTTTCATACATTACTAAACCAGGTCCTGCTGATGGTGTTAAGGATGTTAATTGATATGCAAAGCCATCAGGAGTAGGTGGAGTGTACCACTTATTAAGGGTTGGCGTAAACGTATCTGGGAATGCTATCTCAACTGACGAATCAAATGCTCCGCAATTTGGTGCATCGCAAACATATTTATCCGCAGGATATGCTATATAATTAACTCCAGCTGATGTTGTTGTAGTTGTGGTTGGTGCTTCGGTAGTTGTAGTTGTAGTTCCAGCATCACAAACAATACTCAAACCATCATAAGCACATTGTGGTGCTGCCGTTGTTGTAGTAGTTGTACTTGTTGATGTAGTTGATGTAGTTGTAGGTCCAGATGTAGTTGTTGTTGTACTTTCACCAGGAGCCAAAGTAGTGGTTGTAGTTGATGTTGGTGCACCAGTTGTTGTAGTTGATGTACTCGTTGAAGTTGAAGTACTCGTTGTTGGTGGTTGAGTTGTTGATGTGCTGGTTGATGTACTTGTAGTTGACGTAGAAGTTGAAGTACTTGTAGTTGAAGTAGAAGTTGAAGTACTTGTAGTTGAAGTTGATGTAGATGTAGTTGAAGTAGTACCAGGACAAGCAGTCTGATTACTTAACGTACCATCCGTACTTATTGAACAAATACCAACACCTTTATTAATAGTTGTACATCCATTCAATTCATCAAATTGTTTAGCACATACATTTTCAGTTGTGCCAGCAGCAACAGTTATCGTTGTAACGACATCATCGCAATCTCTAAATTGTATATTTACAGCCGTTCCACTAGCATTAGTAACATCATATTCAAAACAAGTTGGTGATATATACCAATAGTTAATACCATCAGAATACCATCCAGCAGGCGCAAGTGTACTAAATGTACCATTTGTGTATATAACTGTACCATCTTGTAGTAATGAACCATTTTCGGCGTAATAATTTGTTGCGGTTTCATAACAGGCCGCTCCACCACTAATTGTACTATACCTTAAACTAAACGTAGCAGGTGCCTGTGTAGTAGTTGTGGTTGATGTTGGTGCTGCAGTTGTAGTTGATGTTGTTGATGTTGATGTAGTGGTTGATGTTGGTGCTGCAGTTGTAGTTGTAGTTGATGTTGTAGTACAAGAACCATTTGATAATATAACACCAAGCACTCCAGTAACTCTATACCAATTTGTGCCATCTGAATAAAATCCAACTATAACAGGTGATGTTAATTGTTGGTCATAATACAATGCAACACCATTTCCTAAACTTGCTCCATTTGCCGCATAAACTATTCTTGGGTCTATTGCTCTATTAAGACAAGATTGGAATCCGTTACTAACCGAATATCCTACGGTAAATTGAGCAGGTGCTGCGGTTGTTGTTGTAGTTGTTTGTCCAGATATGTTTATATTAATCGATGTTGTACACGCACCAGTTGATGTAACCGTAATTTGTGTTGCCGAAGCATTAACCTGAACTTCTTTACCTGCTAATAATTCAGATTTAGTTGCGGTGCTGGGCGTAACACTTCCCACATCTGCTGTGAGATTGAAGTTAGGTCCTAAATTTGCTCCCAATGGTGAACTAAGTGTTATTGTTACAAACATTTACTTTTTAATTATATTTTTAAGCACAAGGACTACAAGTTCCAGATGAAGTGTAAACACCATCAAAACCTATTGAACCAAATGTACAAGACCCAGCATTATCTGACCAATAACTATAAATACTTCCATCATACACATTTCCATATTGGTCATAATAAGTTTCACCATTTATCAAAGTACTATAAGTATATGAATACAAAGTTATACTCGTAGATTGTGCACATGCATCCTGTCCGCTTGCATTTGATACACTAACCATAAAACTATATGGTGGTGGTGCTATTGTGGTAGTTGTAGTTGTAGTTGATGTTGATGTTGTTGTTCCACAACTTTGTACAAAATCGTAAATTAAATTAACAGGAGATTCTGCGTTATACCAATCAAGTCTAATTACATCGTTTTCTATTCTATAATGATTTTGTGATAAAGAATATAGTGCACCATATATTGGAACAACACCAATTCCATCATCATAACAATACAATTCACTACCAACAACAAGTGGACTATCATAAGAATAAACTGTCATACTATTAGTCGCCGTACATGCATCATTAGCGTTAGTAAATCCTGCTATGTTTGGAACACCATCATTATAATCAAACCACATCGTATATGAGTATGGTGGGAATGGTATCGTTGTTGTACTTGTAGATGTTGATGTTGGTGCTGCCGTTGTAGTTGTTGTTGATGATGTGAATGATGAACATGCGGTTAATTCACTTACAGATGTAGTATATTTAAATGAATTAGTTGCATATCTAAAATGATTATTTGGCGCTGAACTAGCAACAAATGCTGTTGATAATGAAATATCCGTAAATAATGTCATTCCATTTTGGAAAGTTGATGATGTTGAATAAACAGTTATTTCTAATCCTAAACTAGCAGCAGTTAGATATGTACATGCATTTGAATGACTGTCAGAACCATCGTATGGTGATGTACTATCTATAAATGTCCATATATTATATGAATAAACAGCCTGTGTAGTAGTTGTGGTTGTTGTAGATGTTGTAGAAGTACTAGTTGTAGTTGATGTTGTCGGTTGTGCACCTACGAATGTCCAGTTAGAACCACTAACAATATAAGTTTTACCAGAATTAAATGTTACACCAGAAGTGAAATCAACAGCCCCTTCATTCTTTCTGTAGAAGTTAGTTTGGTCTACAATCAATATACCATCTTCAAATACTTTTAATTTAGCACTTGCGGTTGTGAAACTTCCCCATAAATGAGAAGCAATTCCATCTTTTGTTTTTAATGTAATATTGGATGTAACGTTAGCAGGAACATATTGTGTATATGAACCACCATCAAAGTAATAAGTTGAACCAGCAACTACCATATCCATATCTAAATAAGGTGGATTACCTCCATCATACTCATCTAATTGAACAGCTATCAATAATGGTGCAGCAGTTGTAGTTGAAGTACTTGTCGAAGTTGTACTTGTCGAAGTTGATGTAGTAGAAGTACTTGTTGATGTGGTAGAAGTACTTGTTGATGTTGTTGATGTAGATGTTGTTGTCAATCCACACGCAGTTAAACAAGTTGGATACGATGTTTCATCACAATCTATCGATGTACCTGCTGTTGTTAGTAATGTTGGTTTATAGGTGTAGCCATCAGGTGTAGTTGGTCTATACCATCTATTTACATTCGCATAGAATGTTGATGCAAATCTAATCTTAACTGTACCAGGTAATAAACTACAATTTGTACAATCATATCTTCTTGCTGAATAATAATTGTATGGTGATGCGGTAGTAGTTGATGTTGAAGTACTTGTCGATGTCGATGTTGATGTTGAAGTACTTGTCGATGTTGATGTAGTAGATGTTGGTGCTGCAGTTGTTGTACTTGTAGTTGAAGTAGTTGTTGATGTTGATGTTGTTGATGTACCATATGCAATAACAACACTACCACCAGCATATGTACATATTGGTGCTGCAGTTGTTGTACTTGTAGTAGAAGTTGATGTTGAAGTACTTGTCGATGTTGATGTCGTTGTTGATGTTGCGTTACAACTAACCACTATATTATTTATTTTATAGTTTCCAGAATTATCTCTTAATATAATAAAATAAGTTCCATTCGATAATGAAGTAAAGATATATGAAGATGCACCAGATAATTCAGTTTGTTCTGCAGAAAATGCCTGTCCAGATGTTGTACCAATTGCAACACTATAATATATTCCACTTCCACCTGTGAAAGAGTTTACTGTTATTCTACCAGTTCCATCTAAACCAGTACCCGTACAATCCGTTGATATTGCGAAATTTACAGCCGCTAAAGTTGTTGTTGTTGTGCTTGGTAATGGGTCATATGAACATTGACATGATGGATATGGGAAACAATCACCAACCACAACTACTGTTGTAGCCGGATTTGATGCCGTTACCGAACCGCTCATTGCTGCAAAATCTATTGAACGATTCTTATTATAAATGTAATGAGTAGGAGCATAAAACCCCTCACACTCAATCCAATCTATATAAGAATCCGTATCCGCAGGTACTGAAGCCCTATAAATGTGAACAATATCTGCCATTACTTATTGTGTATTTATCCAATAACTATAAGTATATATTATTTGGGATTTGGAACTATAACATCATCGGCTATAATATATGTTGATAATCCAGTTATAGTTACTTTTGCACCTTTTTCGGATGTTGGATAACTTCTTGCATTAACATATTTTCGTTTACCCGCATTTATAAAAGTTGCTGCAGAGTTTCCAGTATCACAATCTAACCAATATACATACCCACCTCTTGCAGATGAAATCATATATTCAGTACATACAATTGGTGCGCTTGTAGTTGTTGATGTAGTTGTTGATGATGTAGTTGTTGATGATGTAGTTGTTGATGTACTTGTGGTTGGTCCTAATGTTGTAGTAGTTGTTGTTGTTGGGGCTGGTGCTATGGTTGTTGTACTTGTTGTGGTAGAAGTTGAAGTTGAAGTAGTTGTAGTTGTGTTTGCTAACAATTCAAAATTAGCATGTAAAAACCTTTGAGAACCACCCTGTAAACTTCTAGTATCACTCCAATCATTATCCAATCCAGTTGTGTAAATAGTTGCAGTTGATTCAGCAATCAATGCTGATTTAACTTGCGCAGGTGTATATGATGGATTTAGTTGTAATACCAATGCCGATACTCCAGCTACTTGAGGAGATGCCATTGATGTACCACTAATATTTGTTTGTCTATAAGATGCGTTTAAATAATAAGTTTGTCCTGAAAATCGGTTTGTAGTTGAACATGCACTTATTATATTTGTACCGGGTGCGTAGATATCAACACCAGGTCCAGTTTCGGATGAAGTTGATTTTTGGTCTAATGTACTACTGAATACAACCCTATCCGAATTACCCACAGTAATAGCATCATCATCATGTGGAGATGAACCTCTATGAATGTATTTAGTACCCGTATCAGTTTGGATTGTATTATTATAATCAGTACCACCAATCGTATCTATTTTGAATGAGCGGTTTCCTGCAGCTACACAAACCACAACCCCAGCATCTAATAGTTCCTGAACATCTACATCCACCGAACTTATTCTAGTGTTACAAATGTGAGTATATCCATAAGCCGCTCCACTTATGTTTCGGATACCATACGTTGTTTGTCTATATGTAGCATTTCCAGTTGTAGATGCATCAGTAAAAGTTGTTCCTCTATAAGTTACGGATGTTACGGTGTTGTAAAATGTAAGATATCCCCAACTCATATTAACCACAGTTGGTCTACTTCCTGCTTTTGCTATGTGCCAGCTTTTAATACAATCAAATGCGTAAGTTGGTGATATACCAGTTCCGCTATCACCACTACCTTCTAATCCATTAAGTTTTACCGAATATATTCTTGCATTTTTTGCCCAACCATAAGTTTTACCAGCAGCAGTACCAGCTACGTGAGTACCATGTCCATCGAAATCTCTATAATGATTTGCGTTTTGTGTGAAAGCTCCTCCACTAAAAGCACCCCAATCTATTTGTTGAACTCTACTATTTCCTAATGAGTCTGTGAATTCAGGGTGGTCAACTTGCAATCCACTATCCTGTATTACAACATCCACACCAGTTCCATCCAATGTGTATTCGTAATTTAGTGCCGTAGTTGTACCAGTACCATAAACGTTTGTAGGGTTTGATGCTCTTATCAATCCCCAGTTTAAAAATGAACCTGCCGATGAAGTGGTTTTTGTAAAGTCACCCGTTTGAGTTACGGATGGCGCCATTATGATATCATCCCTATGTTCGGGTGGTATCTCTACACAATAAACTCTATCGTCCGCTCTTAGTAATTCTGCTTCTTCTTCTGTCAGCAAATACCAACATTGACGTAACGATGCAGGTCTTTCGTTTGTAAATTGAACTGCTCTATTTGGAATGTAAAGTTTACCACCATCGGTATCACTTTCCATATCGTTCCAAAAGGCATCATAATCTACACCTCTATTTAGTGCAACGTTATATTGTTTCATTATTTATTTTCTAATGCTTCTATTCTAGCTAACAAACCATCTATGATTGTTTGTTGTTCTTGTATTGCTTTGACTAGCATCGGCACGAATACTGAGTATTTTACTGACTTGGTGCTTGTGCCTTTGCTTACCCTTTGTTTTTCCGTTACAACTTCCCCTTCTTCATTTAGAATCTCGTTTCCTTCTTCATCTAGTTGTGGTACTTCTACTTCTTCAAAGTCTTCCGATTCATCAATCATGGCAGGGAATACCTCTTCCAATTCTTGAGCAATTACCCCAATTTGCTTTGTTTCTTCACCTATCAAATTGTAGTTTCTAATTTTGACCTTCATCAAATCATCTAGTTTTGGTGAAGCATCTGTGATATTTTCCTTGAGTTTAATATCTGATAAAGCACCATAGGAATTATTTGTATTTGTTACATTCCCGCTATCAGCAACTCTAAATCTATAAGTCCCCGTCCCTGCATTATAATATGTTAGTACATAAAAACTATTATCTGTAGTGTTTCTATTTGCGTCAATTCTAACAACTCCATCCGTATTCAATGAAGCATGTGTATTACTAAAAATTGTATTATTTGAATTTGCAATATTATTAAATTCGTGGTATGGCGAACTTAAACTTACATAGGTACTTCCATCATTTGATGCTTTTAAAAATGCACCATTTGCTGATATTGGTTGAATACGCATTCTTTCTACTCCGGCAGTATAAAGTTCAATTCTTTCAGGAGATGATAATCTTATCGGGTCAGTACTTGCCTCAATTATTGTTGCCAAATTATCACAATAAAATGAACCAGAGCGTGTGTTATCTGAACGGAATACTTCTAATTTTCCTGCAGACCTAACATGCAGATTACTACCACTAATAGCCACACTTTCAGAAAATGCACCACCCGGTCTTTGTGACCAAAATGATATAGGTATGCAATCAGTTCCGTTTTTTGAACTTTGAATTCTTAATGTATTCGTAGGCTCATTAAATGAAATTCTACCCCAACCAGTTTCATCAGTTCCTGCTGCCAATGTACCAGATACAATTAAAGAACCTGTAAATAAATGTCTATCATCCGAGCTATCACCAAATTCAGTTGAACCACTTTGATACATTACTGAAGATGATACATAAGTAACATTAAATTGTTGTGCGGTAATCATACCTAACACATTTACATTCTGTCCACTTACTTCAATTGCTCCTTTTAAAGATGCGGTGTATGCTTCAATTAAGTTTACCTCACTCCTCAATGAACCAGTAAAAGTTGATATACCCAAATTAACCAAATCCTGCGAACCAGTTTGAGTTGCTTGCTTTAAAATATGTGCATCTACTGAACTATTAATTACGTTTTGTGAACCTGTGTAAGTTGATATTCCTAAGTTTACCAAATCTTGCGAACCAGTTTGTGTTGCTTGCTTTAAAATATGTGCATCAATTGAAGATGTTACAACAGACAATGTGAAATCTTTACCTATTTGAGAACCAGTA